>Ga0256829_1002117_pt1 | contig 15179 bp, 14 predicted proteins | sample 131447metaG_FD_185979 | JGI IMG/M metagenome (GOLD analysis project Ga0256829, IMG submission 185979) | Hydrothermal vent microbial communities from Lau Basin, Pacific Ocean - 131-447 | ecosystem: Environmental > Aquatic > Marine > Hydrothermal vents | place: Pacific Ocean: Lau Basin | collected...
ATCCACTGCACCCTGAACCTGCTGTGTAATTTCCGAAATCGAAGAAGTAAGCTCCTCTGTTGCTGATGCCACATTAGCAACATTATGGTTGGCTTCTTCAGCACCAGAAGACACACTGGTTGCTTGCCCTAAAGATTGTTCAGCCATCGCTGATAGCGCTTCTGATGATGATTGCATTTGTGTTGCTGCAGCAATGAGTTCATTCACTGTTGACCCAATATTTGTTTCAAAGTCATGAGCAAGTTTGGCTTGCTCTGTCACATCATTCCATGACACCATAATCGAGACCCACTCACCATCCGTATTCTTAATGGTATATGCACTAAACTCGATATTACGTCCACCAATTTCAAAAGATGCAGCCATTGGAAAAGCATGTTCATTTTTAAGAACTTTACGCTGGTGCGATGGGTCTTTGTGGAAAATATCAATATTTTTACCTACCAACTCTGATGCAGCACATGGCAATCCACTTTCAATCCCCTGAAACAACGCAAGTGCCGCAGGATTCATATAACTAATCACCAATGAATCCTTATCCGCAAGCATCGTGGCTTGTGGTGAAGATTCCACTACCTGCTTCAACATATTACTTTCCACAGATTGTTTTTGGAACTTAACCAGTGAATCAAGCAACTCACTAATCGCACCCTTCATGGGTGATGAAACATGACGAATCTCCCCTCTTTCTAATACATCCATTGCCTCAGTAATTTTATTAAGTGGCGTTGTAATCGTTACACCAATCCAAGACATCAAGCCCAATACAGCCAACATAGCAAAAATCAAAATACCCCAGAAAATAAAGGTTTGTGATTTTAGTAGTGTTTCATGTTTGGTTTCTAAGGCATGGATATGGCTTGCTAATAAAACATGAACTTGATCTAGAGCAGGCACCATACTTTGCGTATAAATATGGCTAAGTTCTTTTTCGGCTCGTGTAAGGCGAAGTACCCGAGCCTGATACTCATCAAAAGTTTCTTGATAGGTTTTGATATGTTGCAAAAGAAATGCTGAATCTTGCTTACTGATATGATTCTGTTTTAAAAGCTGCTTAAAACGATGAACTTCATCATGAAGCTGCTGCACATACATGACATTCAAACGCATCATAAAATCTTTTTCATGACGGCGAATTTGCAGCATAGAAGCCATCAGTACAGTATGCTGTAAACGTTTTAACTTGGCTTCAACAGCATGAATATGCTTGCGGAATTTACCAACCAAGCCTTTATCTTCATGAAAACCCAATGCTTCTTTATCAGGTACTGCTGCGAGAAATAACTTATCAAAACGCTGCATAGCATCTGTAATACCTTTTAGAGAAGATGCCATCTCCTTGGTAGGTAAGGCTTGCACCAATACTTCTAACTGCGTGTCATTTTCTTGGCTAAGCTCTTGCCAACGATATTTAGCATCTTTATCTGGCAAACGTAAGAAGTTCAAAGCATTTTCTTTTTCTGCCAACATGGTGACAGTTAAAATATCTAACTTTTCCATATTGGTACTGGATGTTGTATATTGCCCAACCACGTCTTCAATAGCATTTAAGGTATGGTTATGTGCCAAACCTGCGATTAACATTCCCATCACCGCCATACCACCAATCAAACGCAGGCGACCAACTATCGTAAGCTCTTCAAACCAAGTTTTAATATTATGCATGTTTTACTCCAGGTCTTTGATTACCATTCAATTTGCTTATATGCTTAAAGTGCAAGTAGCAAAAGCAATGCCATTTCTTTTAGACTTAGGCTAGAATCACACCATGACGAATCGCCAAGCGTGTAATGCCTGATAGATTATCCACATCTAATTTTTTCATAATGTGCGTGCGATGTACCCCAACTGTTTTAGGGCTTAAGTTAAGTGAGCAAGAAATATCTTTCACTGAAGCGCCATCCGCTAAGGCTGCAAACACTTCAAACTCACGTGGGCTCAAAATATCAAGCGGGTCTTGTTCTCCAGATATATTGGACATGACCAAATCTTGTGCTAAAGAAGGTTCAATATAAGCGCGCCCTTTATCCACCAAACGCACGGCTTTAATCAATTCATCAGGCTCTGCACGCTTGGTCAAATAACCCTTCATTCCTAGCTTAATTGCGCGTGCAGCAAATGTTTTGCTTTCATGCATGGATAATATCATCAGTTTGGCACTGGGATTGTATTCCAAAATATGACGTGCTGCGGCAATACCACCCATACCAGGCATACTAATATCTAAAATAACAACATCAGGTTGCTGCTTGCGATAAATTCTAAATGCCTCTTCGCCAGTCTCCGCTTCAAAAGGAACTTCAATATCAGGCACACTTTCCAAAAGCTGCTTAAACCCCATGCGCACCATGGGATGGTCATCACAAAGCAGCACTTTGATGGCGTGAATAGCCATTTAGTCTTCCAAAGGGAATGAACAAGATAATTTCACACCATCATCAAGGTTTTTAAATACCAAATCTCCATGCCAAGCTTGAACACGATGTTGAATGCCCAACAGACCAATACCTGATGATTGATGACGAATTAAAACATCCAAATCACTATCAAGTTGTGTACCATTATTGTATACAAATACTTGCAAAATATTAGCACTGGCATTCAATTGAACTTCTGCTTCTGTTGCTTGACCATGACGAACAGCATTGGTTAATGCTTCCTGAATAATGCGATATACAGCCAGTTGTAAGTCCTTGGGCAAGGCATCCAAATCACCCATCACATCCAAGTGGCACTGCAACCCCATATATTCTTGAACAAAAGCCATTAAATCTTGCAAAGAATCAGACAAACCAAACTTATCCAAAATACTAGGGTGCAAGCGGTGTAGCAGTCTATGCATGCTGGTATACATTTGATCCGTCAGCGACACAATACTTTCTGCTACGGGATGGGTTTGCCTACCTTCACTTTGCCTGTGCATTAACTGCGCTGCAGTACGAATAGCCGTTAAATTTTGACCAATTTCATTGTGTAATTCAAAAGCAATGTCTCGCCGCTCATTTTCAATAAGCATAAGATTCTGACGTATCAGTGTATTATTTTCTGACTGCTGGCTCATCTTAAAATCCTTCATTCCTATTTATATGTTTTTTTTGAAAAAAAATGCATCACGCATCCACCACAAACAAAACAAATATCAAATCGCGTTATACAAGAGTTATCTAAATCAAAGCAACACTTGTGCCGAAGTATCTTACGCCATATAATCGGGAAAAAAGGAGTGTGTATTTATGTCTGTTACAATGACCGAAAGTGCTGCTATGAAAGTAAAATCCTTAATGGATACCGAAGAAAACAAAGACCTTAAACTTCGTATTTTTGTATCGGGTGGCGGTTGTTCAGGTTTTGAATATGGCTTCACTTTTGACGATGATGTAAAAGATACTGACACTGTTGTTGAAAGTTTCGGCGTGCCTCTCTTGGTAGACCAAATGAGCATGGATATGCTTAAAGGCTCTGAAGTTGATTATCAAACTTCCTTACAAGGCGAATCTTTTGTGATTAAAAATCCAAATGCTGGCTCTACATGTGGTTGCGGAAAATCATTCACCCCTGCTGAAACGGGTTCTGGCTGTGGTCACGCCGCAGCGGAGTATTAAACCTAACGAATGAGCATTGCTCTAGCAGTTAAGCAACTCACCAAAACATATTCCAACGGTAAAAAAGCCCTAGAAGGGGTAGATTTAACTGTGCCTGAAGGTTCATTTTTTGCCTTGCTTGGCCCCAATGGTGCGGGAAAATCCACATTGATTAATATTTTGGCAGATACCGTCAAACCAAGTGCGGGTGAAGTCAGTTTTTTAGGGCACGATTTATTTACTGAGCGCAAATGGTGCAAACAACGTTTAGGTGTTGTTCCCCAAGAGATTGCTTTTGACCCCTTCTTTAATCCACGTGATATTCTTAAAATCATGTCTGGTATGTTTGGTGTAAAGCCTGATATGAAATGGATTGATGAACTCTTAGAACGCTTAGAGCTTGCAGAACATGCACAAAAAAATGCCCGCATGTTATCAGGCGGCATGCGCAGGCGTTTATTGGTCGCACAAGCCTTGGTTCACAAACCCAAAGTGGTTATTTTAGATGAGCCCACGGCTGGTGTTGATGTCGAGCTTAGAAAGCGCTTGTGGGGTTTTATGCGTGAGCTCAATGCCAATGGCACAACCATTCTATTGACCACCCACTATCTCGAAGAAGCTGAGGAATTATGCGACCATGTCGCCATCATCAATCAAGGCAAACTACTCACCTCGCAATCCATGAAAGGTTTATTGGATAATGTTGGCAGTTCTTCTTTGGTATTGGAATACGCTGAACCTAAAACCATCAGTGATGACATCAAAAATAAACTTGCTGACTTCTGCCCTAGAACCCAAGAAAATAAAGTTATTTTAAGTCTTAAAAAGTGTGATGGGCACACCAACTTTAATGATGCCTACCAAGCAGCATTGGCTTGTTGGGGTGAAGCAATATCTGTCAATATCCAAGATGAAGACCTAGAAGATGTATTCTTACGCATCACCCACGAGAACCAATCATGAACTGGTATGGCTGCTGGACATTATACTCACGCGAAACACGCCGCTTTTTAAATGTCAAAATGCAAACCGTTGTTGCACCAGCACTAACGGCTGTGATGTATTTGATTGTATTTCGTTATGCCATGGGCGAGCGCTCTGTACCTAATTTAGATGTGCCTTATTTTAACTTCTTAATCCCAGGTTTGGTGATGATGTCAATGATGCAAAATGCTTTTGCCAACACATCCAGCTCTATCATGGTCGGTAAACTGATGAACATGCAAATCTTCCTAATGATGGCACCACTCACCGCTTTTGAAGTGACACTTGCCTTCCTAGCTGCGGCTGTCACCCGAGCATTTATTGTTGCTGTGGTATTGTTGTTGGTGCTTGTACCCTTTACCGACATGCATATCGAACACCTGTGGATGATTCTTTTTTATGGTGTTTGCGGAAGTATTATCATGGGCGGCATGGGCATGATTGGCGGGATGTGGTCAAAAACATTCGATGATATGGCGCTTTTAAACAACTTCATCATTATGCCACTCACCTTTTTATCAGGTGTGTTTTATTCAGTGAAACAACTTCCAGAAACATGGCAAGCAGCCAATCATTTTAACCCATTCTTTTATCTGATTGATGGTTTTAGGCACGGTTTTTTAAATGTAGGCGACACAGACCCTAGCCAAGCCGTCGCCATTGTATCTATCGCCACATTAACCACGATTTTTGCCTGTTGGCAACTTTGGCGCACAGGTTGGAAGCTTAAAGATTAAATACCTGCTGAATATTTAACCGCAGTACCCGCAAGGGGCAGGCTTCTTGCCCTTGGCAATTCATCACAGGTCGCAGAGTTCTGCAGAGGAATATGAATGAACCACGAAGTACACGAAGAAATGAAGCTGTAGGTTCACATTTATGTAAGCTTAGCATATCCCTCCCCTGCTATAGCTGTGCTGAGATGATTGGCAAAAGAAGGGATAAAGCAGAATATTCTAATTCTGCGCCCGTTTTTGCTAAGCAGCGAAGAAATACGCAGCTATTTAGGGGCAGGTTTTTGGTTCGTTTTTGGCTGCGCAAAAATGAACAAAGAATTTTCACCGTAGAAGTGAAGCTAGGTTTAAATCACAGTTAAATATCAAGCTGATCGTAGTCGAAGCATCTCAAACTCTACACTGCATTGCCCGCAGCATACCCAGAGCTCCAAGCCCATTGAAAGTTAAAACCACCCAAATGTCCTGTCACATCCACCACTTCGCCAATAAAATATAAACCTTGCACATGTTTGGCTTGCATGGTTTTAGAATCCAAGTCTGCCGTATCCACGCCACCGACTGTGATTTCCGCAGTTCTGTAGCCCTCTGTACTGCTTGGTTTGATAACCCAAGCCTGCAAAAAAGCTTCTAACTGCTCAATATCTTTATCAGATAAAGATTGAACTTTCCTTTGCATATCAAAGACTTTCGCCAGCAACCCAAGCAAACGTTTGGGAAAGATATGCGATAAAACTGTTACCAATAAAGCTTGTGGATGGTCTTGTTTTTGTGTATCCATCCAATTTTTAAAGTTCATATCAGGTATCAAATTAATTTGAATACTATCACCTGGCAACCAATAGGATGATATTTGTAGAATCGCTGGGCCTGAAAGCCCTCTATGGGTGAAAAGCATCGCCTCTTTAAAGCTTGGAGCTTTGCGTCCAACCAAGGAAACCACAACGGGCAACGAAATCCCTGCCAAGGCTTTAAAATCATCTTTATCTTTGCCTGTGAATGTAAATGGAACCAACCCTGGGCGTGTCTCCACGGTGTTTAGACCAAACTGCTTGGCAACCTTATGCCCAAAACCTGTCGCGCCCATTTTGGGGATAGATAATGCACCTGTGGCAATCACCAATGATTCACATTGATAATCTCCAACATTAGTTTGCAAGGCAAAGGTTTCACCCTTCGCAATGCTTTCAATTTCAACACCCACCTCAATCTGTACGCCATACCCATCACACTTATCCAACAGCATTCTAATAATGTCTTGTGCTGATTTATCACAAAAAAGCTGTCCATGCTCTCGCTCATGGTAAGTTATACCCGCTTGAGCCACCCAATCAATAAAGTCCCACTGATTAAAACCTGCCAAAGCTGATTTACAAAAATGTTTATTCTGTGAAATATAATTGTCTGCTGTCACATCAAGGTTGGTAAAGTTACAACGTCCCCCGCCTGAAATGCGAATCTTTTCGGCTACCTTGGCTGCTTTGTCTAAAACGAGAACAGACTTGCCACGCTTTGCCGCCGTTATCGCACACATTAAACCCGCAGCACCTGCTCCAATCACAATTACATCAATACTTTTCATCTGCACCATCTTGAAAACATTGATGTATTTTGCAATGCTTAGTTTGTAATCTAAACACACAAGATTATTCACTATATCTTGTGCAGTAACACCGCTATCATTGCAGCCCATCATTTTTTAGAAGCAAAGCAAAAGGACAACAAACTTTATGACTGATTCAACACTAGGTACAACCATTCAAATGGATACAGCAAACAACGATGCTAGACAGCCGTATCCCAACTCGAAAAAGGTATATATCGAAGGCTCACGTCCTGATATTCGTGTGCCTATGCGTGAAATCACATTGTCACCAACCCAAACATCAAATGGCAATGAAGAAAATCATCCTATCCTTGTTTATGATACATCTGGTCCATACACCGACCCTGAAGTAGAACTCGACCTACAAAAGGGGTTGCCAAATGTACGCTCAGCTTGGATTGAAGAGCGCGATGATACTGCACCATTAACAGGTTTATCATCCAAGTATGGTAATGAACGCCGCGATGATGAAAGCATCGACCACTTACGTTTTGAACATTTAAAACAACCTCGCAAAGCTAAGGTCGGTAAAAATGTAAGCCAAATGCATTATGCTAGACAAGGTATTATTACCCCTGAAATGGAATATGTGGCGATTCGTGAAAATCAAAAGCGTGAACATTTGCGTGAAATCACCAAACAACACCCTGGTCAAAGCTTTGGCGCAAACATTCCGCATGTGATTACCCCTGAATTTGTGCGCGATGAAGTGGCACGCGGTCGAGCCATCATTCCTGCCAACATCAACCATCCTGAGTTGGAGCCTATGATTATTGGTCGCAATTTTTTAGTCAAAATCAATGGTAATATTGGCAACTCTGCTTTGGGTTCATCCATTGAAGAAGAAGTGGATAAAATGACTTGGGCGACCCGCTGGGGCTCGGACACCATCATGGATTTATCCACAGGTAAAAACATTCACGAAACCCGCGAATGGATTATTCGTAATGCAGCCGTACCCATTGGCACAGTACCCATTTACCAAGCATTAGAAAAAGTAAACGGCATTGCTGAAGATTTAACATGGGAAGTATTCCGCGATACATTGATTGAGCAAGCTGAACAGGGCGTGGACTACTTCACCATCCATTCAGGCGTATTGCTACGCTATGTGCCGCTTACCGCCAATCGCTTGGCTGGCATTGTTTCTCGTGGTGGCTCGATTATGGCGAAATGGTGTTTATCGCATCATAGAGAAAACTTCTTATACACACACTTTGAAGAAATTTGCGAAATCATGAAAGCTTATGATGTATCATTCTCATTGGGTGATGGTTTGCGCCCAGGTGCGATTGCTGATGCCAATGATGCAGCACAATTGGGTGAGCTTAAAACATTGGGTGAGCTGACCAAAATTGCTTGGAAACATGATGTGCAAGTGATGATTGAAGGCCCTGGTCATGTGCCTATGCAAATGATTAAAGAAAATATGGATTTGCAACTTGATTATTGTGATGAAGCGCCATTCTATACGCTTGGTCCGTTGACTACAGACATTGCACCGGGTTATGACCATATCACTTCTGGTATCGGTGCGGCTCAAATTGGCTGGTATGGTTGCGCTATGCTTTGTTACGTAACCCCTAAAGAACATTTGGGTTTACCGAATCGTGATGATGTTAAAACGGGCGTGATTACTTATAAAATTTCTGCACATGCTGCGGATTTGGCAAAAGGACATCCTGGCGCACAACAACGCGATGATGCTTTATCCAAAGCACGTTTTGAGTTCCGCTGGGAAGATCAATTTAACTTATCATTAGACCCTGACACTGCAAAATCATTCCATGATGAAACGCTGCCGAAAGAGTCTGCCAAAGTAGCGCACTTTTGCTCTATGTGTGGCCCTAAATTCTGCTCAATGAAAATCACACAAGATGTACGTGATTATGCAGAAGAACATGGCATTGATGCTATGAAAGCCATTGAAGCAGGCATGTATGAACAGGCTGAAACCTTTAATGAAAAAGGTGGTGAAATTTACCACAAGGCTTAATAGCCATCTATACTGAAACATAAAAAAAGGCTTGCGTGTTTTCCACGCAAGCCTTTTTATATTATACAGTAAAAAAGTTACTGTACGCGCAATTCAACCCTACGGTTTTTTGCTCTTCCCTCTTTAGTATTATTATCAGCAACTGGATTGGCTTCACCATAACCATGTGATGAAATTCTATTTCCCGAAATACCATGGGAAATTAGATAAGCTTTCACACTATTAGCACGTAATTCAGATAAGTGTTGATTATAAGAATCCTTGCCACGGCTGTCTGTATAGGCCGCAACTTCCACCTGAATGTCTTTACGCTTTTTCAACACTTCTACAGCATGATTCAATGACGCTTCTGATGATGCTTTTAGTGCCGCACTGTTGTTTTCAAAGTAAACACCTTCAAGCTTAATGACTTCAATAGGCTTAACTTTTTTAACCACAGGTTTAGGCATAGGCTTGACCGCTGGTTTAGGTTTCGGCTTAGCTACAGGTTTAGGCTTGCTGCATTTTTTCTCAGCAGCCTTAGCCGATGCTATACCCGAAGCAATCAATTCATCTGCTTCACTCACATTGTAGCCGCCATGCTCTTCAATCTCATGCGCTGCGTACAACTGCTTAGCCTCTGCTTTAGCCAATTCTGCTGGCGCACATTTCTCCGCACCTGCATTTCTTGCGTTTTGAATTGCCGTGTGTAGTGATGCAAGTTCATCTTTATCCGTTGAAGGTAAATGTCCCGCACATGCAGAAATAGATAAACATGTTATTGCTGTGATGATTTTTTTCATTATTTACTCCCTGCCATTTGTGCATGCTTCTCAGCTTCTTCCATAAATGCCCCAGCAGTAGATACTTCATGCTGACCTTTTTCTTCTTCTGCAATAGCTGAAAGCTCTTTCGCCATTTGTGCATGATAATCATGCTTACCTTGCACTTGCTTGCTCACATCTTCGGCTCTGCTTTCAATACTTGCATTGGCAGCACTGGAAAATGCCGCAATACAAACACAAATTATCCATATTTTTTTCATAACCCCTCCGAGTATTTCATATCGTTCACGAATTTTTTCGTGCTCGTAACCTTAAGAGCTAAACTCAAAAGTACAGGTGTGAAAAGTCACAAAAAAAAGACCTGCTTATTACAGCAGGTCTTTATTATAACATTGAAAAAGAGCCTATCATAACTACTCTCTTAGGTGGTCACTAGAAAGGAATATCATCATCCACTGGTGCTGAGTTAAAATCAGGTTGGTCTGCAAATGGATCATTTGGTTTTGCAGGTGCTTGCTGTTGTTGCCCACCACCTTGATAACCGCCGCCTGATTGTCCACCACCATCGCGACCACCAATCAAATCAAGTTTATCAACAGATACTTCAACTGAAGTACGTTTTACACCTTCTTTATCATCATACTCACGAACCCTAAGCTCACCAGAAATAGCAACTTGAGTACCTTTCTTTAAATATTGTGGCAAACCACCTTCTGCGCGTTTACCAAATAAAGAAGCACGAATCCAGTTTGTGCCTTTATTATCACCAAAACCATAATCAACAGCGACTGAAAATGAACAAATCGCCATGCCACCTTGTGTAAAACGTTGCTCGCAATCGCGTGCTAAACGCCCAGTAAAACTATATACATTCATACCCTACTCCTTCTTTCCTCTAAACTTTTAAGACCGATATTCCGCATTAATGCTGATATACTCATGGGTTAAATCACCTGTCCACACTGTTGCTGATGCATCACCAAGCCCAATATCCACCGTGAGTGTAAATTCTTGCTTGGCAAACACTGCCATACCCATTTCATCAGTATAATCAGGATGCAAGTTACCAGCTTTTAAAATCAAAACATCATCCGCCTTCATACTTACCTTATCCGACTGGATAAAAGACCCGCTATTACCAATCGCCATAATGATTCTACCCCAGTTGGCATCAGAGCCTGCAAACGCAGTTTTCACCAAGGGTGACACAGCAATGGTTCGCCCCAAATCACGTGCTTGTGTCTCATTTTCTGCACCTGAAACGTTAATGGTCACAAACTTGGTTACACCTTCCCCATCGCGTACAATCAATTGCGCTAATTCAATGGCAACTTCGCTTAAAACTTGCTCAAAAGCCGTAGTATCTTGAAGCTCTGCATCACCTAAACCCAAGCCTGATGATAATAAATATACCGTATCATTGGTTGATGTATCACCGTCCACACTGATGCTATTAAACGACACATCAGCAACCCTTGATAATATAGCTTGCAATACTTCCGCACGAATGGGGGCATCGGTCGCCATAAAACCAAGCATCGTTGCCATATTCGGGTGAATCATGCCACTACCCTTGGATACACCTGTAATGGTATATGTTTTACCATTGGCTTCAAACTGGCGTGAGGTATATTTGGCAAACGTATCCGTTGTACGAATCGCTTCAGCAGCTTGTATCCAGTTATCTTCACGCAGCGATGTGGATGCTTCACCAATAGTCTCTCGTATACGTTCAATCGGGAAAGGCTCACCAATCACACCCGTGGATGCTGATAACACTTGATTGGGTTCCACGCCTGCAACTTCCGCACCTAGCTCAATCAACTGTTGTGACCACACCCGCTCCATTTCACCCACACCCGCATTGGCATTGCCCGCATTGGCAACAATAGCACGGATATTGGTGGCATGTTCACGCACTGTTTGCTCACCTAAATCCACACATGCCGCACGAAATGCATTCTGCGTAAATACAGCAGCAGCTTGCGCAGGTACATCTGCCACAATCAAGGTAACATCTTGACGTTTACCTTTTAAGTCAGGAGATTTTACACCACAAGAAGCCGAACCAACCTTAAACCCAGGGACAGGTAGCGGCTTCTGCAAAGTATAAGGTAGTACAGGCATAATTAACGCTTCTTACCGTGACACTGTTTATATTTTTTGCCTGAGCCACATGGACAAGGGTCGTTACGCCCAATTTTTTCACCTTGGCGTTGGTATGTTTCAGTGACAGCTTCTGGTTCTTTATTCACGATATTATATTTAATTTGTTCAGGCTCTGGTTGCGGCTCTGGTTCTTTGACTTCAACACGGAACAATGAAATCACAGTTTCTCTACGAATTTTACCCAACATACTGCTAAATAATTCATAAGACTCATGTTTGTATTCTTGAATAGGGTTCTTTTGTGCATAACCACGCAAACCAACACTCTGGCGCAAATGATCCATCGCCAACAAATGCTCTTTCCAATGATGGTCAAGAATTTGCAACAGTAACCACTTCTCAAAGCCACGCATTTGTTCTGCGCCTGTAGCTTCTTCTTTTTCAGCCAAATGCTCTTTAAGTGTTTCAACCAACTTATTACGCATATCTTCGGCTGATTCTACATCATCACTCTCAGCCCAAGCTTGTACGTCAGCTTCAATCGTTAGCTTTTCAAGCAATGTCGCCTTCAAACCTTCATAGTCCCAGTTATCTGGAATATCTGATAAAAATTCAGCAACAAGCTCATCCACATAATCCAACATCATGTCTTCAATAACTTCTTGTACATCATCCAACTCAAGCAGTTCACGGCGTTGCGAATAAATCACTTCACGCTGCTGGTTCATCACATCATCATACTCAAGCAGTTGTTTACGCATATCAAAGTTGCGCCCTTCCACCTTCTTCTGTGAGTTCGCAATAGCTTTACTTACCCAAGGATGCTCAATCACTTCCCCTTTATCAAAACCCATCTTAGTGAGCATGCCTTGCATTTTTTCACCACCAAAAATACGCATCAAATCATCTTCAAGCGATAAGTAAAAACGGGTTGAACCTGGGTCACCTTGACGACCCGCACGACCACGAAGCTGATTATCAATACGACGTGATTCATGTCGCTCTGTGCCAATAATATGTAAACCACCCAAAGCAATCACTTCATTATGCTCTTTTTTGCAAGCCACTTTGATCTCAGCCACTTTTTTCGCACGTTCTTCATCGCTTAACTTCTCAGACAGTTGTGCTGCCAACATATTGGGGTTACCACCCAACATAATATCCGTACCACGGCCCGCCATATTGGTGGCAATCGTGATTGCACCTTTACGACCAGCTTGCGATACAATCTCAGCTTCACGCTCATGGTGTTTGGCATTCAGCACTTCATGTTTAATACCTTTTTTCTTCAAAACTTCTGAAAGTATTTCTGATTTTTCAATCGATGTGGTTCCCACCAATACAGGTGCAGCCGTATTGGATGTACCTACAATGTCTTCCACAATAGCATTAAATTTATCTTCTTGATCGCGATAAATTAAATCACCCAAATCTTTACGAATCATGTCTCTATTGGTGGGTACAATCACCACTTCTAGGTCATAGATTTTTTTGAATTCTTCTGCTTCTGTATCTGCCGTACCAGTCATACCTGACAAAGTATCATACATGCGGAAGAAATTTTGGAATGTAATGGATGAAAGTGTTTGGTTTTCAGCCTGAATGGTCACCCCTTCTTTGGCTTCCAAAGCTTGGTGTTGACCATCCGAGTAGCGACGACCAGCCATCATACGCCCTGTAAACTCATCAATAATCACCACTTCATTATCACGCACAATATAATCTTTTTCACGGGTAAATAAGGTGTGCGCTCTGAGACACTGAGTTGCAGCATGCAATAAGTTGATGTTTTCAGGGTCGTATAAATTCCCCTCTTTAAGTGCACCAGCTTCACGGTAAAGCTCTTCGATATGTTCCATACCTTTTTCTGTATAAGAAACACCTTTATCTTTTTCATCCAAATCATAATCGCCAGCATCAAGTTGACGAATCAAACCATCAGTTAAGGTATAAAGTTCACCTGCTTGTTCGGTTGGTCCTGAGATAATGAGCGGCGTACGCGCCTCATCAATCAAGATGGAGTCCACCTCATCTACAATGGCAAAGTTGTAACCACGTTGCACCAAATCATCAACGGAAAACGCCATGTTATCGCGCAAATAATCAAAGCCAAATTCATTGTTGGTACCATAAGTAATATCTGCGGCATAAGCAGCTTGACGATCTTCATGTGTCATATTACTCACAATTACACCTGTGGTGAGACCCAATGCTGAATACAACTTGCTCATTTCTTCGGCATCACGCGAAGCAAGATAGTCATTGACCGTGACCACGTGTGCGCCCTTACCTGACAATGCATTTAAATATACAGGTAGCGTTGCCGTTAAAGTTTTACCTTCACCCGTTTTCATCTCAGCAATTTTACCTTGATGTAAAATGATGCCACCCAAGACTTGCGAATCAAAGTGACGCATACCCATCACTCTGTCCGATGCTTCACGAACCACCGCAAATGCTTCAGGCAATAAGTCATTCAAACTTTCACCTTTTTCAATACGCGTACGAAACTCATCTGTCTTTGCCAGCAGTGCTTCATCGGATAACTTGCCCATCTCATCAGCGAGGCTATTTACTTTGCTTACCAGTGGGTACAAGCTTTTAAGTATACGTTCATTGCGATTACCAAACATTTTGGTCAAAAAGTTTAACATGGGTTCCCCTAACGGTTTTAGTACATCTTTATAATTTGGGTCGCAAGATACCAAGCCTTGCGCATAAAATCATGTGATTTTTATGGTTATATGATTTTACTCTGCCCACGATGCAAATCTAGGGATTTGACAAGCTTCTTCCATGTCAAACCACGGAGCTTTTTCACTAAGCCAAATATGGTGTGCCTGTTTTAAATTAGGCTTGCTATCTAATGTACCCATCCTAAAAATATAATGACTCTGATCTTCGCGTTTGGCATAGATATGTGAGCCACAGTTACCACAAAAATATCGTTTTTTTCCTGGCGAAGACTCAAAGTATTTTAAAAGTTCTTCACCTGCTTTGATATGCAAAGCATCCAAGGGCACACTAGACACCGATGAAAAAGCGGTTGCATGTGTTTTCCTACATGTAGGGCAATGGCAGTGTACAATATCACCCATTTCCCCATCAATTTCATATTGTACGCCACCACATAAACAGCTTCCTTTTAACATCATTTACCTCAGCTTTATCTTATGATTATTCCTTGTTTTTGCCATCCATACTGGCTTGAATACCATCTTCTTCCAATAATTTTTCTAGCTCTTGATAGCCTTCCATCGCCATCAGTAATGCACCTTTCTCATGCTGCGCAATATCCAACCAACTTCTATCTTCCAATGCCCCGACCAAGGCATACAAAAAATTAAGGCTAGGATGATAGTCACCCTGTTTGAGCTTTATAAATGCTTGAATAGCACCCACAGC
>Ga0256829_1002118_pt1 | contig 15177 bp, 13 predicted proteins | sample 131447metaG_FD_185979 | JGI IMG/M metagenome (GOLD analysis project Ga0256829, IMG submission 185979) | Hydrothermal vent microbial communities from Lau Basin, Pacific Ocean - 131-447 | ecosystem: Environmental > Aquatic > Marine > Hydrothermal vents | place: Pacific Ocean: Lau Basin | collected...
CGCGCCCCCACCCCGTGCGCCCCGCACAACAACGCCGCGCTCGACACCAACCCATCGCTCCCCCGTCCGACCCCCTCCAGACCACGCTCACCCAGCAGCTCCAGCGCCCCATCCCCACCGCGCCGCGCGAGCGCAACAACACTCGATTCACCCGACCCCGGGTTCGAGCACTCGATCCCCAGCACATACTCACCCGCGCCATCACTCATGCAAGATCATCCCCCGACCGACGACGCTTCGTCTCCCCGCGCCGCTTCTTTTCATCGATCCGTTTCTGATTCGCGCGCTTGCTGGGCTTCGTCTTCTTCCGCGCCTTCGGAACCACGATCGCCTTCCGCACATACTCGCGCAGCTGCTCCAGACACGCTTCACGATTCCGACCCTGACTCCGCGTCTCGTCGCGCTCGATCACCAGCTCACCCGACTCCGTCAGCGCGTGCTTCGCGATCGCCTCGATCCGCTTCCTCGCGCCCGCGCTCAGGGGGAGATCATCCAGCGCCACCCGGAGCCGCGCCCTCGTCGCCCGACGATTCACGTTCTGACCCCCCGGCCCCCGCGACCCCAAAAACGTGAACTCCAGACACGACATCTCCACACGCACACCACGCGCCAGCACCACCGAACTGCCCGATCCCGCATCATCCATACCAGCGCATAGCGTTCCACCAGCCCAATTGCAAGTGTTTGTCGCGCTCGATCTTGCAAACAAAATCGAATCGCTTCCGCGCGTTGACCCGAGCCGATCTGTCTGCGATACTCACCCTGCGAGTCGTCCGGATCACACACCCCAACGACCCGCCGCCCGGCGTCCCCACCGGCCGATCGAGACCCCCTCCCACGCACAGGGAACCAGGTCCCGAACCCGACGCGCACACGCGCCAAACTGGGGCGACAACCCGATCCCTCCACTCACACGCGCTCCGGGCGCGAGAGAGAAATGAGCACGATGAACACGATCACCAAGAAACTCCTCGTCGACCAGATCGCACAACGCACCGGCCAGAAACGCGTCGTCGTCAAGCAGATCGTCCAGGAGTTCCTCGATCAGGTCATCGATGAGATCGAACAGGGCAACCGACTCGAGTTCCGCGACTTCGGCGTCTTCGAAGTCCGCGAACGCGCACCCCGCATGGCCCAGAACCCCAAAACACTCGAACGCGTCCCCGTCCCGGCCAAACGCACCGTCAAGTTCAAGCCCGGACGACGCATGCGCGAAGGCCTCGAAGCCCCCGCGCAACCCGCCTCCGCCGTCGAAACCAAAGCCAACGACAACGCCACCGCCGCCGCGGCCCGCGCCCGCACCGCCGAGCCCCAAGCCGAGATCCACGTCAACACGACCCCCTCGCGCGAAGAAGCCGTCACCGCGAGCTGATCCCTACCACACCCGGGTCGCCCCCGATCAACGACCCACAAACAACCCATCCACAAAGAAACAGCCCCAGCACACCGCCGGGGCTGTTCTTCTATCCACATCAAACCACACCGATCAACGACCGCGCGTCTTCGCCTTCCCACGCAACATCCTCGGAGGAAGCTTCTTCGGAATCACACCACCCGGGAACTTCGCCGCCTTCTCCTTGTCCGACATCGTCTCCGCCACGGGCGGATCATCGACGGCATAACGAGACTTGTGCTCCTTCTCCACACCCTTCACCTCGTAGGTCGGACGACCACCCGTGGGCTCGTCCTTCCAATCCTCCGGGCGCTCCGTGTGCTCGAAGTCCTCGTACTTCTTCTCCGGGATCTCCGTGTTGATCAACAACTCGATCTCCGTCAAGAGCGAACCCTGCTTCGGGGTCACGAGCGACCACGCATGACCGTCGCGCCCCGCGCGAGCCGTCCGACCGATCCGGTGCACATAAATATCCGGATCCTCCGGAAGGTCGTAGTTGATCACGTGAGAGATCCCCTCCACGTCGATCCCACGCGCGGCCAGATCACTCGCCACCAGCACCGCAAGGTCGCCCCCGCGCAGCTTCCCCATCACCTGGTTCCGCTTCGACTGAGACAAATCCCCGTGGATCGCGTGCGCCTTGATCCCCTTCCGATCCAGGTACCGCACCACCGAGTCCACCGTCCTCTTCATCCGGCAGAACACCACCGTCAACGCGGGCTCCTCGTGCGTCAGCACATGCGCCAGCATCCGGCGCTTGTCCCACGCTTCGCACGACACATACCCCTGCTTCACGAGCTCCACCGTCAACGCACCCGCGCTCACCTCGAGCTTCTCGGGCTTGTACATGAACTTCCGCGCCAGCTTCTCGATCTCGTCCGTGAACGTCGCCGACACAAAGATCGTCTGACGATCCTCAGGGCACATCCCCAGGATCTTCCGGATGTCATCACGGAACCCGATGTCCAGCATCCGGTCCACCTCGTCGAGCACCGCGATCTCCACGCGCTTGAGCTTCAGGTACCCGCGGTCCACCATGTCCAGCACACGACCCGGCGTCCCCACGATGATCTCCGGACCCTTCCGCAGCTGATCCGCCTGCACGTTGATCGACTGACCCCCGTACACCGCGCACACCGTCAACCCCGTGTGCACCGCGAGCTCCTCGATGTCCTGCTTGATCTGGATCGCGAGCTCGCGCGTCGGCGCCAGCACCAGCGCACACATCGACTCACCCTGATCGATCATCTCAAGGAGCGGGAGCGCGAAGCTCGCCGTCTTCCCCGTCCCCGTCTTCGCCTGACCCAGCACGTCCACACCCGTCATCGCGAGCGGGACCAACTCCGCCTGGATCTTCGTCGGGTGCTTGAACCCCAGCTCATCGATCGCTTTCAAAACCTCGTCGGACAGCTCCAGATCCGCGAACGTCTTGTCGAGACAGAACGACTCCCCGCTCCACCCACCCTCGGGCTCGCTGATCGTCCGCGAGCGCTTGGGCTCCGGCGCATCCTTCTCACGGCGACCCCCACCGCCCCCCTTGGACTTCCCCCGCCGACGAGAACGCTTCTTCGAACCCTCACCAGAACCACCGCGCGAACCGCGTTCGTCGCTCATCCGTGCCTTCCATTCTGCCCCATTAACCGAGGCGCTCGCCGAACCGGAACGCATCCAAAGCGCCCCTCGGCCCAGTCAAAATCCGCGCAGCCACAAAACCACGCGCTTCCATCAATCATAGCCCACTGTCACCACACCACCGACACCCCACATCGCCCCCCAATCCAACCTCCGCCCACCCCGAACCGAAACATCATATTGCGTTTGGGTCTTTCCCCCACCCGTGGTACATTCATCCCAACCCAACACCCACCACAGGACGACCTCCATGACCCTCCGAACCCTCCGCGGCCTCGCCCTCATCGCCGTCCTCACCCTCGCCGTCCTCCCCACCCGAGCCCAGTCCCTCCTCTGCGACAACACCTTCACCACCCGGATCGGAGAATACCCCGACCCGTTTTTCACCAGCTGGGGCGCCGTCAAAACACACAACAACCTCATCGCCCTCGCCCACACCGGCGAATACACCGGGTGGAACCTCTACAAACGCAGCGGACCCGACGACTGGGACAACATCGCCGGCCAACAACACTTCTTCCGATACACCCAGCAGTTCCACTTCACCGACAACCTCCTCCTCACCGACCTCCACCCCGATGACGGCCCCTCCCTCGCCGGACTCTACCTCCACGACATCTCCGACCCCGACGCCGTCCAATCCCTCGGAAGCATCCTGGGCTTCTATCCGAGAGCCACCGCCCTCCTCGACGACCTCATCATCACCATCGCACCCTTCAACAGCGAACTCCTCTTCTACGACATCTCCGACCCCAACAACCCCTCCCTCCTGAGCCAACTGGTGCTCTTCTTCGACTTCCTCTCCCTCGACGACATCGCCGTCTCAAGCACCTACATCTACGTCCGCACCGACACCGCGCTCGCCGTCATCGACTTCGCCGATCCGACGAGCCCCACCATCGCCAACGAACTCACCACCACCCCCTTCACCACCTCCAAACCCCTGGGCGCCAACAACCACACCCTCGTCATGTACAACGACACCGCCGCCTCCCTCATGTCCATCGCGGACTCCGAGAACCCCCAGCACCTCTCCACCATCCCCTACCCCGAACCCACCTTCACCACCGTCCCGAGCTACAACTTCCCCACCCCCTCCTTCGACCCCGACAACAACCGGGTCTTCATCGCCTCCGGCCAAAAGCTCTACGTCTACGACGTCTCCAACCCAAACGCACCCATCCTCATCGGAACCAAATCCTTCGGGAACCTCCCCGAACTCTTCAGCGCCCACAGCAACACCGTCGTCTACGGAAACAGCTTCGACGGCCGACACGCCGAATCCCTCAACAACCTCACCCCCACCGGATCCGGATTCTCAACCGCAATCCCATCCGCAACCCACCCCGCGCTCGACGACACCACCCTCTACGCCTTCTCCCACCAAGCATTCGCCCCGGACTCGACCAACCGCATCCTCGTCTACGACACCACCGACATCGACAACCCCGTCCTCCTCGACGACCCCGCGATCGATCCCACCATCAACGACCTCGAAGCCCAAGGCAACACCCTCTTCGCCACATCCAGCGCGGGCTTCCTCGCCTTCGACATCTCAGACCCCACCTCCGTCACCCAGATCGGATCCCTCGACGCGCCAAATCTCAACGCCAACGCCATCCTCGTGGACAACCAAACCGCATACGTCCTCGACAACCCCGCCCAAACCCTCACCGCCCTCGACGTCTCCGACCCCGCAAACCCCTCCGTCCTCTCCACCATCGAATACACCCTGAATGCCGACCTGTACGACCTCAACATCATCGACAACACCCTCCTCCTCAGCGGCAATCACTTCTTCCCCGAAAGCCCCGTCTCCGTCCTCATCGACATCTCAGACCCCAGCAACATGATCGACCCGGGTCAAACCACACCCCTCAACGTCTTCGAATACGACGAAACATACATCTACAGCATCCGCTCAGGACGGATGGAACTCCGCCTCCGCGCCGACGGCCCAGCGTCCAACCGCATCAGCACCTACCGCCCCCCGATCTCCGAAACCTCATACATGACCAACCTCAAACGGGTCGGGGACCAACTCATCGCGACCTACTACAACGACCCGTACCCCGGTTCGGGCTCCGCCACCAGACCCGGGGTCCTCGTCATCGATATCAACAACCCCCTCGCACCGACCACCCTCGGACAAATCCCCACCCTTCACACATACTTCCCCTCAGTCTCAGGAAGCGACATCTCATCCACGAGATTCGTGCACGGAGTAAGCAACACAAGAGCCCTCTACCTCTACGCACTCGACACCCAATGCCGCGCCTGCGCCGCCGACTTCAACAACGACATGACCACCTCCCCCGACGACATCACCGCGTTCCTCGAAGCGCTCGCAACCCAGCACCCCAGCGCCGACCTCAACGACGACGCCCAAACCGACTACTACGACATCAACGCCTTCCTCAGGATCTACACCAACCAGTGCCCGGGCTAAACGCCCTCACCGATCCCGGTTCTGCATCTCCAGAAGCATCGCGTGCTTCATCAGCGCCCCCACCGCGCTCGTGCTCGCCGCGAGCCACCCCGCATACCCGTCCCGCCACGACCCCTTCATCACCAGCTGCTTCCCATACGCCCCGAGCGGAGACAACACCAACCGACGACGCGTCGTCCGTCTCCCCTGCGCATACAACGCCTCCGCGTGCGCCTTCGTCAGATGAAGCTGCTTCCCGAAGTGCTCCCCGAACGTCTCGAACGAATCGTGGATCAGCACCCCCTTCAAACGCTCCACGACGATCCCCTCGTCCACCTCAAGATGATCGTGCGGGTTGATCCCCTCCACCCGCGCAAGGCCCTCGTCGATCAGCACCCGCTTCACAAACCGCAACCGCCACTCGGGCTGCCACGAGTGCTGCAGAAGCCGCCCCCGATACTCCACCACCCGATTCAGCGTCCCCGCATCCACCCCCCGTGCGCACGCATCCCGCACCGACCCACGCATCGTCTCATCCAACGGCTCATCCGAATCCAAGAGCAGCACATGCCCCCCCGAACACGCACGAAGCCCCATCTGCTTCGTCGTGATGTACCCGCGCCAATGCGTCCGGATCACCACCAACTCGCACCACCCCCGCGCGCGCTCCACGATCTCCAAAGTCGAGTCCGTCGATCCCGAATCGATCACCACCAGCTGCTTCGCGAGCCCACGCACACTCTCGATCACCCGACCGATCGTGCGCTCGTTGTTCCTGCACGGGATCATCACACTCAGATCCGCCGCCGCTCCACCGTTCTTTCCGCTTGCGCCCGTGTCCATCATCCACTAGACTAGCACCACACCCCCATGCGCACCACGACCACACCAACCCGACTCCTCGCGCCCGCGCTGTGCGCCCTCCTCACCCTCACCTCCTGCGCCCCGAAGCGCGCCAACGACCCCGCCCCCACCATCGCCTTCCTCCACAACCCCACCAGCGCCTACGACACACGGACCATCGAAGGGTTGACCGTCCACATCTCCCCCCAAGCCCTCGACGACCCCGACACCCTCGACCCCGCGCTCCTCATCCTCCAGCGCCAGCTCCAGCGCACCATCGCCCAGACCCCAGAGCACACCCACACCACCCTCCGATCCGTCCCCATCTGGATCGAACACAACAACCCCGACACCCCCGGCGCCTGCTACCACCCCAGCGCCGACTGGCTCCGCGCCAACCACTACAACACCGACAAAGCCAGATCCATCGAGATCGGGAACACCACCAACTTCGTCCACTGGGTCAACACCGACCAGCCCAGCATGCTCCTCCACGAACTCGCTCACGCATTCCACCACATCGCCCTCCACAACAACGACCCGCGCATCACCCGAGCCTACGAACGCGCCAAGTCCTCCCACACCTACAACGCCGTCCCCCACGTCTCCGGCCAAACCCGCCCCCACTACGCCCTCACCAACGAGCGCGAATACTTCGCCGAGCTCACCGAGTCCTACTTCGGATACAACGACTTCTACCCCTTCACGCGCGACCAGCTCGAACACCACGACCCCCAGGGCTTCGCCATGATCCAGCAAACATGGGAAACACAGTTGCGCCACACCGAAACCAAGCTAAATATCAACCCATGACAACCAAACCAACCATCACCTCCACCGCCCCCTCCGGAACCCAAGCCCGCGCCTGGGTCGGGGACTGCCGCCTCCAGCTCCCCAACATCCCCGAAGTCGCCTCCTCCTCCATCGACCTCGTCTTCGCCGACCCACCCTTCAACTGGAACCGCGACTACAACAAACACACCACCCCCAACTCCTCCGAGAACCAGGTCTGGGACGACAAAGCCATGTCCTCGGACGAATACACCCAGTTCACCTACGACTGGCTCGACCTCTGCGTGGACGCCCTCAAACCCACGGGCTCCATCTGGGTCAACATCCCCGACGACTGGGCCGCCGAGATCGTCGTCCACCTCAAACACCGCGGCCTCACCATGATCAACTGGTGCATCTGGCACTACCGCTTCGGACAGAACACCCGCTCACGATTCATCAACTCCAAAGTCCACGCCCTCTACTTCGCCAAAGACCCCAACAACCGGACCTGGAACCCCGACCCCGTCCTCGAGCTCTCCGACCGACGCACCGTCTACGCCGATCCGCGCACCGAATCCAAACGCGACGGGCTCCCCGCAGGACACCGCGTCCCCATGGACGTCTGGTACGGCCAATACTGGGGCCGCATCCAAGGCAACAACAAAGAGCGCCGCGCCCAGCACGACAACCAACTCCCCGAGGTCTACCTCCACCGGGTCATCGCCTCCACCTCCAACGAGAACGACACCGTCCTCGACCCCTTCCTCGGATCCGGGACCACCGCCGTCGTCGCGACCCACATGAACCGCAACTTCGTCGGGACCGAATACTCCATCGACAACGCCAACGCCGCCATGGAACGAGTCACCCTCGGCCCCATCCGCGACCTCACCTCCACCCGAGGAACCTCCACCGCCATCCACGAACCCCGGCGCACCAAACAAACCACCCCCCCGGACTCCTGAACTCACCCCAAGCCTGAATCCACCCCTCCCCACCCCCCGAATCCCATCACCGAACACAATCCGCCCCGATCCACCGATCGGGCTCGTCCATCCCTCCGATCGAGCCGAAAAGCCCGATCCTCCCTTGCATCAACCCCGAAAGCGTGCGATCCTCATGGTGATGACCCGCCAACCACGACTCCGTCCCATCGCCGCCCTCACCGCGATCGCAGCCATCCCCTCCGCCGCGATCGCCCAACAAGCCGCGTACAACCTCGCCTCCATCTCCACAGGGGTGATCGCAGAGTCCGTCACCGCCCCCGGATACCCCGGACAACAAGCCATCATGTCCGGAGGCCTCACCATCGGGGACTTCAACAACGACACCTACCCCGACATCTTCATCCTCGGACTCGGAACCTCGCCCGATAAGCTCTTCATCAACAATCAGGACGGCACCTTCACCGACCGCGCCCCCGAATGGGGCATCGACCGCATGCACAAAGGCATGGGCGCCGCCGTCGGCGACATCAACAACGACGGATACCCCGAGCTCTACATCACCTCCTTCGGACCCGCGACCGAACTCGAACCCGTCGCCAGCGCCTGCATCCTCTACCTCAACAACGGACCCGACGAGCACGGCCAGTTCTCCATGACCGACATCGCCGAGCCCGCCGGGGTCAACAACGTCCTCGACATCCCGGGAGGGATGACCCCCGCCTTCGGAGACATCGACCTCGACGGCGACCTCGACCTCTTCGTCGCCACCTGGGAGTACTTCCCCAACGGCAACCGCCTCTTCGAAAACGACTTCATGCAAACCGGCGCACTCACCTTCCAGGACATCACCCGCCGATCGATGGAGTTCCCCGAACGAAACTTCATCACCCGAGGGTTCACCCCCCACATCGTGGACATCAACGGCGACCGCTACCCCGAAATCCTCCTCTCCGCCGACTTCGCAACCTCCGAACTCTGGGTCAACAACGGACCCAACGAAGCAGGACGCGCCACCTTCCGAACCACCACCAACAAATCCAACATCGCCGAAGACCACAACGCGATGGGCGCCCTCGTCGAAGACCTCAACGGAGACGGGCTCCTCGATTGGTTCCAGACCAACATCTTCGTCGAATCCTCGGGCTACGGGAACACCCTCTACATCTGCCAGGAACTCGACGACGAAAACGACCCCATCTACCACAACGACTCCGCCCTCCGAGGAGTCAAGGACAACGGATGGGGCTGGGGCGTCGTCGCCGGAGACTTCGACAACGACCAAGACCCCGACATCATCGCCACCAACGGATGGACGGGCTGGCCCAACAAACCCACACGCTACTGGACCAACGCCGACGGCCAGGGCTCCGCCTTCGTGGACCTCCCCGTCCCCTCCGGGCTCTACTTCAACATCAACGGCCGCTCCCTCGTCAAACTCGACCACGATAAAGACGGCGACCTCGACCTCGTCGTCGCAGACAACCAAGGCCCCGTCCGCTTCTACCGAAACGACCTCGCGCACGCCGACGGCTTCACCAACTACCTCCGCGTCCGACTCGACACCTCCAACCACCCCTGCATGGCCCCCCTCGGACAAGGCGCCATGGTCCGCGCCACCGTCTCAGGCAAAACCCAACTCCACCCCGTCCACAACAACGCCTCCTTCCTCGGACAATCCGAGATCGCAACACACATCGGGATGGGCACCGAAACCATGGTCGAAACACTCACAATCACCTGGAACGACGGCGTTGTCACCACCCTCCACAACATCCCCGCCAACCAGGAAATCACCATCTCCAAATACCACAAAGCCGACATCAACGAAGACGGGGACTTCGACTTCTACGACGCAAGCGCCTTCCTCAGCGCCCACCGCGCCGGAATCCCCTCCGCCGACTTCGACCAGTCCGGAACCATCGACAATAACGACGTCGCCGCCTTCGTCCAAGCCCTCACCAACCCCTGCCCCTCCCGCTAACCACCCTCCCACACATCCCAATCAACACCACCGACCCGCGCCAAGCGGGTCGGTGTTCATTTCAACCCACACCTACCCTTCCTCTGTGCACACCTTCCCCCTCCACATCAAAGCCGTCCCCGGCGCCAAACAAGACCAAATCGCCGGCCTCCTCGGAGACCGACTCAAAGTCCGCATCTCCGCCCCACCCGAAAACGGCAAAGCCAACAAAGCCATCCAAGCCCTCATCGCCAAAGCCCTCGACATCAAACCCAACGACATCACCCTCGACTCCGGGCACTCCAATCCCCTCAAAACCTTCACCATCACCCACCCCACACTCACCTCCACCCAAGCCGCCCTCGACCACCTCACAACCTAACCTCTCCCGATGACGACGACCAGCGCCCAACCAGCCCCAGCGCCCCTCCCCGCGCGCCTCTCCCTCGCACTCAAAGACATCAAACTCGCACACTCCGTCTTCGCCCTCCCCTTCGCCGTCCTCGGCGCCTTCCTCGTCCTCCCCGACAACCCGAGCCCGCGCACCCTCACCATCCAGCTCACCCTCATCGTCGTCTGCATGGTCACCGCGCGCACCTACGCCATGCTCGTCAACCGTGTCGCCGACATCGACATCGACAAACACAACGACCGAACCAAACGACGCGCCTTCGCCTCCGGAGCCCTCTCCAAGCGCGACGGCCAACTCCTCATCGCCACCTCCGCCCTCGCCTTCATCGCCGCCTGCGCCCTCTTCCTCATCCTCCTCAAAAACCCCATCCCCCTCATCGCCTCCATCCCCGTCCTCCTCTTCATCGCCTTCTACTCGTTCACCAAACGCTTCACCTTCCTCTGCCACGGCTTCCTCGGCGCAGCCCTCGCCATCTCCCCCATCTGCGCCGCAATCGCGATCGCCCCCGAACCCCCACCCCCCGCAGTCCTCTGGCTCAGCGCCATGGTCCTCTTCTGGGTCGCCGGCTTCGACGTCATCTACGCCCTCCAGGACCTCGAGTACGACCAACAGTCCAACCTCAACTCCGTCCCCCAAACCTTCGGCTGGAAACGCGCCGTCTGGATCGCGCGAGCCCTCCACCTCCTCACCATCACCGCGCTCCTCCTCACCGGGAGCGCGGACCCACGACTCGACACCATCTTCCCCTACACCATCGCCTTCGCCATCATCCTCCTCATCATCGAGCACACCGTCCTCGCAACCCGAGGCCGCGCCGGAATCCCCATGGCCTTCTTCACCATCAACGGCCTCATCTCCCTCATGCTCGGCGCATCAGGAATCCTCGACCTCTACCTCTAAAAAGCACCCTCCCCCGCGTGCGGAGGAGGGCAGGGTGGGGGTCTTCATATCAAACCGGTGCCATGGTCCTGCGCAGCAGGGCCATGAACCACACACGCCCCATGTCTTCCGCCTCCCCGCTTCCCCCCTCAGAAAATCCAACGCACCCGACCCACGTCCGGCACAGGCACCGACCCCTTCCAACGCAAGCTGGGCCAGTACACCACAAACGCCTTCCCCACGATCAGATCCTCGTGCACCACCCCGGGACGATCATCGATCTCCGCCGCAACCCACGGATAGATATCCCCGTCCCTCCACAACCGAGAGTCCTCCGAGCGCGCCGAGTTGTCGCCGCACATGAAGTACTCCTCCCCCGTCAACGTCGGGAAGAAATCAGGATGCCCCCCGCGCGTCGCGCGGATATCAGGCATCGTCCGGTAGTGAATATCACGCGCCACACGAACATTGTGCATCGTGAACCCACCACCCGACATCGACCACCCCACACTCGACCCCCGATAGATCGTCGGATCCGCAAGCACCCCCGGCCGACTCACCCCGTCCCCCGGGTACCCCTCCGATCGCTCGATCAACTCAGCACGGGTCAACCCCGTCGCGCTCAGCACCGTCTCCATCGGAGACTCCGAATACGCGCCCTTCTCCGCGCCCCCGCACACCAGCTTCCCATCGATGAACAACCACAACGCCTCGTCCATGTGCCACAGCTCGACCGACACCGTGTCCCCCGACTCCCGCGCCCCGATCTGCGCCGAGTCCACCACCGTCCAGGGACGATCCTCGTCGCTCCCCTCCGTGCGCTCGCGCATCTCCAATCGCACCGCCCCCGTCCCCGTCTCCACCACCGCGCGCACCGCACGACCCCGAACCTCGATCTCCGGCGACAACGTCACACCATCCGAATCGAGCCGGAAGTCCGCCGACACCGCGAGGTCCTTCGCCCAATACGCCGCGTAGTTGTACCTCGGATCCATCGAAGGCCGCCCCGCCGTATACCGAGGATCGTGCGTCGGATGGATCTGGTTGTACGCATTCCGCTCCGACAACGAGATCACCCCGTTCCACTCGAGCCCCGTCGCCCCCGACCCCGTATACGTGAACACACCCGCCTCCTTCACACCCTCCCACCCGGAACCGCTCGAATCCCAGGGCGACCGATACCCCGGATCGAACACCACCGGCGCAAACCGTGAATCATGGATGGGCTGCAGCATCGCCCGCTGCACCCGCTCGCTCTTCCGCGCGATCGACCAATCGTCCTGCGCCCAAGCGTCCCACCCCGATCCCGCCGTCTCACCCTCGACGAACTCGCGCGTGAAGATATCCCCGTCCACGATCAGCACCTGCTCCCCCGGAAGCCCCACCAACCGCTTGATGTAGTTCTGATGCGTCCCCGGGTTCTTGAACACCACCACGTCCCAGCGCTCCGCGTGATGGAGCCAAGGCAGGTACTTGAGCACGAACACCCGATCCCCCGACGACAGCTTCTCGTTGATCGCGCTGATCTCCGCACCCGTCATCGGATCGTTCACCACCACCGACACATCCCGCCCCTGGACCGGCGCCGGGACCGTCCTCGTCCGATCCACATACTCCCAAGGCCCCGTCGTCCAGTTGTACCCGCTCGTCGGCGACTGGAACCGAAGGTTCTTCCCCAAAAGCGTCGGCGCCATCGACCCCGTCGGGATCTGGAACCCCTCCACCACAAAACCCCGGAACGTAAACGCGAGCATGAACGCGATCAACAAAGACGTGATCGTCTCCTTGATCCCGATCGGATTGCCACCCAAAGAACCACCCGACGCGCTGGAAGTGTGCTGACTCATCACCCAACACTACCGCCGCGCACACCCCCGAGTGCGTCCGTGCACGAGTTATTCGCCCCCGCCGTCCGAAGATCCACCGCCCTCAGCCCCCCGATCCCGCGGCCCGCGCCGTCTCCGACGACGCTTCTTCCGCTTCGGACCCTCCGACGACGACCCCGCAGCACCCGACCCCGAACCAGAATCCGATCCAGGACCCGAACCCGAACCGCCCCCACCTTCACTCGACGACGATCCCGACGACCCCCCCGAACCCGAATCGCCACCCTCACCCCGATCCCGCGCCCCGCGCCGTTTCCGCCGCCGCTTCTTCTTCCGCGCACCACCACCCTCACCCGGACCCGCATCACCCCCCCCACCATCGCGCTCCGTCTGCTTCTCCGGCGCATCCACCGCGCCCGACGACCCCTCAGCCCCAGCGCCCTCAGCGCCCTCACCCGAACGATCGCGCGACTTCCGCCTCCGCTTCTTCTTCCGCTTCGGACGATCCCCATCCCCCGCGCCCAAGTCCTCCGACCCACGCGACCGATCGCGCCCGGACCGATCCCGACCCGACCCGTCCCGCTTCACCTTGGGCTTCGGCCGCTCCAAACCGGGCTCCGTCAGCTCCTCCACCGGAACAGCAACATCCGTCCCCGAATCCAAACGCACCCGCACCAGCTGCGTCAGGATCTGCGAATCGATCACGATCCCGTCACCCTCCGGGGTCCCCACCCTCGACTTCCGATGAGGAAGCTTCTTCCGCAGCTCCTCGTACGTCTCGTCCTCGTACCGGAGACAGCACATCAAGCGCCCACACCGACCCGAAATCTTCAGCGGATCAAGCGTCGCCTTCTGCACCTTCGCGCTCTTCATGCTCACGGGCTTGAGCACCTTCAGGAAGTTCTTGCAGCAGCAGTACTGACCGCACCGCTCGTAATCCGCAACGATCCGCGCCTCGTCCCGCGCCCCCACCTGGACAAGCTCAACCTTCCCCCCGATCTCCGTCTGCAGATCCCGCACCAGGTCCCGGAAGTCCACCCGATCCTCCGACCCGAAGTACACCACGATCCGTTCCCCACCGAGCAGCGGCTCAACCTCCACCAGCTTGATATCAAGCCCCGACCTCTTGATCACCTCGCGCGACTTCGCCCGCAGCCCGTGCTTCGACTGCTCGATCGCCGCCTGCGCATCCATGTCCTCCTTCGTCGCGACCCGAAGCGCCATCCCCTGATCGAAGAACGGATACTTCCGACCCCCCGAGTTCTCGATGTACGACAGCATCTCCTTGCGCGTCACACTCTTCGAGCACCCCGAGTTCGGGCACGTGCTCGTCAGCATCTCACCGATCTCCGTCCCCCGATGCGTCTTCACCACGATCCGCGACCCGCACCCGGGCTTCTCCTCACCCCGATACGGGAACTCCCCCACCATCTTCGTGTACCCGAACCGCACCACGATCTTCGTCGGCACATTCAGCCGCTCATACGCCTCCCGGTCCTCCTTCTCCCGGAGGTACACCTTGAGGTCTTCTTCGAACTGGGGCAACGGATGAATCGACACGGCCTGATCTTACGGAGCCCCGAGCGTCCGAGCACGCGCCCTGACAAACAGCTCCGACAATCGCTCACGCTCCAGAAGCGTGAGCCGATTCATCTGGTCGATCCGGTACACCAACGCCATCTCCTCGCGCGAGTCGATCACCACCAGGATCTCGTCGTTCCCCCCGTCCGTCGTCATCATCGTGTACGACCCCGACACCGAAGCCATCTCCGCAAACGCCGTCGGCATCCCCGGCCCACCCCGCACCACGAACAACGCCACAAAGACCAACACCACCGTCGTCCACCACGATCCCAGCGCCCCCCGACGACCCGGAACCCCGCGCACCTCGCTCGATTCCCCCGCGCTCATCGGTCCGTCTCCTTCGTCAGATCAGCCACGAGATCCCGATACCCCACCCCCTCGAGCTGCTTCGTCGTGTCGTTCCATTGCAGCGCCACCAGCTCCCGGTTCGCCGTGTCCAGCACGTACACCACGTTCGCGTGCCCCCCCGACGTCGCGCCCCCCACACACGTGTAGCTCC
>Ga0256829_1002119_pt1 | contig 15174 bp, 16 predicted proteins | sample 131447metaG_FD_185979 | JGI IMG/M metagenome (GOLD analysis project Ga0256829, IMG submission 185979) | Hydrothermal vent microbial communities from Lau Basin, Pacific Ocean - 131-447 | ecosystem: Environmental > Aquatic > Marine > Hydrothermal vents | place: Pacific Ocean: Lau Basin | collected...
CAGGAGGAATTCGGGACACGCGCCGAAATCAAGAACATCAACTCGTTCCGTTTCGTCGAGCGTGCGATCAATTTTGAAGTTGAGCGCCAGATCGATGTCATCGAGGGTGGCGGCAAGGTCGTACAGGAAACCCGCCTGTACGATTCCGACCGGGACGAAACCCGTCCCATGCGCAGCAAGGAAGAAGCCAACGACTACCGTTACTTCCCGGACCCGGACCTGTTGCCGGTGATACTCGACGATGACTTTATCGCGTCGGTGCGCAAGACCCTGCCCGAATTGCCCGATGCAAAACGTGAACGTTTCATCGCACAGTACGGTCTGTCACACCGTGACGCTGTGGTGCTGACCGGCAGCCGTGAAATGGCGGACTACTTTGAACGGGCGACCGAAACCTCCGGCGGTGAAGGCAAGCTGGCGGCGAACTGGGTCAGCGGCGAGTTGTCCGGCCTGCTGAACCGCGAAGGTATCGATATCGATGCCTCTCCCGTCACCGCCGAACAACTGGGTGGTCTGCTGAAACGTATCAGTGACAATACCATCTCCGGGAAAATCGCCAAGCAGGTGTTCGAGGCTATGTGCCAGGGCGAAGGCGACGCAGACACCGTGATCGAAAAGAAAGGCCTCAAGCAGATCACAGACAGCGGCGCGATTGAGAAGCTGGTGCGCGAAGTGCTGGACAAGAATCCCAAACAGGTTGAGCAGTATCGCGGTGGCCAGGAAAAACTGCTCGGTTTCTTCGTCGGCCAGGTGATGAAAGCCACCCAGGGCAAGGCCAACCCGGGCGAGGTGAACAAAATTCTCAAACAATTGTTGTCCGGGGATTAGCCCCGGCAATTTTTCCTGTCATGCCGGCGCAAGCCGGTATCCATAACGTGATATGACGACACAACACGACACCGATTGCCTGCGCCGCTTCGTTTTCGAACACACCGACGTGCGCGGCGAACTGGTCTGGCTGGACGCCAGCTGGCGCGCCGTACTGGAACGCCAGTCCTATCCCGACGCCGTCCGTGACCTGCTTGGCCAGGCCATGGCGGCGGCCGTCCTGCTATCCGCTACCATCAAGTTCGAGGGGTATCTCCAGCTGCAATTGCAGGGTGACGGCCCGCTCAGTCTGTTATTGATCGAGGCAACGGCGGCACGCACTGTACGCGGTATTGCCCGTTGGGATGGCGATGTCGGTGACATGGACTTTCGTGCGCTGACCGGTGAGGCGCGGCTGATGCTGACCATTGATTCCGGTGAAGGTGGTGAGCGCTACCAGGGTGTGGTGCCGGTCGATGGCGAAAGCCTGGCAGCAACGCTGGAAGATTATTTTTCCCAGTCCGAGCAGCTGGCCACGCGATTGTGGTTGGCCAGTAACGCTCAGCGTGCCGGTGGCATGTTATTGCAACAGTTACCGCGCGACTCGCATAACGAGGAAGACTGGAACCGTGATGTCATGCTTGGTGAAACGCTGACAGATGAGGAATTGCTCGGCTTGTCTGCGCAGGCGCTTTTGCATCGGCTCTATCATGAGGAAGACCTGCGCCTGTTCGAGAGTGAGCCGGTGAGTTTCCGCTGTTCCTGTTCCAGTGAACGTATCGAGAGCATGTTGCGTGGACTGGGCTATGATGAAGTGCGCGATATCCTTGAAGAGCAGGGCGAGGTCAGTGTCACTTGTGAGTTCTGTTGTCAGGCCTACGTTTATGACACGGTGGATGTCGAGCGCCTGTTCGCGGCGGCGGATCAGCCGGATGTGCCGAGGACGCGGCACTAGGTTGACTGGGTGGGTGGCAGGCGTTGGCTTGTCGGGTTTTTTCGGTTCAACGGTTTGCCCGCTGCGCGGGTTCCCTGCGCTTCTCGCGACAAGTTGGCGGTGAACAGGAACACCATCCGTGACGATTACACACCCCCATCCAAGTAGAAACTAGTCCGAAAACGCAATCCGGTCTTCCAGTGCATCCAGCGCCGCCTGTGCACAGGCCTCGTCCTTGTCGCCACCGGGCGCACCGCTGACGCCGACTGCCCCGATAAGATAGCCCCCGACGATAATGGGTAAGCCACCCTTGAGCATGATCAATCCATCGATATGGTTCAGTTCAGTGCGGATATCGCCACGGTTTTTCGCCACAGAACCACTATCCGTGCCGCCCATGATGACCATATTGGCCTTGCGCTGCGCAAGCTCGAGCGTAAAACGTGCGGCGGCATCGTCACGCAGCATGGCGCGAACCGAGGCGTTCTTGTCAACGACCACGGCACTGACCTGGTAACCGGCCTTGCGGCAGGCAAGTACCGCTTGATTGGCTACATCGCGCCCCAGTTCCATACCAATAGACCGCTGTACCAGCACATCGGCGGCCTGGACGGCCGTGGTGCCGAGCAAGAGGGCAACGATAAGGCGCTTGCAGGGTTTGGCTAAGTGTTTTGGCATGTTTCGGTCTCCCCTGACAGTGTGAGGGACAGACTACTCCGCCTGGGCCGCGTATGCCATACGGGCTGCGGATGCTAGACTGCGCATCCAGCCCGGTGGGGAAGTGCCGTGTCATCATGTGTTCGGGAGATGAAAATAAATAACGGGAAACAAGGTCGCTTACGGGCCATATTAGCGGCATTACTATTGTCTGGTTGGCTGGCGGGGCCGGGTCTGGTCAGTGCAAAAGTCCCCGAACTGTTTATGGCAGGCGATTTTTCATCGGCCCGGGCCGGTGGAAGCCTGCCGGATGGTTGGCAGCCGCTGGCATTCAGCCATATTGAACGTCATACCAACTATACCCTGGTGGAGGATGATGGCATCGTTGTGGTCAAGGCGGTCAGTCAGCAATCTGCTTCCGGGTTGACACGGGGCATATCGCTTGACCCGAAAAAATATCCGGTCATTCAATGGCGCTGGAAAGTAAAAAATATCCTCAGCAAGGGTGATGTCCGTCGCAAGGACGGGGATGACTATCCTGCCAGGGTGTATGTCACCTTTGCTTTTGATCCTGACAAGGCCAGTTACCTGGAACGGTTAAAATACCAGGCCGCCCGGTTCGTCAAGGGCAGGGATATTCCCTACAGGGCGATCTCCTATATCTGGGGGAGCAACAGCCGGGCGGGTACCATGGTGGCGAATGCCTATACCGACCATGCCATGATGTTCGTGGTTGAGGGGGGTGATGAAAAACTGCAGCAGTGGCTTACCGAGCACCGCAACGTCTATGCAGATTACCGGAAGGCCTTTGGCGAAGCGCCAACGATGATCTCCGGTGTTGCGATTATGACGGATACGGATAATACACGGGAGTCGGCCGTGGCCTGGTATGGTGATATCGTTTTTAAACAGGCAGGAAAGTAGTGTAGTGGTTTCCGAATTCGATATTATTCAGCGTTTTTTCCAGCGAGAACACGCCGCGCCGGGTGTTGTGCTGGGAATCGGGGACGATGCGGCGTTGCTGGCGCCGGAAGCCGGGGCTGCGCTGGTGGTGGCGGTGGATACACTGGTCGCCGGCCGGCATTTCCCCGAACAGACTGATGCCGTCAGCATCGGCCACAAGGCACTGGCCGTCAATCTTAGTGATCTTGCGGCGATGGGCGCGCAACCGAAATGGGCCACGCTGGCGCTGACGATCCCGGAAGTCGATGAGGCCTGGCTGAGTGGATTTGCCGAGGGTTTTTTTCAGCTTGCGGAGCGCTACAACGTGGCGTTGGTCGGTGGTGATACCACGCGGGGTCCCCTGTCGATCACCGTACAGGTACAGGGACAGGTCGATGCGGCGCGCGCCCTGCGGCGCGATGCCGCCAAACCGGGGCAGCATCTTTTTGTTACCGGCACACCCGGTGATGCTGCCTGCGCCCTGAAACAGTTACAGGCAGGTGGGCCTGTGATGGACGAACTGCTTGAACGTCTGAACCGGCCGGAACCGAGGGTGGCGTTCGGTCTGGCGCTGGCCGGCGTCGCCGCCGCCACGATTGATGTCTCTGATGGTCTGCTGGCAGATATTCAGCATGTGCTGGATGCCAGTCACTGTGGTGCACAGGTAAATGTCGATGCCATCAAGCGCTCACGCGGGTTGCAGAGGCTCGACGATGAAACAGCGCTGGCTTGCCAGTTGAAGGGTGGTGACGACTATGAACTTTGTTTCACGGTAGATGCCGACCGGGTCGAACAGGTCTGTCGTGCTGCGGAAGACTGCAAACTGGCTATTTCGGAAATCGGTATCATCGAGCCGCAGTCTGGTATGCGTTGCGTGCGTGATGACGGTTCACCCTATACATCGGCCATCGAGGGCTTTGATCACTTTCGGAAACCCCGTGACTGAATGCCCCGGGTTGCCGCTCAGTGAGCGACGCGAACATTTTCCCCGCTGTGAATCACGCGCACCCGGTCACCCACGGCTAGCCTCTCATTGGGCGATAGCGCCTGAACGATGGCAATGGTTCGACCATTGTCCATTTTAACGGTAACTTCCACGCCCTGGGTGCGTGTGACACCTTCTTCTATGGCTGCGCCGGCGATGCCACCGGCTACTGCGCCAATCACGGCCATGACCTTGCTGGCCTTGTCCCCACCGATACTGCTGCCGGCGATGCCGCCTGCAATAGCGCCTGCGCCGCTGCCAATAGGTGTTTTGGTGCCTTCAATTCTGACAGGGCGCAGTTGCACGACGGTACCGAAGTCAACCTGCTGGACGACCCGGGCTTCGGAACGGCTGTAGCTGTCCCCGGACAGGTTGGATGCACAGCCGCCAAGGCCGGCGGCGATAAACAGGATGAATAGAAAAAGACTGTTTTTTATCAGGATCATGTTGTCCTCCGACCTTACCGGCCACTGTGTCTGCCAATGCCCTGTTGACTCCGGTTTAAATCATAAGTTCTTGCCGCGCCGGCTAGCCGTCGACCAGCGGATCTTTTTCCTTGTCACGTTCAATCAGCGCATAGGCCGAGTGGTTGTGGATGGACTCGAAGTTTTCGGATTCCACCACGTAGGCGCTGATGCGCTCATCGGCATTCAGCGTGGCGGCAATATCGCGCACCATGTCTTCCACGAACTTGGGATTATCATAGGCCTTTTCGGTGACGTGTTTCTCGTCCGGACGCTTGAGCAGACCGTAGAGTTCGCAGGATGCCTGGTTTTCAACCATGTCGATCAGTTCCTCGATCCACACAAAGTCATGCGTCGTCGCGGTTACCGTCACGTGCGAACGCTGGTTATGCGCACCGCGGTCTGAGATCTTCTTGGAGCAGGGGCACAGGCTGGTGACCGGTACGATGACCTTGATTTTCATCTCCGGTTTGCCGTCACGGATTTCACCGACAAACGATACCTCGTAGTCGAGCAGACTTTGTACGCCGGATACCGGTGCTGTCTTGTTGATGAAATAGGGGAAGGTCATTTCAATGTGGCCGGCTTCCGCTTCCAGGCGCTCGGCCATTTCTCCGAGCATTTCCTTGAAGGACTCGACGCCGATTTCACGTTCGTGCAGGTTGAGGATTTCCACGAAGCGTGACATGTGTGTGCCCTTGAAATTATGCGGCAGGTTCACGTACATGTTGAAGTTGGCAATGGTGTGTTGTTCGCCGCCGCTACGGTCTTTTACCCGTACCGGGTGACGAATATCCTTGATGCCCACCTTGTCGATGGCGATGTGGCGGGTATCAGCGCTGTTTTGCACGTCAGCAATCGGCTTGTTGATTGTGGCGGCGGTTGATTTGCTCATGATTCGTCCTCAGCGTAACGCACACAGGCGCGTTCGGTTTCCCATAGCGTGACAGCGTGAACGCGGATGCGTTCGTTGTTCAATTGCGCCGACAGTTCCCTGAAGAAATAGGCGGCGATGTGTTCGGCTGTCGGGTTGATCTCGGTAAAAGGTTCCAGTTCGTTTAAATAACGATGATCCAGTCGGGCCGCGATGTCACGGGTGGCCTGTTTGATGACCTTGAAATCCACGCCCATGCCGAGCTCATCCAGCGAACGGGTGCGGACTTCGGCTTCGACTTTCCAGTTATGCCCGTGCATGCGTGCGCAGGCGCCCGGGTAGTCTCGCAGCGTATGCGCGGAAGCGAAGTCCGTAAGGATTTTCAGGGTGTAACAGGCGGCCACGCTAATTCCTGACTGAAAAGGTAGGATTTTAGTCGACCGCGCGCAGTGTTGCAATTCGCGCTGCCAGTTCCCGTTGAATCCGAAGGTAAATACTGTCGGCGTCCAGGCCGCACTCGGCCAGCTGCTCTTCACGGCTGGCGTGTTCAATGAACTGATCCGGAATTCCCAGTTGAGTCAGTGGGATACTGATGCCGTGCGCCGCCAGGGTTTCTGCCACGGCGCTGCCGGCGCCGCCGCTCACGACGTTGTCTTCCAGGGTGACCAGCAGGTGGTGGCGGGCGGCCATGTCGCTGATGCAGGCTTCGTCCAGTGGCTTGATAAAGCGCATGTTGACCACGGTGGCGTTTAATCGATCCCCGGCCTCCAGTGCGGCGGCCAGGGTGCTGCCGAAGGCCAGCAGGGCGACTTCCGAGCCTTCCCGGCGTACCTCGGCCTTGCCGATTTCCAGGGTATCCAGATCGGTGCTGACAGCCACGCCGGGGCCGGTGCCGCGCGGGTAGCGTACTGCGGCAGGACCGTCATGCTGGAAGCCGGTCGACAGCATTTGCCGGCACTCGTTTTCATCGGCGGGCGCCATCAGTGTCATATTGGGAATGCAGCGCAGGAAACTCAGGTCGAAGTTACCGGAGTGCGTCGGGCCGTCGGCGCCGACCAGCCCGCCACGGTCGATGGCGAACAGGACCGGCAGGTTTTGCAGCGCGACGTCATGGATCAGCTGGTCATAGGCGCGTTGCAGGAAGGTGGAGTAGATGGCGACCACCGGTTTGACGCCTTCGCAGGCGAGCCCGGCTGCCAGGGTCACACTGTGTTGTTCGGCAATGGCGACGTCGAAATAACGCGCCGGGAACTGCTCGGAAAAGGCCACCAGTCCGGAACCCTCACGCATCGCCGGGGTAATGCCGACCAGCCGGTCGTCGGCGCGTGCCATGTCACAGATCCAGTCGGAAAACACCCGCGTGTAGGTCAGGCCGGCCGGGGCGCCGCCGCCCTGGCTTTCGCCGGTTTCCGGATCGAACCTGCCGACGCCGTGAAACTTGCAGGGATTCTGTTCCGCCGGGGCATAACCCTTGCCCTTGCGCGTGACCACGTGCAGCAGTTGCGGTCCCTTGAGAGAACGCACATTGCGCAGGGTGGCTACCACGGCATCCAGGTCGTGGCCATCGATGGGGCCGATGTAATTGAAACCGAGTTCTTCGAACAGGGTGCCGGGAATCACCATGCCTTTCATATGTTCCTCGGCGCGGCGTGCCAGCTCCCACATGGAGGGCATTTTCTGCAGGACCTTTTTGCTGCCTTCGCGCATGGTCGAGTAGGTGCGGCCGGACAAAATACGCGCCAGGTAGTTGGACAGGCCGCCGACGTTGGGCGAGATGGACATATCGTTATCGTTCAGCACCACCAGCAGGTTGGCATCCAGCGTGCCGGCGTGGTTAAGTGCTTCGAAGGCCTGGCCGGCACTCATGGCGCCATCCCCGATGATAGCGACCACCCGGCGGTTACTGTTTCCCTGTGCGGCGGCAATCGCCATGCCCAGCGCGGCACTGATCGAGGTGCTGGAGTGTCCCACGCCAAAGGCGTCGTAGGGGCTCTCATTACGTCGGGGAAAACCCGCCAGGCCGCCTTTCTGGCGGATGCTGTCCATCTGCCCGCGTCGGCCGGTGAGGATTTTGTGCAGGTAGCTCTGGTGGCCGACATCCCATACCAGCTTGTCGTCCGGGGTGTTGAAGACGTAGTGCAGGGCCAGGGTCAGCTCCACGGCGCCGAGGTTGGCGGCAAGGTGCCCGCCGGTCATCGAGACGGAATCGATCATGAACTGGCGCGATTCACGCGCCAGCGCACGCAACTGGGCCAGATCGAGGGCGCGCAGGTCTGTTGGCGTGTTGATCTGGTCCAGTAGTGGGCTTGAGTCGGCAGTTTTCATGGAGGCTGTACAGCAGGGAAGCCCCGATTATCGGTGCTGGAGGGCACCGAGGCAAGCAAATCTGCCCGTTTCAGGTGCCGCGTTCCACGATGTATTGCGAAATCCAGCGTAACGGGTCGGCACGCTCGTCCAGGTCGGCAAGGGCGTCCAGGGCGGTCTGATGCAGTTCCCGCGCGCGTTCTCGCGCCCCGGACAGCCCCAGCAGTGCCGGGTAGGTGGGTTTGTCCAGGGCGAGGTCGGCGCCGGCCTGTTTGCCCAATTGCTCGGTGCTCCCGGTCACGTCGAGAATATCGTCCTGTACCTGGAACGCCAGTCCGATGGCCTTGCCATAGTGGTCGAGGGCGTGTTGTGTGGCGTCATCGGCCTGTTCGGCGCACAGGGCGCCGAGCAATACCGAGGCGCGGATCAGCATACCGGTCTTGTGAATATGCATATCTTCCAGTTCGGCCATATCCAGTGTCCGGCCGACGGCGGCCAGGTCGATGGCCTGACCACCCACCATACCGCGCGAACCAGAGGCCAGCGCCAGGCGTTCGATCATGGCCAGGCGGCGTTCGGCAGCGATATCGCCCATATCGGCGTGCGCCAGCAGGTAGAACGCCAGGGTTTGCAGGGCATCACCGGCGAGTATCGCCTCGGCCTCGCCAAAGGCCTTGTGGCAGCTGGGTTTGCCACGCCGCAGGTCATCATTGTCCATGGCCGGCAGGTCATCGTGTACCAGTGAATAGGCGTGGATACATTCAACGGCACAGGCGGCGACATCGAGCCGCTGCTTGTCAGTGTCGAGCACGTGGCCGGCGGCATATACCAGTACCGGGCGTATGCGCTTGCCGCCGTCCAGCAAGGAATAGCGCATGGCTTCGTGGAGTTGCGCCGGGTGGGTGTGCGCACCCGGCAGGAATTGCTCCAGCGCAGCTTCCACGCGTTGCTGGCAGTCGACCAGGAAACTGTCCAGATCAGTCGGCGTCGCTGTCACTTGCAAAGGGCTCGAGTTCAGCCTGGCCATCCTTTTCCAGCAGGATCTGAACTTTCTGTTCGGCTTCTTTTAGCGCAGTCTGGCAGGCGCGCGTCAGTTCAACACCGCGTTCAAACTGTTTGAGTGATTCATCAAGGCTCAGGTCGCCCTGTTCCATACGTTCGACCAGGCTTTCCAGCTCCGCCAGGGCGGCTTCGAAATCCGGTGTTTTCTTGCTGCGTTTCGCCACATCGGCTCCCCGTAATCAGGCCGCGTACGTTACAAGTGCCGGCCAGGAAGGTCAAACCAGTACCCGATTTGCGGCAGATCCCGGTTGACGGCAGACAATCGGGGTCAGAACGCAATTATTGCTAATATTAGGATAATCTGTGTTCTGACCCCGATTTTCCCCCTTTAACCGAAGGGTGGGTGAAATCGTCACGGGCGGCACGCCTTTTCGCCGGCAACGGTTTGCCCGCTGCGCGGGTTCCCTGCGCTTCTCGACAGGTTGCGCGCTCGCTAAACTCGCCGTCTGCGCTATCGCGCAAACGGCTCAGACAACGCTCGCTTCATCGCAACCTGTCTGCGATGCTCGGCTGCACCGACGCCGGCGAAAAGGCGTACCACCCGTGACTTGCTTTGTGCATGCATTTAGCGCGTGCGTATAAATTAAATTCTAGAAGCCATATCTCTCCACCTAGTCGGAACTGTCTCGTTAAAGCCGCAGGCTGAATGTCGACGTTGTTGCGTATGCGTGTCTTTACCCCTGCAGCGAGTATTTTAAATGGTTAAACTATACTTTCTATATGGTTTTGTAAATGAGGGCGTTGAAAACGCATATGCTGCAGATGCCTGATTCTGACCTGCCCTAGGAGTCTGTCGGGTTTAGCTCGGCCAGCAAAGAGGCGTACTCCACTGACTTGAGCGCTAACCCTGATTTTTTGTGTAATAAAATACATCCTACACAGCAATGTGCGCACTTTGTCGGGATAAAACCGTCCTGAACCATACTCTCAGCCTCCCAGGGCATACATTCTTTTCAGGTTCCACGCCATACACACCAGATTCCATTCACCCTGTGCCGCATTTAGCCCACGAAGGTGAAATTGCCGAAATCCCATCACTTCTTTAATGATGCCGAATACTGTTTCCACCGTGGACTTGCGTTTGGCATAGATCGCTTTGCCCTCTGTCGTTCGTAATCTATGTGACATTGCCGTGACGGCATCGGCACCTGGTGGGCAAGGTGGTGGCGTTCTGAATCGATCATCCCAGCTTCGGTTGTGCCGCTCTCTGTGATCCGAGATATACGGTACGACCTCCTCAGCTTCACACCGTTTGACATTGTCCGAGCTGAAGTAACCCGCATCCGCCAGTAAACCTTCCACCTTGCCCAAATGCGCCTCGGTTTCCTTCAGTCCCTTCAGCGTCGGCTCCACTTCCTGTTTGTCATTCGACTGCTGGGTAAGGTGATTTTCCACAATCAGGTGCGACTCAATATCAACCGCCGCCTGGGCATTGTAACCCTGCACAAAACCTTCCGAGGACGGCATGATACGGGACGCTTCATCGGTAAAGTTAACCTGGTCTTTATCACGCGGCCCGGCCTCAGGCGGCTTCGGCTCGCGCCCACGGGCTTTCTTGCCCGTCTTCTCCGCTTTCTCCTTGCGCTTTTTTACCTTCTCCTCATACTCGGCCTGTTCAGCCTCAAAGCGTTCTTGTGCGCGTCGCTCGATCTCGGCTTTAGCCTTCTTGATCGCCGCCAGACGGTCTTCTCGACGGGCCAGCTCATCGGGTATATCCATCTCGGGTCCCTCTTCTGCATCGGCAAGCTCTGCCCGCCTCAGCAGTTCCTGAACCTCCCGGCGCAGTTGTTCTTCCAGCTTGTTCGCATAACCCCAGCTCATCGCCTTGTGCTTGCTGGCGTTGGCCTTGATCTTGGTGCCGTCCAGACTGACCTTGCCCAGCTTAAACACGCCCATCACTTTGGCCACCACCAGCATCTGTACAAACAGCCCTTCCAGTTCCGGCAAAAATCGCTTGCGGAAGGCGGCTATCGTGTCATGGTCAGGGTGCGTATCCCCGCTGATAAAACGGAATGCCACAGAATCGTGGGTCGCCTGTTCCAGTTTGCGGCTGGAGAAGACTCCCGTGGCATAGCCGTAAAATAACAGCGCCAGTAACACGGCCGGGTGGTAAGGCTGTTTACCGCCGCCGCCATAACGCCTCACAAGCGCACTCAAATCCAGTTGATCGACAATATCGACCACGAAGCGAGCCAGGTGCTTCTCCGGCAGCCAGTCTTGCAACGAGGGCGGTAACAGGTAGGCGGTATCTCGATTGATCGGCTGGAATTTGCCTGACATGGTGACTTCGATCCCTTCTTGGTACGATGAGTCTATTCTATCGAAATGCAGTCGTTAAATCCGACAGACTCCTAGTCCACTGAAAACGCCAAGATCTGACTGACTTCCGTCAGGCTTCGCCCCGAGCCGTCGCACCAAGTGTCAATAGCGAGTTGTAACCCGTCCCAGTCCCGGTTGGAGGCGGGGATCCTGTCGATGACACCCTCCCTTCCGAGAGCTTTCAACACGTCCGTCGTAAAGACCATCGTGTCCACCCCCATGCGGCGGAGAAAAATCTGGCCCGTCTTGCCTCCAAGACGGGCTCCTTTTTTATGAAGTTCGCGCAGGTTATTACTGTAATCCCTCACGCCCCACTGCGCGAAATAGCCACCCACACTACCGTACTGGTCAATGACATCTCGCAGGAACATCGCGTTTCGTCCCACCGAACGTAATTTGGCGACATTCTTCACGATGCCGTCGGTCTTGAGTAGTCTATCCAGGTCCTCCTCAGACATCATGAGCCAATGGTCCACGTCAAAGCCGTCGAAAACCGATTCGAACATTTCCCACTTGTCTTCAATAATCTGCCACTTGAAACCCGCCTGAAACACGCACTTGGTTATGGCTGACAGCCATCGATCAGCCGGTATTTTTCGGAGCTTCTGTTTTGACGACGGCTTTGTCAGCAGTTTCTCCAGAGCAGATGCGCCTCCTTTGCGTCTGGCCGCAATCCGCGTAATGTCGGTCATTGATTGCATATACATTGAACCTCATATCGCGTTTTATACTCAACTTCAGTTCCTTCGCATCCAGTCCGAGATGGCCCTGCCAATCGCATCCGGGTGATCTTCCTGTATGAAATGGAGCCCCCTCCCGACAAACGCGGTTTCAAGCCCCCGGATCTTTCCGACGTACCACTTCACGGCCGCGGGCGGAACAACAACACCGGGGTCGGCGTAGAGCAATAGTACCGGCATATCCGTTTTCCCCATGTAGTCCCCTATCGCATTCAGCACGCTGACAGTCTCTTTCGGCTCGCCTGCAATTGGAACTTGCCGTGGCCAGACCAGTACCGGTTTCCGACTGGCAGGATCGATGAAGGGTGCCCGGTATGCGCGCATGGCTTCTTCGCCCAACGTCCTGTTAACAAACCCGGGCAGAAGTTGTTCAACGAACATATTTTCATCGATGATTTTCCTGGGCCCCATAACCGGATCTTTAAAGAGCTTGAACATGCCGCCCATTTCCTCACCCATGGCCTCGTACGACGGGACCGGGAAGGCCGGCGGTAAAACACCCTCCATAAAAGCCAGTCGGCGCACTTTCCCCGGGTTCTTCCTGGCATATTCCCAGGCCAGGGTGGCACCCCAGTCGTGGCCTACCAACGTAACCTTACCAGGCCCAAAACCCTTGATGAAAGCCTCCAGATACCGGTAGTGATCAGCAAATGTATAATCAATATCCGGCTTGCCGGATGCCCCCATGCCTATCAGGTCGACAGCAACCGCCATCGAACCATCCGCAACATACGGCATGACATTTCGCCAAAGGTAGGATGAAGAAGGATTCCCGTGAATAAAAATGACAGGCTCTCCCTCACCTGAAACCAGGTAAGCCATCTTGCTACCAAGAACATTGGAAAACTGCTGCGGAATATTGTGTTTTTTCCGGAATAACCGGATCAGGAAGCTTGTATGCTGCCGAATCCGCCGCGGTGGCAGCGACTCCGGAAAAAAGGAACATGATTCCGGCAAAGACACCGGGGTATCGGAAAAAATGCTTCATATTTTCTGCCCTCCAACCAAATCTGACGTGTTTAAACCTGACTGATCATCACGATCACTCGGGGATCTCATAGCTGGCGATAGTCATATCCGAAGCCTCATCACGCAGGGCAACCAGTGCCTGGTAGGCATCCGAATTAAACCATGCCGTCAACGCCTCAAAGTCCGGAAACTTCACTATGCCAACCGTGTCATGAGCGCTCCCCACGTTGCCAGCGAGCGTCTCTTTAGCCTTCCCTCGCATGACAGGTTCACCACCATAATCCTTGAAAGTCTCCCCCGAACGTCTTGCGTACTCCTGGAATTTCTCCGGGTCTTTGACCTTAGTCATCGCAATAAAAAATGCAGCCATCTTTTCACCCCTTTCTAGTCAATTGAATTTGTTTGATTCAGTCCGTGACTCGCTCACGGTCAATAAAATTGTCTATCCCAGTGCCGACAGTATTTGATCTACCTCCGCGCGCTTCCGGTAATTATTCGGAACGAATGCCCAACTTATCTTGCCAGTCCGGTCGATGACATATGTTGCCGGGTCTGGAAATGTAAATGTCGAATCACCATTAAGCGCCTCAATATCAACGCCGAGCATGTTGAGAAGTTTTTGATGACTTTCCGGAAGCGAAAACACCAGCCCGTAGTCCTCGGCAACGCGGCAACCCGGATCGTGCAACACATCGAACCCAACCTGCTTTGGCGCCATGTCGACAACCTCCCTGGGCGCACTGCTGGAAGCGAGAATGTCTAACGCATCCGGTTTCTCAGGCGTAATCGCCACAAGTTGGGCACCCGCCGCCTCGAACTCTCCAAGGCGACCGTCATATTCCTTCAACTGGAGATTGCAGTAGGGACACCATGCGCCGCGGTAAAACGTGATAACCAGCGGACCCTTTTGAAGGTAGTCTGACAAACGTCGCCTCTTGCCATACTGATTCTCTAAATCAAATTCCGGGGCCTTGTCCCCTGTTTTTCGCGAACGTTCGATAATATCCAGCGCGCTGATTTCACCCGCGCCTTGCTCGATCAGCGCAGAAAGCTCTGCGGGCAACTGCGTCCGAAAGTCCTGGATTGTTGACCTGATTTTCTGATTCAGCATAGATTTCCTCCCATGGCTTGCGCCAGGCCTTGCCTGATGCTATTTTGTACAGGCGTGAACATAACCCAGCCCGACTGTTTTGTCCATACCTGTACATAAATTTTTTTTGGAGTCGTAGTAATGGCCCGACCGGCAAAATTTGATCGTCGCGGAGCCGTTGAATTCGTCATGAACGAGTTATGGCGTAACGGGTTCGGCGCCTGTTCCGTGAAGTCCATCTCGGAAAAACTTGGCATTACCCGTTCCAGCTTCTACAACGCATTTGGTAGCCGCGAGAACCTGTTCCTTGAAGCGCTGGACCTGTATTTCTCCAAAAGCCCGGATAAAGCGCTCGCGGATATCAGCGAGGATACCAACGTTCTTCAGGCGTTAACCCGGTTTTTCAGAGAGGTATGCCGGGCGCGCGCTGCTGACCCGGACGCGCGCGGCTGCATGGCAGTGAACTGCGTAGCGGAGTTGGTCGGCGCCGACGAAACACTCGGACCCGTCCTTGAAGAAGCCGTTTTAAACAGTCTCGAACGCTTTGAAAACCTTCTGCGTCAGGCCAGGAAGGCCGGCGAAATCGAGACCGACACCGACCTGAAAGGAAAAGCGCTGGCATTGCAAAATCTGCTGATTGGATTAAATGTCATGGCAAAGGTTGTCCGCTCCGAAAATGATCTGTGGACCGCAGCAAAACAAACACTTGAGGGCCTTGAACTGTTCAGGGAGTAATCGGGCCGGCGTTCCAATCCCGAAACCGTTCACTCATAGACCTCATAGCTGGCGATCAGCGAAGCGCCAGCAGTATTTGGTCCACCATCGCGTGTTTCTGGACAGTTTCCGGAACAAATGCCCAACTTACCTTGCCAGTCTGGTCGATGACATACGTTACCGGATCCGGGAATGTAAATGCCGAATCGCCGTTAAGCTCCTGAATGTCTACGCCCAGCATATCGAGAAGCTGGCGATGAGTTTCCGGAAGCGGAGACACGAGCCCATACTCCTCGGCAACACGGCACCCCGG
>Ga0256829_1002120_pt1 | contig 15165 bp, 11 predicted proteins | sample 131447metaG_FD_185979 | JGI IMG/M metagenome (GOLD analysis project Ga0256829, IMG submission 185979) | Hydrothermal vent microbial communities from Lau Basin, Pacific Ocean - 131-447 | ecosystem: Environmental > Aquatic > Marine > Hydrothermal vents | place: Pacific Ocean: Lau Basin | collected...
CAGTGCAATGGCCAGAAGTGGTTGATAGTGCAGATATTGCTGGACCAGGGTTTATCAATATCAAGCTTAAAGCGGGTGGTGAAACGGATATTCTGAAAACCATTATGCAACAAGGCGCGGCTTATGGGCGTGTAGATAATGATAACGGTGAGCGCGTGAATCTCGAATTTGTCTCTGCCAACCCAACTGGCCCCATGCATGTGGGTCATGGTCGTGGTGCTGTGGTTGGCGATGCCTTGGCGAATCTGCTTTCTGCTTGTGGTTACAACGTACACAAAGAATATTATATCAATGATGCAGGCAATCAGATTGGTGTGTTGGCAAATTCTGTTTGGCTGCGTATGCAAGAGCTGCAAGGCTTAAACATCACCTTCCCAGAGTCTGCATACCCCGGTGATTACATTATTGATATTGCTAAAGGTATTTTAGCCGAACAAGATTTCAGTGCTTTTGAGTGCATGGATGATGATGCTCGCTTAAAAGCCATTGGTGAATTATCAGTAGCGGCGAATATGGCAATGATTAAGGCTGATTTACAAGCGATGGGCATTGCGTTTGATGAATATTTTTCAGAAAAAACATTGCATGAATCGGGCAAAGTTTTAGAGCTTATCGAAAAGCTTGAAGCGGATGATTTGATTTATACTGGCACTCTGCCACCACCCAAGGGTAAAGAAGTCAGCGATTACAAGCCTGTAGAGCAACGCCTATTTCGCACCACGCAATTTGGTGATGATGTGGATAGACCGCTCCAAAAGCAAGATGGCACAGCCACTTATTTTGCCGCAGATATTGCTTACCACGCCAATAAATATGAGCGTGGCTTTAAACATATGATTGATATTTGGGGCGCTGATCATGGTGGTTATATCAAGCGAGTACAATCTGCTATGAAGGCATTGACAGGCTTAGATAAGCAGCCCGAAGTATTATTGGTGCAAATGGTGAATTTAACGCGCAATGGCGTGCCCTTTAAGATGAGCAAGCGTGCAGGCACATTTGTGGCATTGAGTGAAGTGGTTGAAGAAGTGGGCTCTGATGCTGTGCGTTTTAATTTTATGACGCGCCGTATTGAGAGCCAGTTTGACTTTGATTTGGAAGCAGCCAAAGCCAAAGATGCAGAAAATCCTGTGTATTATGTGCAATATGCGCATGCACGCGTGTGTGCTGTGTTGCGCAAGGCTGTATCAGAAGGTGTGGAAATCATGAATATTGATGATGTGGATACCTCGTTACTGATTAGTGATGAAGAACAAAAACTGATTAAAATGCTTTTATCATATCCAGAGCTTTTGCAAACTGCCGCAGAGCGTCGAGAGCCTTATAGAATTGCAACATACACCATGCAATTGGCAGCCGCTTTTCACAGTTTTTATCATAAACATCGTGTGATAGGAGTTGAGCATGATTTGATGCAATCCCGGTTATTGTTATTAAAAGGCACAGCACAGGTTATCAAAAACGGATTGGCTTTATTGGGCGTGTCTGCGCCGGATGAAATGTAATGGGCACACAAGATTTTGCGCATGTAGAAGCACCTCAGAGTGAGGATGTTCCATCTCCATTGTACACCAAAGGCATGCTATTAAGTATTGTTTCTGTGGCTATTGTTTTAGGCACTTTTGTGGGCGGTTTTTGGTTGGGGCAAAAACGTGGTATTGAAGTTGCATCAGGTGAAGATAAAGCACGCTTAGAAAAAATGCTGCACAAACAAGAAAGTGAGTTGGTGAAATTGCGTAAAATGGCTGCAACCCAAGCAAAACCTAAAGTTTCCACTACACAAGTTGGCGAGCTTACCTTTTATAATGAGTTGCCCAAGCAATCCGCTCAACCTACCCCCCTGCATGGTCAATCCAATGTAGCATCCCAAGGTGATTCAGCTATTGAAGGTGCGCAAAGTGATGAAGCGTATAAAGAAGCGGTGCGAAAAATGATTGAGCAAGAACTACAGCAAAGTATGAGAGGAGAAGGTTTTCAGCCGATAGCATCTAAAGACACGGCAGTTTCTACAGCATGGTTTATGCTGCAAGTCGCATCTTTTCAGAAAAAAGATGATGCTGATACCTTTGCATCTGTACTAAGAACCAAAGGTTTTGATCCTATAGTTAAACGTATTAAGCTGAATAACTTGGGGATTTGGTATAGAATATATATAGGCGCCTTTGCTACAAAGCAAGAAGCAAATGCCGAACGTGTGAGGCTTGAAAAGATAATGAAAGTGAAAGCGCTTGTGGTGAAAAGTGGCTGATGAACGTGTGGCACAAGCATCACAATGGCTAAACACGGTATGGAATCATGCTTTTGAGATAAAACCATTGGCTGGCGATGCCTCATTTCGGCGATATTTTAGAGTTTATCAATCAGAAAAAACATATGTATTGATGGATGCACCACCTGAAAAAGAAGATGTTACCCCTTTTTTGAATGTGTGCGCATGGTTGCAATCTATAGGTATGCGTGTTCCCAAAATCTTGGCTAAAGATTTAGAGCAGGGTTTTTTATTATTGGAAGATTTTGCGAATCAAACATGGTCGACTTATTTGGCATCTGGTGGTGAGATGCAGCCGCTGTTTGCCAATGCATTGCGCCAATTGCATATATTACAATCGGCAAAAGTTGATTTGGCACTTCCTGCATTTGATATTGCACGTATGCAGCGAGAATGTGATTTGTATTTGGATTGGTATTTGCCCAAAGTGATGCAATACATACCCACAGCAGATGAACGCAAACAATTCCATGCCGATATATTGCCGTATTTAAAGCATCTATCTGAGTTGCCTCAAGTGGCTGTTCATTTGGATTATCATAGTCGTAACTTGATGCTTCCTCCTGATGGTTTACCGCTTGGAGTGATTGATTTTCAAGATGCTGTGATAGGCCCGATTACTTATGACTTGGCATCACTGCTTTATGATTGCTATCAGGATTATCCCGAACATTTGCGCCGCCAATACAGTGATATGTTTTTTTATGCTTTACCCAAACGCTGGCAGTTGTATTTTGAGGATAGTTCCGCGTGGCATGATTCACTTCGTATCACAGCCTTTCAAAGGCATTTAAAGGCAATGGGCATTTTTGCACGCTTGGCATATCGCGATGGTAAAAAACAATTCTTAGAGGAAATACCTTTAACCAAAAAGCACTTTAACGATGAAATAACATATTTAGATATACCAGCTTCATTGAAACATTTTTTGCAATGTGAATAGGCTTAGCGTTCTTTTTTTATAGCCTCAAGAATTTGTGCTTTGGATGTTTCAGGCAGCGATGCTTTTTGTAGATGCTCATGATTGCGTATGCCTGAAAATATATCATGCATGATATGGAGATTATGATTATAGCTTCTGCATAGGTTGCACATCGCAAGATGAGCGTATAAACGTGTACGCTCTAGCCATGATAGTTTGCGTTCAAAGCTATCGGATGTGAGTTGACTTGCTTGTTGGCATGCATGTTTCATGGTGTGTTATAACTCTCCAAACCAGTGTGTTTGTAAACATTTTTGCAAAGATAATCGTGCTCTATGCATCAATACATGCAAATGGGTCGCTGTAATGTCATTGGTCTTACAAATTTGCTCACTGTCATCACCCAAAAGTTCACGCATTTCAAAGACATTGCGTTGTTTTTCAGGAAGGTGCTGCATGCATTGATGAAGGACTTTTCGAAACTCATCATGATTGTACAAGGCTTCTGGATTGGTTTGCCATGAAGATGGTTTACTTTGCCATGATCCATCCTCTGAAAAATACTCGGATGTTGGGTCGTTTTCCAATCTATCCCCAATGTTTCGCTGGCGGATTTCTTTGCGGATATGGTCAATGATTTTGTGTTTCATGATGCCAACCAGCCATGTTCTTAGGCTTGAATCGCCTTTAAAACGTTCATGCCCTCGCCATGCTGCAAGCAATGTTTCCTGCACCATATCCGTAGCCAGCTCGCTATCATGCAGACGAGATACAGCATAGCGAAAAAGATAGTCGCCATGCTCTTGTAACCAAAGCTCAGGATTCATGGATTGATGATTCACATCACGGATATTGCCATGTTTTGTATATGCAGCAAGCAAAGCATCGTTATTGTCCTTGTTTTTTTATGTCACCTTTTTAATCCGACTGAACTTATCAGGTGATAAGTGGTATAAGCCTGTCAGGGAAGGCTGAAATCAGCCCTCCCTGAAATATAAAATAAAGCATGCGAATTTATGTTACGCTTCTGTATGCTCTGAAATTCCCAATAATTTGCTATATACTAGCCCCAAAACAGCACCATAGATAAGATGCAATATAAGCGTCATTACTGGTGCCATCATGCCAAGCGATAATCCGAAGAATCCTGCGCCAGCCATAGGCATCACCATAATCATCATCAGTAACCATGCTAATACACTAAAAAATAAAGCCTTGGTGACGTAGCCACTACCTGGTAGTGATTCTCCAAATAATGCGAATGAAGTGCCCCATAGCACTGAACCAATCATGAAATGCATCACCCATCCCACAAGCGGATTGGCAGGTGTGCCCATTATGCCGTGTGCCATGGTGGTCATCATCTTTATAGCATTAAGCTCAGGCATAAGACCCATCTTCATTTTCATCACCATCAATGCGGAAAGCACAATGGTAGCAACAAAACCTGCAAGAATAGATTTACTAATATTCATCATAAACCTCCTTATATGCGACCCAATTGGCAGCTAGTGTCCATCAGTCGGCAGGTTCATCATGATGATTACAATAAGTTAGAGATTTCCAATCGAATTTATAATTATTCCCAGAGAAGTGGGTTGAATCCGAGTTTTCCTAGGAGGCTACATTTACGGAACAATAACTATAGTCTAAGCTAGGCATAATAAGTTCGGGGTATAAGCAATCATGACACTACGTATCAAACATCTTTTTTTCGTTGATCATGCTGATAGATTTCAGGATAACGCCCTGCAATGCCAAACTATTGCCTTTTTATCGTTAATATGTGCGTTAGTCATCACCTTATTTGCCCTAAGGAATTTTGTTGAATATAAAACAACCCTAGGCATTGTTGAGTGTATTGCTTCTGGGCTATTTATCACTTCTTTTTATTTTGCTAAACGTGATGTTTCACTAGCTTTTAAAAGCGCCCTGCTTATGGCTACTGCCATGCTGCTTTTGTTTGTTGTTTTTATTGATGGAGGAAGCATTGGCGATGGCTATGTGTGGAGTTGCCTATTGCCCTTTCTGGCTGCATTTTTGATGGATATTCAGCGAGCTTGGTATTGGATACTGGCTTATGCGATAGCAATAATGATTGCTATAACAGCGCACCTGTTGGGCTTATACAATTTACCCTATAACGATGGGGCTCTGCTTTACTTTGTTGCGCTCTATACAGTTTCATCATTATTGGCTGCATTGTTTAAAACGCAGGTGGAACGCATCAATACCCACTACAAAAACAACATTCTGGAGCTGGAGGATTTAAAAGCCCACTTGAAGGAAAGTGTTGAACTTAAAACTTCAGAACTGCGCAAATCAAATATAGAGATGCAACGCGAAGTGCAGCGGCATAAGGATACCGCGCAGACACTAAAAGAGACTGAACAACGATTTTATCAAGCTCAAAAAATGGAAACTATTGGCACGCTGGTTGGTGGTATTGCCCATGATTTCAACAATATGCTAGCTGGTATCAACGCCAACCTGTTTATGATTAAGCGAAAAGCACAAGATAATCCTGAAGTCATCAATCGCTCCGAAGATATTGAGCAACTGGTTATCAATGCATCGGATATCATTCGGCAACTATTAACCTTTTCCCGTCAGGATCGTGTACAGTTCCAATATTTTGACTTGGGTCCATTCATCGATGAAGCCTTTAAGCTTGCCAATATTTCCATCTCCAAGGACATCGCCATCACACTGGATAACAACGCTGGCAGCCTTCCTATTTATGGCAATAAAACGCAAATTCAGCAAGTGCTGATGAATATGCTCAACAATGCACGCGATGCATTAAAGGGCGTAGATCAACCCAGTATTACTATCAGAATCATACGTTATCAGCCCAGTGAAAGGTTTAAGAATACCAATCCGCAGATGACTGCCGATAAGTATGTAAAAATTATCATTATGGATAATGGTACAGGCATGTCTGCTGAAGAAGTGGACAAGATATTCGAGCCTTTCTTTACAACCAAAGAAGTGGGTAAAGGCACTGGGCTTGGCTTGTCCATGTGTTATGGTGCTATTCAGAGCCATGAAGGATTGATTACTGTCAAAAGTGAGCTTGGTAAAGGTACAGATTTCCACATCTATATTCCTTTATCACATCATCATACTCTAGACAATGCGCTTCCCATATCAGATATGATTACAAAAAGCATGGGTCAAACCATTCTACTAGTGGATGATAACGAGCAACTACGCCTCTCTCAAAAATATGCGCTTGAAGATCTTGGCTATCAAATTCTTGAAGCTGAAAATGGTGAAAAAGCAGTAGAGCTATTTGTGGCACACCAAAGCGATATTGATTTAACACTTATGGATATCACCATGCCTGTGATGGGGGGTGTGGCCGCAGCAGAAAAAATACGTGCTATACAAGCTGATGCACCGATTATTTATGTAACAGGGCATGATAAGGATGGTACACTCGATGATGATCAGCTTCCTGCCCCTGATGATTTTGTCCTTGAGAAACCCTATAGTATGAAAAAATTGCATGAGGTTATTTATAAACGATTATGCCAAGACGGTATCTGAACACCACTGGCTTTGTAAACGATTATGCCAAGACGGTATCTTCCCCCCCCATCACCTTTTTTGTTTAGAGATATTTCTAAAATTCAGGTGTCATATCATCTGCATTTATTTTCGGAAAAACGCTGTTTTTTATGTGTGTATTGAATGCTCCAACATTTAATTTTGGAAAGTAAATGTGTTCATAGCGGTTATGATTTTTAACAATGATTGAAGCGACCTCTACTGCATCAAGAATCACACCTGGTTGTATAGTATCGCCTAAAAAAAACACTTGTTGCGTTGAGTTGTTGATGGTGATTACAGCAGCAGAACGTTTTTTTGCAACAATGGTGGCTAAAAGCTTGATATTTAGGTGAACTGCAGGTGCAGGAACTATAGCCTTTTTCTTGATTACAACTGGCTTTGTCTGCTTTCCAAATAAAGGTATTTGAACAAGTTGTTTTATATTTATGGGTTTAATTTGTTCATGGGTAGAACTTTTTAATTTCATGCCGCTAAAACTACTGCTTTGCCACCACCCAAGCGCCAACCACACCATTGAAAGTAGTAGACAAAACTCAATATAGCGAGGTGCACGAATTGACCATAATTGCAAGTCCATTACCGCACACTTACACCAAGGCTTTATAAATTCAACTTTTAGAAGGTGTTAATTTTCGGGGGGGTATCAATGTCATTCTCTTAAACCTGATTGCTTGACAACTTGTAGGTTTAACTGAATGGTTTTGCTTCAACCTGTAGGGAGGTGAGAGTTATGTTTCAATGGATAATTCTATGTGTTGGTTTGCTTTTGAGTTCACCAGCGATGATTTACGCATCTGATATTTCAGAAGGAGATGTTACTCCAACTGAAATTGAAATGGAAGAAGCCCAGCATGAGCAAAAAGAGGCTTTGCGTCTTCAGACTGAAAAAGAAAATGAGATTGCAGAGCTTGAGGCTGAAAGCAAGCGTGAAGAGGAAAAATCTAAGGCTTCCGAAGCAAGAATAAAGCATGATGAAGGCGATAATGAAAGCAATGATGAAGGCGAGACAGAGCAAGGAGATTCACAATGAGTCTTCAATCATTATTTTTCTCCCACACCAATCAATTACACACAGATAAACGCCACAACAGCTTTGGCGTTATATTGCTAGCATTGCAGGCATGCTTGGTATTCTGTTTGTTGCCTAATGCGGCTTATGCTGTGATTGATGCAAGCGTTGGTCGCAGTGATGTTGCCGCTTATACAGGATCATTCAAAACAGCTGTTCCGATTGCTGTAGCACCGGGGCGAGCAGGGTTGCAACCGTCGTTATCGCTGCAGTACACATCTGGCGCAGGTAACGGGCTGTATGGCATGGGCTGGCAGTTAGATATTGCCCGCATTGAACGCAGTACCAAGAATGGACGACCAGGTTACACTGATAATGATACCTTTGTATTGAGCATGAATGGAGCCAGACAAACGCTGGTGAAACAGGCTGGTGGAGAGTTTCGTGTGCGCAATGAAGGGGCATTTTTGCGCATCCAAAAACAGGGTAATTACTGGCTGGTTCAGGATAAAAATGGTACCAAATATTATTTTGGAGGCAATTGGTCAGGGCAAAATTCAACCTGGCCAAAAGGCGTGGCGCAGGCATTTTCATGGCGTTTAAGCCGTGTTGATGATGTGAATGGCAATATCATGCGTTATTTCTATCTGAATGATGGCAATGGCGTACGAATATCGCATATTAATTATGCGCCGGGCAACAGGGTGGTGTTCGCATATGAAAGCCGAAATGATGTGATTCAAAATCGCCGCTCAGTCTATTTGCAGCGAATAGGCGTGCGTCTAAAATCGGTGAAGAGTTATGCAGGCAATGCTTTGGCTCAGCATTTGGAATTGGTATATGGGCAGGTGGCGAACGATCCGCGCAGTTTGCTTACTCAGACCATTGTTCATGATCCAGAAGGCAGGCTTGCGAATCAGATTACACAATTTGACTATAGCAAACAGCAAATCAATACTTTTACAGGAAAATGGGACAAAACACAGGAATATCTGCAACCCGTTTACAGAAGTACTCCTGGCGGAACATACCGCCGGAGGAATTGGCACGTTTTTGATAAGAAGCATATTCGGTATGTTGATATGGTTGGTGATGGTAAAGCAGAATTGGTGTATCTGGATGATGCAGGCAAGATGACTGTGGGATATGGTACTTTACCGAATACCAATTGGGTGATTCCAGAGGCTGGACTCAAAAACACGCAATATTGTGGTATCACTTACAATAGACGTACGTATCGTTCGACATATGGCTGTATTACACCAGCTCAATACAACCGTGTACGACCCACCACTTGGAAAAAATTTCTGAAAAAATTCAACACATACTATCCTAGAGCCTTGGTGGATATGAATGGCGATGGTCTGCCAGATTGGGTGGTCAAGACTGCATCTGGTGCATGGCATGTATATCTAAATCATGGCAGGGCATTCAACAGCGCACCACAAACTTGGAATGACCCTACTGGAGTCTTGGCTCAGCATTTATTGGATGTTAATGGTGATGGATTGCCAGATTTGTTTGTACAAGGCAGAGGTGTTGCGTATATCAACCTTGGAAATCGCTTTTCGACAACAGCAGTAGCAGCAGGTACATCTACTGCGCCATATACTGCAAATGTTGTTCAGCAGTGGAATGATTACAAAACCCAGCACTGGAGTAGCTACGAAAGGTTTTCTAAGCAGTTAGGGACACTGATCCCAGTATTAACGCCATCGCTATGGCGCAGCACGCCATTGATGAGCGCAAAAACAAATCTACAGACGGGATTGAAGCAGCAAATCAACTATCAGGTTCAAGCTGGTATTGCCAATGCACCGAAATTAAAACTGGCTACTGTCGCTCGTGTGACCACCAGTGGTACTGTGGCGGCGGAAACACGTTCCGTAACATATACATATACTGGTGGCTTGTATGCCAAATCGGTGAAAGAGTTTCGTGGTTTTGCCACAGTAACGACTACGGATGAACAGACTGGCAATGTGACCACGACCAGATATCATCAGGATATTATCTTGCAAGGGCGACCAAAGAGCGTGGAAACGCGGCTCTCTAATGGCACACTTATCTCGCGAGCAACCAATACATGGCGTGCCAAACAGTTTGATGCTGGCAAACGGCATTTCCCTTATATTTATAGCAGCACCCAAGAAAGCTATGAACTGGATGGTACGCTGGTCAGCAGCACCACTGCAACCAACACATATGACGATTTTGGCAACTTAATCAACTCCAGTGCCAATAATGGAGGCTTTAGGACGTACGTCGCAAATACTTTTGCGAACAACGCAAGCTGTGGGCTTGTTTCTCAAGCGCGAACCAGAATGGTTTCTGTCACCAAAACTCGTATGGTATCTACTTTAAGATGGGTTTATGTTTCAAGTTGGCAACGCTTTGTTGGTAGTTACAGATATAGAGTGGATGCACGCTGGCGTGCCTTTGTTGATCGTAGAATTAGGACTGGTCCAAAAATCAGACGTTTGCGATATGTTCAAACGCCTCAACAATATACTACTCGGGTGCCACAGACCTATTATGTTCAGATTACAAATCCGAACTGCTGGATTCTGGGCAAGCTAACGCAAGCGAAAGTGACCAAGACCACGCCTGCGGGCGATACTGCCACACGCACCAGCACATTTGCTTATGATGCTAAAGGTCGCTTGGCATCTGAAACCATTGAGCCAGGCAGGCCTGGCATCTGGCAAACAACGGCATACGGATATGATGTCTATGGCAATCGCACCACAACTCGAGTAACAGGTGCTAGAATCGCACCACGCACGACCACTGTGGCGTATGATGCCAATGGATTATTTCCAGCCTCTACCACCAACGCTTTGGGGCATAAAGAAACTTATACATGGGATCGACGATTTGGCGCAAAAACCAGTTTAACTGGCCCAAATGCTTTGACGACAAGGTGGCAATACGATGGCTTTGGTCGCAAAACGGCCGAGATTCGTGCCGATGGTACACGCACCAATATTATCTACAGCATGGATATTCGAGGTAAAACGTATTATTGGAAATTATGGACAAAAACATCCACAACAGGTCAAAAGCCAAGCGTTACTTATTATGATACTTATGGTCGTAAAAGGCTCCATCAAACAAGAACTTTTGATGGATTGGCTGTCTATGGGTATACAGCTTACGATGCTTTAGGTCGTGTAGCTTTTCAAACGCTCCCATTCACTTCATGGCCCAATCATAAGCAGACAAATTATACGTATGATGCATTGGGTCGCGTGTTAACCACCACCAATCCCAATGGCGATGTATCCAGCGTAAGCTATGCAGGGCTGACCACTATGGTGACCAATGCGCTGGGTCAGACAAAAACAACAGTGAAAAATGCTATCGGCAAGGTGGTTTCTGTCACCGATGCAGCAAGTGGCACGATGCAATACACCTATGATGCCTTTGGCAATTTAGCCACCACCACTGATGCAGCAGGCAATGTTACACGCATGTATTATGATATTCGCGGCCGCAAGACTGCCATGACCGATCCAGATATGGGGCAATGGTCCTATATCTACGATACGCTGGGAAATCTGGTAAGGCAGACTGATGCCAAAGGGCAAGTCACCACCATGGCGTATGACAAGCTTGGTCGCATGATCAATCGCACAGAAGCGGAAGGCATTAGCAGATGGACATACGATACGCGGTGGGTTGGTGCCTTATCTTCGGAATCTTCACCCTCAGCATCAAAAAGCTACACCTATGATGGCTTTGGGCGCGTGGTTTCTGGTATCACCACCATTGGCAGACAAAGTTATGTTGTTGGCACCAGCTACGACAATATAGGCCGCGTGAGTAGGATTACCTATCCCACAGGTGTTAATATCCAGCGCAACTACAACGCCTACGGCTATCTAAAATCGGTCAGCAATGTGGCGACAGGTGCGATGATCTGGCAAGCGGACACAGTGGATCAATTTGGGCATACCACCAGCGAGAGCTTCGGCAATGGCGTGGTCACCACGCATGTGTACGATAATCTTCGCGGTGTGCAGACTGGATTGCAATCCACATCTGGCGGCGCAACGATTCAGAACTGGGCGTATGATTTCGATGCCATCGGCAATATGAAATTCCGCACCGATAGCGTTGTCGGCTATACAGAGAGCTTCACATACGACAATCTCAATCGCCTTATCAGCGTACGCAATGCTGGCAATGTAGTGAAGAAGAGCTATGCCTACGATGCGATTGGCAATATCACCTATAAATCCGATGTCGGCAACTACAGCTATGATCCAAATCATGTGCATGCAGTGCAACGTGCAGGCGGCAACACCTATGCCTACGATGCCAATGGCAATATGACCAGCGGCGCAGGCAGAACATTGCAATGGACAAGCTTTAACAAGCCATCAGGTATCTGGACAGCAAATGCTTACACAGGCTTTAAATACGATGCCAATCATAATCGTGTACTCAAAACCACACCGACAAGCACAACCGCATATATCGGCAAGATATACGAGCAGATTACCATGAATGGCATCACCAAAGATGTGAGCCATATCTATGCAGGTGGTAAATTGGTAGCAAGCATTGAAAAAGTGGCAGGTTTATCTCCTACCATCAAATATATGCACGGCGATCATCTGGGCAGCATCAGCGTGATCACCGATGCCACCGGCGCGGTGCTGGAGCGATTGCGCTTCGATGTGTTCGGCGCGCCAGTGAACCTGAACGGCACAAGCAAAGCCAGCTTTGGCGCAGCCCACACCAATCGCGGCTACACCGGCCATGAGATGGATGCCTCTACCGGTCTGATCAATATGAATGCGCGGCTGTATGACCCTGTGTTGGGGAGGTTTATCTCAGCGGATACAGTTGTTCCTGAGCCGGGCAATATGCAGGGGTTTAATCGCTACTCATACGTTCTGAACAATCCATTGCTCTACATCGACCCGACAGGGCATAGTTGGTGGACAAGCTTTCGGGATAGTTTCCTGAAACCAGTTGTGACTATAGCAGTTGCAGCAGCAGTGGCTTATTTCACAGCGGGATTAGGGAATATGATCGCATCGTCACTTGGCGCAACAGGACTGGCCGGAAGTATCGTCAGCGGCGCAGTGGTCGGCGCGGCGGCAGGATTTGCAGCAGGTGCGACGGGTTCTTTCCTGTATGGAGGGGGGCTGAACAATATGTTGCAAGCGGGCTTTGCAGGGGCGCGAATGGGTGCGATTGCCGGAGGAATCGCGGGCGGCGTTTCCTGGGCTGGCGGACAGCTTCATGTTCAGGAAGTCGTGTCGAAAATGGCGGGCGCAGGGCTCGGCAGCTCGGCCAATGGCGGCAATATGGAACGGAACGTACAGGCAATGCTGTATGCGGGCTTGGGCTACTCAGCGAACAAGCTTTACCAAGCTTACACAAGGCATGCGGCCATGTGGGAACCGGGCAAAGGACTGGCCAATGGGAGAAAGGGTTTAGGTTCATATGATGAACAACCGAATGTGGCTGGAAATGGAGTTCCTGGGGGGGTTAACGTATCGGGGACAAACACGCCATTAGAAATGGTAAATGGCAAGGTGGATTATTGGAATCCGGCGAATTTCTTCCGTCAAGGAGGCCCAGTATCTGATTTTGTCAACAGTATTTTGCCAATGGGACACGCGATTTCTGTTTTCCATGATGGATTGCAAATTGATTTGCAACAATTAGGAGGCGAGTGGCTCAGAAATATAGGTAATGTACCGGCAATGGTTCCAGCGACTGTAATCTCATATGGGGCACTAGTTTATGGAGGAGACATACCCGTAACAGTCATCACCGACAGGCTACGACAATAATAAAATGAAGCGGTATGGGGCAATTTTCCTGTTTCTTGGGGGATGTATAACATTTAGTGCGCATGGTGCATTCATTGAATCGATGAATACGCTCGTTTATAACAGTCAAAACTCAAAGTTCACTATTGATGACGACTATTTTAGAGGCGAGTGGGATGAATGTTTTGCCAAGCAAGCCAAGCAAGATATGGGTGACTTCTTAATTTTCCATTGTTCCCAACCAGGTTATGGGGGCACATGCTATTATCACTGGGTGGTTGATAAAAAGACCCGCCTCTTGGCTGGCTGGGGCTTTGACGAGGACAAGGGCGATCCGAAGGTTTGTGGCATTGCTGGGTAATAAAAACCGTCAAAAACCGGGTCAGCCATCCGTAGTTCGGGGTCGAACCATAGGAAACCGGGTCAAAAACGGGGTCAGGCATGAGTTATTGAGTTATTGGATGTGAATATGTAGTGTGTCTGGCATGGCTAGGAAACCGCGCATCCACATTTCAGGTGGATTATATCATGTTATGCTCAGGGGCAATGGAGGGCAGGATATTTTCTTTTGCCCAGAGGATCGTCACCGTATGTTTTTTCTGATTCAGGAAGGCGTTGAACGATTTGGTCATCGTGTTCTTAGTTTTTGTTTGATGAATAACCATATTCATTTGCTGATTCAGGTTGCAGAGACTCCTCTTTCTAAAATTATGCAGAACTTATCTTTTCGTTATACACGTTGGGTGAATGGTAGGCATAAGCGGATAGGTCACTTGTTTCAAGGTCGTTATAAAGCATTGCTGGTGGATAAAGATAGCTATTTGTTGGAGTTGGTTCGTTATATTCATTTGAACCCTGTGCGAGCTGGCTTAACGAAAAACCCAGGCGATTATGAATGGAGTGGTCATCGGGCATATATAGGGGAAGAAGACATCACATGGCTATCATGTGACATTGCTTTGGGTCAATTTGGTGATGATATTAAAATAGCAAGAGAGCGGTATATCCAATTTGTTATGGATGGCTTGGGAGAAACATATCGACCTGAATTTCATCAAGGCGGTGAGGATTCGCGATTGTTGGGGAAAGATGATTTTTTACAACAGGTGATGGTACTTGCTGATGAAAAAATAACGAAAAAAGTGCCGCTGGAAGAAATCTTATCATTGGTGTCAACGGAATATCAGGTAAGTGTTTCTGATTTATGTAGCCCAAGCAGGCATAGAAGTCTTACAGAGCCGCGTGGCGTCGTCATATATCTTGCGTCAGAGTTAGGGCAATATACACTGGTTGAGTTAGCCAAGCATTTGCAAAGAGACCCATCAGCATTAAGCTTGCAACTGAAAAAGGTTAGAAAGAAGGTGATGAAGGAAAAGCAATTTCTGGCAAAGATAGATGCGATAAAATCCAATTTATCTTGTAATAACTCAATAACTCATGCCTGACCCCGTTTTATGCCTGACCCCGTTTTATTCATCTTAAGGCTCGCATCAGTGAAAGTATGGCTGTGCATTTACAAGAAAGACCCTTGCATACAAGTCAGGTGATTTCTACCTATCATGATGAGATATTATTGAGTGCGAATGTACAGGATACC
>Ga0256829_1002121_pt1 | contig 15158 bp, 11 predicted proteins | sample 131447metaG_FD_185979 | JGI IMG/M metagenome (GOLD analysis project Ga0256829, IMG submission 185979) | Hydrothermal vent microbial communities from Lau Basin, Pacific Ocean - 131-447 | ecosystem: Environmental > Aquatic > Marine > Hydrothermal vents | place: Pacific Ocean: Lau Basin | collected...
CACAAGCTCTTTGCCAACGTCGAAGAGGTGGAGATCGCATTCAACCAGCAGGCGCTTGATCTCAACGCACGTATCAGAACGATTATCGACGGACGTATCGCAACCTCCACTGCAGGTCGCCTGATCCTCAAGTCGATCATTCCGGACTATGTGCCAGAGAAGTACTGGAACAAGGTACTCAAGAAGAAGGATATCGGGGCACTGGTTGACTACATCTACAAAGAGGGTGGTGTAGCCGAGACAGCAAGCTTCCTGGATGACCTCAAGGATATGGGTTTCAAATATGCGACCAAAGTCGGTGTGTCGATCTCTATAGATGATATTAAGATTCCACCGGTAAAAGGAGAGATTGTCAGTAAGGCAAAAGAGGAAGTCAAAGAGATTCAGCGCCAGTTTGCAGCGGGACTTCTGACAGACCAGGAGCGCTACAACAAGATTATCGATATCTGGACTGATGCGAACAATGCCATCGCTGAAGCACTGATGGATCTGATTCGTAAGGACAAAGACGGATTCAACTCCGTACACATGATGGCAGACTCCGGTGCGAGGGGTTCAGCGGCACAGATCAGACAGCTCTCGGGTATGCGTGGTCTGATGGCCAAGTCTGACGGATCGATCATCGAAACTCCGATTACCTCGAACTTCCGTGAAGGTCTGAACGTACTTGAGTACTTCATCTCCACCCACGGTGCGCGTAAAGGTCTGGCCGATACCGCGCTGAAGACGGCAAACGCCGGATATCTGACCAGAAAGCTGATCGACGTTGCACAAAATGTCAAGATCTCTATGTCTGACTGTGGTACACATGAAGGGGTTGAAGTCTCCGATATCGTTGTGGGTAACGAAATGATTGAACCTCTGGCAGACAGAATTTACGGACGAGTGCTTGCCGAAGACATCATCGACCCTATTACCAACGAAGTGCTGGTAGCTGAGGGTACGATGATCGACGAAGAGACTGCCAAGCGTGTACAGGAAGCGGGTGTGCGTTCCGTTGTGATGAGAGCGCCGTCAAGCTGTAAAGCGCCAAAAGGTATTTGTGCGAAGTGTTACGGTCTGAACATGGCTGACAACAAGATGGTCAAACCGGGTGAAGCGGTCGGTGTCATTGCGGCACAGTCGATCGGTGAGCCGGGAACCCAGCTGACACTGCGTACCTTCCACACCGGTGGTACGGCGACAGCGGGCAAAGAGGAACGCCAGGTCATTGCGACACAGGAAGGTTTTGTACGTTACTACAACCTCTCTGTTTACAAAAACAGTGAAGGGCAGCTGATTGTTGCCAACCGAAGAAATGCAGGTGTCCTGCTGGTTGAGCCAAAGATCAAAGCGATCACAAAAGGCAAGGTATCCATCGTCGTCACACACGATGAGTATGTTGTTTCCGTACAGTCCGAAGGTGCTGAAGAGGTTAGATACAATCTGAGAAAGTCTGATGTCGCCAAGTCCAATGAACTTGCCGGCGTTGCCGGTAAGCTTGAAGGAAAACTCTTCCTGCCGCTCAATGACGGTGATATGGTTGAAGAGGGTGACTCCATCGTAGAAGTGATCAAGGAGGGCTGGTCTGTACCGAGCCGTATCCCGTTCGCTTCGGAACTGAAGGTTGAAGACGGTGCGCCTGTAACACAGAATGTACTCTCCGATGCAAGAGGTACGGTGAAGTTCTTCCTGCTCAAGGGAGATTACCTTGAGGCACACGAAGGTGTGAAGTCCGGAGACAAAGTCGAAGAGAAAGGTCTCTTTGCCGTGATCGTCGATGAGAACAACCGTGAAGCGGCACGTCACTACATTTCAAGAGGATCTGTCATTCATGTGGACAATAACGCCAAGGTTGAGCGTGGTGAGATCCTTTCCGCACCTGAAGTGGCAACTCAGGTTGTCATTGCCGAGTGGGATCCATACTCCGAGCCGATCATTGCCGAGCAGAAGGGTACAGTGAAATTTGAAGATATCATCCCGGGTGTGACTGTCATCGAACAGTTTGACGAAGTGACCGGTGATACCAGACTGGAGCTTAACGAGCATATTCCTGCAGCCTACAAGCCTGCACTCGTACTGGCAACCGAGTCCGGAGAGCTGATCCGTTATCAGCTCGATCCAAAGACGATCCTTTTCGTTACGGATGGTGCGGAAGTGAACATCGCCGATATCCTGGCGAAGACACCAAAGGCTGCGATCAAATCAAAAGATATCACCGGGGGTCTTCCGAGAGTATCAGAACTCTTCGAAGCAAGACGTCCAAAAGACATTGCACTCATCGCACAGATCGACGGTGTGGTCAGCTTCGGGAAGCCGCTGAGAGGGAAAGAGCGTCTTATCATTACCGGTGAAAATGGTCAGGTAACCGAGCAGTTTGTCGACAAGGGCAAGGTCATCCTTGTTCATGCGGGTGAATATGTACACGCAGGGGAAAAACTGACTGACGGTACTGTTTCAAGCCACGATATTCTTGCGGCACTGGGTGAGAAGGCACTCTATGAGTACATCGTCTCTGAAGTCCAGATGGTCTACCGACGCCAGGGGGTTAACATCTCCGACAAACACATCGAGATTGTTACTTCGCAGATGATGCGTCAGGTCAAGGTTGTCGACAGCGGTGACAGCAACTTTATTGCCGGAGACATCATCTCAAGACGCAAATTCCAGGAAGAGAACGAGCGTGTCATGAAGCTTGGCGGAGAACCTGCTATTGCAGAGCCGATGCTGGTAGGTATTACCCGTGCAGCGGTTGGTGCGGACTCCATTATCTCCGCAGCATCATTCCAGGATACGACGAAGGTTCTTACCTCTGCATCTATCGCCGGAACGATTGACAGACTTGAAGACCTTAAAGAGAATGTCGTTATCGGCCGCCTTATTCCTGTGGGTACAGGTATGGTTGCCGAAGAAGAGATCAAAATGCAGGCTGCCGAATAGCCCCTCAAAAGCACCCCTTTCGGGGTGTACATAACCCTCCCTTATAATTTCAGAAAAATCAAAGCATATTTCGGTATAATACACCTCCATTTTTCTATCGTTACACAATCTCAGTGCATACGCCAGTGTGTTGAAATGGTGTAACAGCCAAGCAATTCAATTCGCTCAAAGAGCAAAAACAACATATAGAAAGGAAACGATTTGCCAACCATTAACCAGTTGATTCGTAAAGAACGTAAAAAGGTGATCAAGAAGTCCAAATCACCAGCACTCGAGAGTTGTCCTCAAAGAAGAGGGGTATGTACAAGAGTATATACAACGACTCCTAAAAAACCAAACTCTGCTTTGAGAAAAGTAGCAAAAGTAAGACTGACATCAGGATATGAGGTGATCTCGTACATCGGTGGTGAAGGTCACAACCTTCAGGAGCACTCCATCGTCCTCGTACGTGGCGGTAGGGTAAAAGACCTTCCTGGTGTGAAGTATCACATTGTTCGTGGTGCACTCGATGCATCCGGTGTTGCCAACAGAAAAGTGGCAAGATCCAAATACGGAACCAAGAGACCTAAGTAATCTAAACTATTGCAGTTTGGGTGAAGTTGCCGCGTAGGCGGAGCAGTAGGTTGAGTTTAGCTTAGTAATGGGCTTGAGCAGGTGTGCATCGTAATCCTTAGGGGATGTCACTTGAGTAAATCAATATCGATTGAAGATAGAAGGATATAGAGAATGAGAAGAAGAAAAGCTCCCGTAAGACCGGTACTGCCAGATCCAGTATACGGTTCGAAAGTACTGACAAAGTTTATCAACGCCGTTATGCTTGACGGTAAGAAGAGTGTTGCGCAAAAGGTTGTTTACTCTGCGCTTGAGAGAATTGAAGAAAAAACTGGCGAAAAAGCGATTGAGGTGTTCAACAAAGCGATGGACAACGTCAAGCCTGTGATGGAAGTAAAGAGCCGTCGTGTCGGTGGTGCCACCTATCAGGTGCCTATCGAAGTTAGACCTGTAAGACAGCAGTCTCTGGGGATCAGATGGATCGTCGACGCTGCAAGAAAGAGAAACGAAAGAACAATGATGGAGCGCCTGAGCAACGAGCTGATGGACGCTGCAACTGAGAAGGGTTCTGCTTTCAAGAAGAAAGAAGATACCTACAAAATGGCTGAAGCGAACAAAGCGTTCGCTCACTACAGATGGTAAGGAAGTAACGTATGCCTAGAAGTCATAAACTGGAAGACCTTAGAAACATTGGTATTGCCGCGCACATCGATGCGGGTAAGACAACAACGACAGAGAGAATCCTCTTCTATACAGGGGTTGAGCACAAGATCGGTGAAGTTCACGACGGTGCTGCAACCATGGACTGGATGGAGCAGGAGCAGGAGCGTGGTATTACCATTACTTCAGCTGCGACAACCTGTGAGTGGAAAGGCAAGCAGATCAACATCATCGACACTCCGGGCCACGTTGACTTCACCATTGAAGTTGAGCGTTCTATGAGAGTGCTTGACGGTGCCGTTTCTGTATTCTGTGCGGTCGGTGGGGTTCAGCCACAGTCTGAGACGGTATGGAGACAGCGTAACCGTTACGGTGTGCCGTCAATCGTTTTTGTCAACAAAATGGACAGAACCGGTGCGGACTTCTTCGAAGTTGAAAGACAGATCCGTGACAGACTCAAGGGTAACCCTGTGCCTGTACAGCTGCCTATCGGTGCGGAAGAGAACTTCGAAGGTGTCATCGACCTCATTAAAATGAAAGAGATCGTATGGGATGCTGACGCAGCAATGGGTTCGGCGTACCATGAGCAGGAGATCCGTAACGAGCTTCGTGAACAGGCTGAAGAGTACAGAGAGAAGATGATCGAAGAGATCTCCTCCTGTGAAGCCAATGAAGCACTGATGGAAAAATACATGGAAGGCGAAGAGCTGACCATTGAAGAGATCATGGAGGGTGTCAAGCAGGCGACGATCAATATGGAGATCGTTCCTATGACTTGTGGTACAGCGTTCAAGAACAAAGGTGTTCAGACACTGCTTGATGCAGTTGTCGATTTCCTGCCTTCACCGACAGAAGTACCACCGATCAAAGGTACACTGATGGATGATCCTGACACAGAAGTGGTTGTCGAGTCTACTGATGACGGTGAATTCGCTTCGCTGGCATTCAAAATCATGACTGACCCGTTTGTCGGTCAGCTGACATTCATCCGTGTTTACCGTGGATCACTCCAGTCCGGATCCTACGTGCTCAACTCAACAAAAGAGAAAAAAGAGCGTGTTGGCCGTATTATGAAAATGCATGCGATCAAAAGAGAAGAAGTTCCTGAAATCTATGCCGGTGAAATCGGTGCGGTTGTCGGACTCAAGAACACCACTACCGGTGATACACTCTGTTCCGAAAAAGACAAAGTGGTTCTTGAAAGAATGGACTTCCCGGATCCCGTTATCTCTGTTGCAGTTGAGCCAAAAACAAAAGCTGACCAGGAAAAAATGGGTATTGCTCTTTCCAAGCTGGCAGCGGAAGATCCCTCTTTCCGTGTCTCTACAGACGAAGAGTCCGGTCAGACGATCATCTCCGGTATGGGTGAACTTCACCTTGAGATCATTGTTGACCGTATGAAGCGTGAATTCAAAGTTGAAGCAGAAGTGGGTGCACCACAGGTTGCTTACCGTGAAACAATCCGTAAAGCGGTCAACAAAGAGTACAAGTACGCAAAGCAGTCCGGTGGTCGTGGTCAGTTCGGTCACGTTTACCTCAAACTCGAGCCGCTTGAGCCGGGTTCAGGTTACGAATTCGTCGATGAGATCAAGGGTGGTGTCATTCCAAAAGAGTTCATCGGACCGGTTGACAAAGGTATCCAGGAAGCGATGCAGAGAGGTATTCAGGCAGGTTACCCTGTAGAAGATGTCAAAGTAACACTCTACGATGGTTCTTACCACGATGTCGACTCCTCGGAAATGGCGTTTAAACTTGCCGGTTCTATGGGATTCCGTGAAGGTGCGAGAGAGGCAAATCCTGTCATTCTTGAGCCTATGATGAAAGTTGAAGTCGAAGTTCCTGAAGACTTCATGGGTGACGTGATCGGTGACATCTCCAAGAGACGTGGTAACGTTACAGGAATGGATGACAGAGCCGGAAACAAGATCGTTAATGCATTCGTACCACTTTCAGAAATGTTCGGATACTCTACAGACCTGCGTTCTATGACACAGGGACGTGCGACATATGCGATGGAATTTGACCACTATGAGGAAGTACCTCAGAATGTGGCGAAAGAAATCATCGAAAAGCGTAACAGCTAATCTTTTTGACAATTTGCACTCATCTTTGCGGGATGGGTGCAGTCACTTGCTATAAGCAAGCTCCTTTACCCAAACCCACCAATCTAAGCACAACTTGCCAAAAATAAAGTTCTACTTTAAAAAGTACGCTCCTTCGACACAACCTTCAAATCTACAGCAAACTACAGCGAAATTATCTAGGCTTTAGCACGTTCCTTTACCCAAACCCACAAGCACAACTTGCCAAAAATAAAGTTCTACTTTAAAAAGTACACTCCTTTGACACAACCTTCAAACATACAGCAAACTACTGCGAAATACTTTTTGACCCTATAGGCTCCTTCGCCACAAACTTCCTTGTGCTTGCACTCTCTGTGAGAAATCTACAGTAAACTACAGCAAAATTTTTCTTAATGTACTTCCATCTTGATGGGTGCTGTAGGGTGCGAAATCTCGCACCATTGAAATACCTAATAATAACAATGGTTATGTTGATAAAAGGTTCTGAAGGTGCGTGTTTACGCACCCTACACCATTTATGCTATAATGCCCCATGCAAAAAGAGATTAGCAGTACGAAAAATGAAAGTATAAGCGCATGAAAGTTGTGATTGATCTCATTGAAGATATACGGGAGTCGATTGCCAATGCGGAAGAATACCGGCTAACGGCCGGACTGCTGAAAGAGGATGTAAATGATCCCTCCAAACTCATCTATGCAGGCGAAGCACCAATCAACGGATATGCCGTAGAGCACGATGCAAAGCAGCTGCGTTTTTTCATTGACGGGAGTGAAAATGAGGTAAGGGTAGGAGACCTGATCCCTGAGCTTCTGATCATGGATATGGATTCTATGATGTATGAATTGCGACTCGATGTCAATGCACAGTACAAGAATATGGAGATTGTGGGGTTTGGGAAAAATGACGAGGAGCAGCGCTATGTGCTCTTCATCAAAGTGTAGTCAGGCACACTTGCAGAGCTTTTGGGGTTCCTGTGCAAAAAGGACCCAGTTGAGGCTGATGTTGTGCTCTTTGCAAAAGTGCGCCAGGGCTTCGTAGGGAAGTTTGTTGCGCCGTTTGATGACGGCAAAGTACTGCGGGTCGAGACCCAGTGCCAGTGCGATCTCCCTGTCTTTTATTTTTGTACGCTGTGTGTGCTGCATCAGCACTTCACGTACCCGTCCCATGACATCTGTAAAAGTGATCATACGACTCCTTTGGTATGGAATGGCGTATGATAGCAAATTCACAGAGGAGAGGTACTTTTAATGTCAGATTGACATATTTTACATTGTCTCCGAGTCGATGGTGATGACAGTATGGACATTGCCTCTTGGGTTGAAGTCTGCAACGAGTCTCATCGACTTTGGCTGAAGTTTACTGTAGAGCGTGTCGAAAATCTCGTTGGCGGAGTTTTCATGCGAGATGTAGCGGTACATGAAGGAGTTGATGTAGAGCTTGAGTGCTTTGAGTTCGATGACCTTGCTGTCTGGAACATAGGTGAGTGTCAGTGTTGCGAAGTCCGGGTAACCTGAGCGCGGGCAGAGGCACATGAACTCCGGCAGTTCGATATTGATTTCGTAACTCTTCTCGTGTTCGTTGGGCCAGTAGTTCTCCTCTGCGTTGATGTCAAATTCTCTGATCTCTTTTTCGCCGTATTTCATCGGTTATCCTTTGTTGTATTTTTCTATGAGTTGTGTTTCATTCAGTGCCTTGGCGATACCAAAGCCCTGGAGGTAGTCGATGCCAAGGGCAATGAGCTCCTCTTTTTGCTTCTCTTTGTCCACCCATTTAGCTACTGTAGTGATATGCAGCTCTTTAGCCATCTGAATGAGAGAGGTAAGCATGGCACGTGTATGTTTCTCGTCAAGCTTGGTAACGTAGTCGCGGTCAAACTGTACCAGGTCGAAATCGAAGTGCTTCATATACTCCATGGAAGCATTGGAAGAGCCGAAGTTGTCTATGGCGATACGGATACCCTTTGCCCGAAACCTGTTGAGCGTTTTGAGGTAGCCGCTCAGGTTGTGGTGTGTCTTGCGTTCGTAAAGTTCGATGATAATACGTTTAGGATTGACACCCAGCATTTCCAACTTTTCGAAGAATGTGTTCTGGAACGATTCGTCGCGCAATGAGAAGGGTGAGAGGTTGAAAGAGAGTGAAATGCTTTCGTCAATCAGCGGAAGCAGCTCCAGTACATGTTCAAGCAGTGCCATATCGTACACTCTGCCAAGCCCGAGCCGGTTGATAATAGGCAGGTAGATACGCGGCAGTATCTCTTTGCTTTTGGGTGTTTTGAGTCTGGCGGAGACTTCATAGATGTCGACAGTGCCGGTATGGGTGTTGAGCAGCGGCCTGAAAGAGAGCAGCAGTGAGCGTTCGTCAAGGGCAGAAGTAATACACTGTTCGATTTCGCTGAGCGCTTTGGAGTCATTGATAAGATGTTTTGCCTTGCCTGAGCGCTCTTTCTGCTTCTCCTGCATGGTGAGCAGGTCTTTGAGGTGCTGAATATCTTTTATGATATTATCTCCGGTATTGGTGATCACAGCATAGGTGTAGTCGACCTCTATAGTATCGATTGTCTGATTCTGCTTGATGAATGCTTTGAGGATCTCTTCAATTTGGGGAGCCTCCTTTTCCAGTGCGACAATAAACTCTGCACCATAGCGCCGTGCAATGACCGCTTTGGGGAAACCGGCATCGTGTAAAGTGTTGTTCAGACGATGGATGAGGGTGTAGAGGAGACGGTTGACCTCATCTGTACTGTAGTTTTCATTGATGGTAGAGAGGTTGTTGATCACAAAAAGTACCAGTGTCCGGGGCCGAAACTGTTCGAGTTTCTTGACAAATGCCCGTTCATTAAAGCCCTGTGTGGTCTGGTCGAGCAGACTCTCTTTGACACCAAGTTCCATCAGAAAATAGATGAAGTAGACCGTGACAAAAATCAGGCTTCCAAACAGAAAGGCCGTTTCTGTGTCTATGGAAATGGTACTGTCTCTGAAAAAGATGCTGTAAAAGACAAGGGAGATAAGCAGAACGACCGGAATACCGGCACGGAGTGCCAGTTTGAAGCGCCGTTCGCGCTCTTCAAGTTCGGAGAGGAGCATCAGACATCCAGGTGTTTGACATCTTTGGCGTGCTGTTCAATGTAGTTTCGGCGCGGTTCCACTTCATCACCCATGAAGAGGGTAAAGGTTTCACTTGCCTCTTCCGTATCGTTTATTTTTACCTGCAGCAGGCTTCGGTTCTCCGGTGTCATCGTCGTTTCCCAGAGCTGTTCGGGGTTCATTTCACCAAGACCCTTGTATCGCTGAATATAGGCGCCTTTTTTGGCATTAGCCTCAACCTGAGCGAAGAGTTCGAGCAGGTCTTTGTCTCTAAACTCTTCGGTAATATGCTCCTGGATCTTCTGATGGATATGGATCGCTTCGTTGTAGTGCGGGTTGGTAAAGAGAATATCGTCGATAATAAGCTCTTCCAGGCCGTCGTTGGTCTGTACATAGTAGTGGAGACGATCATCCGTTACCGTTCGGTTGAGAATGTTGTACCCAAGGTCGGTAATATACTTTTCGATGGTTTGTGCCAGTGTTTTGTTGTCCGTACCGACAATATCCGGGTTCTCGATCATATAACGCAGTACTTCCACCAGCGCGAATCGCTTTTCGATCTCTTTGAGGGTCATACGGTAATAGGCAACCAGTTTGAAGAGATCAATCAGGTCATTGCGTCCCATCGTTTCGCTTTCGATGACATCGATACCGTTCTCGATGAGGAAGTCGTTGAGTGCCTTGTCATCTTTGAGGTAGGTTTCATTCTTGCCCTTCTTGTAACGATAGAGCGGAGGCTGCGCAAGGTAGAGGTAGCCTTTCTCGATGATCGGACGCAGGAAACGGAAGAAGAAGGTCATCAGCAGTGTCTGGATGTGGCTTCCGTCGACATCCGCATCGGTCATGATGATGATTTTGTGGTATCGCAGTTTATTTTCGTCGAACTCGTCGCCGATGCCACATCCCATTGCCGTGATCATATTCTTGATTTCATCAGATTTCAGGATCTTTTCAAGACGTGCCTTTTCGACATTGAGAATCTTTCCCTTAAGCGGCAAAATCGCCTGGAAGACTCTGTCACGTCCCTGCTTCGCCGAACCGCCTGCCGAGTCTCCCTCGACCAGATAAATTTCGGAGATTTCAGGATCTTTGCTCTGGCAGTCTGCCAGTTTGCCCGGAAGTGTACCGACACTCATGGAGTCCTTGCGTTTTACCAGGTCACGTGCACGCTTGGCAGCGTCACGCCCTTTGGCCGCAAGCAGTACCTGTGCCATGATCGCCTTGGCTTCGATAGGGTTCTCTTCGAGGTATTTGTTGAAACGCTCGGTAAAGAACTTCTGTACCAGGGGGCGCACATAGCTGGAGCCCAGTTTCCCTTTGGTCTGGCCTTCGAACTGCGGTTCGGGTACACGCACCGAAACGATGGCGACAAGACCCTCTTTACAGTCATCCCCGGTGATTTTGGTGTTCTTCTCTTTTGCATTGGCATTTTTGGCGATGTAGCTTGAGAGTGAACGTGTCAGTCCTGCCCTGAAGCCCGCTTCATGTGTTCCGCCTTCGGGGGTTTTGATGTTGTTGACAAAGGAGAGTGTTTTTTCGCTGTCGGAGTCGTTGTACATCAGCGCAATATCGATCTCGATATCGTCCATCTTGCCCTGGAAAAACTGGGCATTGCAGATGGGCGGCTTGGTATTCATATCTTCTACAAACTGTTTGATACCGCCTTCGAAGTGGTACTTCTCTTTCGTTCCGTCACGTTCATCTCTAAAATCGATGCTGATACGGGGGTTTAGATAGCAGAGCTCTCTGAAACGCTTCAGCAGAATCTCTTTCTGGAACTCGACACTTTCGGTGAAGATGCTTGCATCCGGCCAGAATTCGATTTTGGTACCGGTTTTGCGTGTCGTACCGGTGACTTCGAGAATACCCTGTGGAATTCCTTTTTCGAAGTCCTGTTCATAAACCTTTCCTTCCCGGAAAACAGTAAGATGCAGTTTGCTTGAAAGCGCGTTGACAACAGAGACCCCGACTCCGTGCAGACCGCCTGAGACTTTGTAGGTATCTTTGTCGAACTTACCCCCGGCATGCAGTACGGTCAGAACGACGGTCGCTGCAGAGATCTTCTCTGTAGGGTGCTCGGCAACAGGGATTCCCCGTCCATTGTCCTCGATGATCGCCGAACCGGCTTTGGTAAGGGTGACTTTGATGGTGTCACAGAACCCTGCCATCGCTTCGTCGATGGAGTTGTCGACCACTTCGTAGACGAGGTGGTGAAGACCTTTTGTAGAGGTGTCACCGATATACATTCCCGGTCTTTTCCGAACCGCTTCGAGCCCTTTGAGGACCTTGATATTGCCAGCACCGTATTCTGCCATTTTTGACTCCGTTTTTTGGGGTATTAATTATATATATTTTATCGAAATAAACTTACAGAAAGCGTGCTATAGAGGGCATTTGGGAGGAATTTGAGAGGCTTTGGTACAAAAGAGGTTTCCTGTATCCTAATTGGAGATTTTCTGGACTCTTTTTGAGTAATTTTTTGGAGGCGGAGGCTTTAGCCCCGTTTTTATGTTTTTCACATAGCGTGCCAAGACGAGGCTGAAGCACTGGTTTATTTCCGTCAAACGCTGTTTTAGTAATAGCACATATTGCCGAAGCTAAAGCTTTCGGTTCCAAAGAGTACTTAAGCTACATTTCAATCAAAGTATGAAAAATTTCACTCTTCACTCTTCACTCTTCACTCTTCACTCTTCACTCTTCACTCTTCACTCTTCACTCTTCACTCTTCACTCTTCACTCTTCACTCTTCACTCTCAGAGCATCGTCCCCGCCGTCTGCTTCTTTGTACTGACAATGTCTATGGCATTGGGGTCGATGAACAGCTTCTTTTCGTAAGCGTCTATCGCATACCTGCCTATCATTGCAGCGTTGTCTGAGCAGTACTCCAGAGGGGCGGTGTGCATCGTTTTGCCAAATTCGGTACAGAGGGTTTCGTAGGCGCTTCGCAGATAACGGTTGGCCGAAGCGCCGCCGACGATGGCGAAGTCTCTGATGGGTTCAGCTTTGAATATCTTCTTGCTCTTTTGCAATAGGTGTAGTTTGACCGCTTTTTGGAACGAAGCGGCAAGGTCGCGTCTGTCCTGTTCGCTCATCGCCTCCGGGCCGCCAAGCTTCTCTATCTCAAGCCGTACGGCATTCTTCAGCCCCGAAAGCGAAAAGGCGATCAGTTTGGAGTTGCGAAGGGGTACGGGAAGGTCGAACCGGTTCTCGTCCCCCTCTTTTGCAAGCGCTTCGATGATGGGACCGCCTGGGTAGCCAAGGCCCATCATCTTGGCGGTTTTGTCGAAACTCTCACCAACACTGTCATCCATTGAGGTGGCAAGGATCTCCATCTTTTCGAAACTCTCGACTCTCAACACCATCGTATGGCCTCCGGAGATAAGCAGAACCAGCATCGGGAAGCGGGTCGGTTTTTCGATGAAGAGCGAGTAGATGTGTCCCTTGAGGTGATGAACGGGGATGAGCGGGATCTTCAGTAGCGTTGCGAGCGTCTTTGCCATGGCGATACCCTCAAGCAGTGTGACACCGAGTCCCGGCTGGTTGGTGACGGCAACGGCTTTGAGTCTGTCGAAGTAGGGCTTTGTCTCTTCAAGAATGTTCGGCAGGGCTACGGCATGCAGCCTGGAAGCGAGTTCGGGCACTACCCCGCCGTAACAGGCATGCTCAGCCTCCTGGGAGATCTTTTTGTGGTAGAGGAGGGCTTTGGTCTTGATGTCGGTAACGGCGATGGAGCTGTCGTCGCAGCTGCTCTCGATACTAAGAATCATAAATGATCCTTAGTTAGTGAATAGTGAATAGTGAATGGTGAATAGTGTTGGTATGCGTTGCGTTGCAACGCTTTTATTTTATTGAATTGTTTTCGGTTGCTCGTTGCTCGTTGCTCGTTACTCACTATTTACTCCTCATTACCAGTTGTTCGATTTTTTCCCATTTTCCAAACCCGCTGTCGGCGTTGATGTGGCCGGCATTGTGCAGTATCTCCAGGGGGATGTCGTAGTGTTGGGCGATCTCTTTTGCCTCATCTACCGTAATCCAGGGGTCGTTGTCGGAGACGAACATCTGCACTTCTTTGGCACACAATGTTTCCGGCATAGGGCAGGGAAAGAAGCTTTTGATGGTCGCTTCGGTGGTATTCAGGCTTGGCGGAGCGACCATGAAGAGGCGCTCTGCAGGTGCGATGCCCTCTTCACAGAGCCAGAACCAGAGGGTGTTGGCAAGAGAGTGGCAGACGACGGTATCGGGTCTGAGTTCTTCGAGAATCGCCTTTATCTGCTTGACCCAGCGGTTTTTGGAGGGGAAGTGCGGATGCTGGATGAGCGGGAAGCTGACAGTACCGTAGTCCCTGGCAACTTCACAGGCCAGATGCGCCTGCCAGTGCGGGAAGTCGCTGCCGCCCCAACCGTGCAAGATAAGGGTTTTCATTGAAAACCCTTATCTTGAGTGAGGAGTGAGGAGTGAGGAGTGAGGAGTGTCGGTATGCGTTGCTTAGCAACGCTTTTATTTATTTGTTGATTCATTTCCTGCTCCTTGAATTGAACAAAAGCTTTTCGAGAGAAAAGCATACCACAACTCTTCACTCTTCACTCTTATCTCTTCACTGCGTAAGCTCTCACTTCGCTGTCTATAGCGATAATCTCCTCAATACTGTCTGGTTTGACATCTTCGAAGTGTCTGTAGGCATCAAGAACGATCTCGCTCATACCAAAAAAGGAGCACTCCTCTTTCTGGAATTTGTCGATGGCAACTTCGTTGGCGGCGTTGACAACGACACCCAGATGCGGGTGTTTTAGAATGTGCTCCTTGATGCTCCAGATGGGGTAGCGGCTCTCTTCGATGGGCAGGAATTCAAGAGCTCCTGTCTCAAGGAGGTTTATTGGCGGCAGGATGGGCTCTTCGACACGTTCACGCAGTGAGAATGCGATGGGAAGCTTCATATCCACACCGGCAAAATGGGCGGTGGTGGAGCCGTCTACAAATTCGACAAGGGCGTGGATGATGGAGCGTTTCTCTATGACGGCATCGATGTTGGAGGTGACAAAGAGCCACTTGGCTTCGAGCAGTTCGAAGAGTTTGTTGGTCATCGTCGCCGAATCGATGGTGATCTTGTTGCCCATCGACCAGTTGGGGTGCTTGAGCGCGTCGGAGAAGGTGGCCGTCTTCATCTTTTCGGGCTCCCACTCTCTGAAGGCACCGCCGCTTGCAGTGATGTAGAGCTTGGAGACGGGGCGGTCGTTCATCAGGTACCAGAGGCCAAAGTGTTCGCTGTCAATCGGGGTGATACGCGACATATCGATGAATGTGCCGGCAACGACGAGTGATTCCTTGTTGGCAAGGGCGACCTTTTTGCCAAGCTGTGTCGCTTTGAGGGTGGGGGCCAGTCCCGTGTATCCAACCAGTGCGTTGACAATCGTGGGACTTTGTGCCTCTTCGATGATGGAGAGGATACCCTCCGTGCCGACACGCACATCGGAGTGGTTGACCCGTGCTCTGTCTCTTTCGTGGGCAATGGCGACCATCTTGGGGTGGTAGAGGGCGATCTGTTCGTTGAGCAGGTCTATGTTGCTGCCGGCGACAAGGGCTTCGATGGCGATGTCGTAGTGCTGGGCGATCAGCAGGGTGTTGACCCCGATGGAGCCTGTGGAGCCAAGAAGAACGATGGACATCGGTTACAGAAACGCTCTGAGGGCGATCACCATCATCGGTGCGCCGAAGAGGTAGCCGTCTATTCGGTCGAGGATGCCGCCGTGTCCGGGAAGCAGGTCACCGCTGTCCTTGACACCCGCTTCACGCTTGAGGTAACTCTCGAAAAGGTCACCGAAGACAGAAGCGACGGAGGTCAGTAGTGTCACCGCAAAGGCG
>Ga0256829_1002122_pt1 | contig 15149 bp, 19 predicted proteins | sample 131447metaG_FD_185979 | JGI IMG/M metagenome (GOLD analysis project Ga0256829, IMG submission 185979) | Hydrothermal vent microbial communities from Lau Basin, Pacific Ocean - 131-447 | ecosystem: Environmental > Aquatic > Marine > Hydrothermal vents | place: Pacific Ocean: Lau Basin | collected...
GAAAAAATCTAAAAAAAGAGTAAAAAAGAAAAAGCACTCAAGTAAGAAAAAGCATTCTAAAAAACGGGTAAAAAAGAAAAAAAGTTCAAAGACTAAGAAAAAAAATTCTTAGTCGTCTGCACTGAGCTCACTTAAAAAAGTTTCCATATCATACTTGACTCTGTATTCTGGTGTCATGATATGAATGAGAATGTCACCAAGATCGACAACCACCCAGTCACCACTTTCATCAATATTGTTAAACGTTTCTTCGGGTTTGAGCCCTTTTTTGAGATGGTCTAAAAGTGCAGTAGTGTGTTTTTGCCCAAGTGAAGAGGCAATGATGGCATAATCTACGAAGTAGTTCTTCGCACGCAGGTCAAAGACCTCTATGGCTTCGGCTTTGTTTGTGTCAAGTGTTTGTGTTATTTTTTCAATTCTGTTTTGCATTATGTTCCTTATAATATTTCATAATTTGTTCTGCGCAACATTGCGGCAGTTTTGTTCTGTCCATCTCTTTGCGTAGTGCAGATGAAGAGATGTTGACATTAACATCGAGTTTTATATAATCTGATGGTACAGTAACACCCTCACGCGTTGCTACGATGAAAGTGACAAGTTTTTGCAACTCTTCATATCTGTACCATTTTTTTAAGCTTGCAAGATTATCAGCACCTATGACAAAGTATATCTTCTCATAGTCCTCACGCAAAGCCTCTACGGTTTCAATGGCAGGCACTTTTCGTTTTTTTGTAACTTCAAAGTCGCTGACAGAGACTTTTTTATGCTTTGCAAATATCTCTTGAAGCCATTGTAAACGCAACTGGGCAGGAGCAATAAACCCCTCTTTAAATGGATTGAGAAAAGTTGGCACTATGATAATCTTGTCTATAAAGTCTAACTTTTCTAAAGCCTTTACAACTGCCTCATGTCCGAGGTGTGGAGGATCAAAAGAACCACCATAGAGTGCTACTGTTTTCATTTAATGGCAATTATAACTAATTTTGGATAAAATTACTGAATTTTTTTATATTAGGATATATAATGGCACTTAAAATAGCAATTAATGGATTTGGTAGAATCGGTCGTTGTGTTGCTCGTATAGCGGCAAAAAGAGATGATGTTGAGATTGTGGCTATCAATGATATGGCTAGTATGGATATGATGCTTTACCTTCTTAAAAATGATTCTGTGCATGGAACATTTCAGAGTGAAGTTGAGCAGTTAGATGATAAGTTTATCTCTATTGACGGTGAAAAGATCAGAGTGTTTTCAGACAGAGACCCGAAAAACTTAGACTTTGCAGGGTGTGGCGCAGATATGGTCTTAGAGTGTACAGGTGTCTTCTTAACACAAGAGTCTGCACAAGTACATATAGACAACGGCGTTGAAAAAGTGCTTTTCTCTGCTCCAGCAAAAGATAAAATCACTCCTACATTTGTAATGGGTGTTAATGAAGAGAAATATGACGGACAAAAAATCGTCTCCAATGCTTCTTGTACTACAAACTGCCTTGGTCCGGTAGCACGTGTTTTAGATGATGCCTTTGGAATTGAGAAAGGTTTGATGACAACTATTCACTCCTATACGAATGATCAAAATATTTTAGATGTAAAACATAACAAAGACAAGCGCCGTGCTCGTGCAGGTGCTATCAATATGATTCCGACAACGACAGGTGCTGCAAAAGCGATCAGTCTTGTTCTACCACAATTAGAAGGCAAGTTACATGGTCAATCTGTGCGTGTTCCTACACCGGATGTTTCTATGGTTGACTTGAATGTCGTTGTGAAAAAAGGCACTACAAAAGAGGAAGTCAATGCAGCATTCAATGAAGCCGCAGCCGGAAGACTCAAGGGTCTTTTACTTGTTGACAAAGATATGCGTGTTTCTCAAGATTTCGTCGGTTGTGAATACAGTTCTATCGTTGCAGAAGACCTCACGCAGGTCATCGGTGGTGATATGGTAAAAGTAATGGCTTGGTATGATAATGAATGGGGTTACTCAACACGCCTTATCGATATGGCCCTTCACATCTCAAAATAGGAAAACAGTTTGGAATTACTACACTTAAAGAAGTTAGATTTAGCCAATCAAAAAGTATTTATCCGTTGTGACTTCAATGTCCCGATGGATGAGTTTGGAAATATCTCCGATGACAGACGTATCCGTTCTGCTATTGCGACAATAAACTACTGTTTAGACTTAGACTGTGCCGTTATTTTAGCATCGCACTTGGGACGTCCAAAAGGTGAAGTTGTTGAGAAATACTCACTCGCTCCGGTTGCAAGAAGATTGCAACAACTTTTAAAACGTCATGTAGAACTAGCACCGGGTGTTGTGGATGATGCAACACTTAAAATGGCACATGAATTGCCGCGTCATGAGGTACTGCTTTTGGAAAACCTTCGTTTTGAAGCGGGCGAGACAAAAGATGATGAAGAACTCTCACGCAAGCTCGCGTCGATGGCAGATTTTTATGTGAACGATGCTTTTGGTGTGAGTCATCGTGCACACGCTTCTGTTCATGGCATTACAAAGTTTTTTGACAATGAACACAAAGCAGCAGGATTTTTACTTGAACGTGAAGTGAACTATTTTGGAAAACTTATGAACAACCCTGTACGTCCTTTCGCTGCAATAGTCGGTGGAAGTAAGGTCTCAGGAAAACTCGAAGCCCTTGTCAATCTTCTTCCAAAAGTAGACAAGATATTCATCGGTGGGGGAATGGCATTTACATTTCTAAAACAGATGGGCTATGACATCGGTGCTTCTTTAGTAGAAGACGAACTTTTAGAAGAAGCGCAAAATATCATGGACGAAGCGAAAAAGCTTGGCGTGAAGTTATATCTTCCTGTTGATGTCGTTGCAGCAGACAGATTTGCTGAAGATGCTGTGAGTAAGATTGTAACGGCTCAAGAGATTCCAACTGGATGGATGGGGCTTGACATTGGACCAGCAACAGTGAGACTCTACCGTGAAGGTTTGAATGATGTTCAGACAGTTCTTTGGAATGGGCCTATGGGTGTCTATGAGATGGAAAAATTTGCACGTGGTTCTTCAAAGATCGCCCATTTTGTAGCAGACAGCTATGCAACAACAGTTGTCGGCGGTGGTGATACAGCTGATTTGGTACAACGCGTTGGTGTGGATGATGAGATGAGTTTTATCTCGACCGGTGGTGGCGCATCACTAGAACTGTTAGAAGGAAAGATACTTCCGGGTGTAGAACCTTTAATGGTTAAAATTAGCGAAGAAGAGTAGGAGAGAAGATGATTATTGCAGCGAATTTAAAGACAAACCTGACACGACATGAGACCGCTTTATACATAGAAGAGCTCAACAAATGTGCACTTGCGAGTAAGCAAGATGTTTTAGTCTTTCCTGCAATGACATCACTTGATACGTTTGATACAAAAGTAGAAGTAGGCACTCAAAATGCTTACCCGACAGACAAGGGTGCTTTTACTGGCGAGATAGGGCTTGAACAGCTTGATGAGTTTGGCATAAAGACCATACTTATAGGGCATAGTGAAAGACGCCATATTCTAGGTGAAACGCAAGAGTTCATTGCGCAAAAATTTCGCTATTTTCAAGAACAGGGCTTTAAGATAGTTTACTGTGTTGGTGAGCCAAAAGAAAAGCGTGAAGCGGGTAAAGAAGCGATGATGGAGTATATTAGTGCGCAGTATGAGGGCATTGATACTAACTATGAGAATCTCATCATCGCGTATGAGCCTGTTTGGGCGATAGGTACTGGACTTACACCAACGCTTGAAGATATTGAAGATATTCACGCAGAGTTGAAGAAAAAATCATCTGCACCATTACTTTATGGCGGCAGTGTCAAAGTGAACAACATAAAAGATGTACTACGTGTCAACAATGTAGATGGTGTTCTTGTCGGTAGTGCCGCTTTATATGCAGAACACTTCTGTACGATGATCGCATATGCAGATGAAATAGAAAAAAATTAACATAAACGAAGGAGAAACAGAGATGATAATGAAAGGCAAAAGAGGTCTTATAGTAGGACTTGCAAATAATAAATCGATTGCATACGGAATTGCAAAAGCATGTCACGAGCAAGGTGCCGAGATGGCATTTACATACTTAAACGATGCACTTAAAAAAAGAGTAGAGCCGATTGCTAAAGAGTTCGGCAGCGAATACATCTATGAACTTGATGTTAGTAATGAAGAGCATATGGCAGGCATCGCTGCAAAGATAGAAAAAGATTTCGGTAAGATCGACTTTTTAGTCCACTCTGTTGCCTTTGCACCAAAAGAAGCATTAAGTGAGCCTTTTATAAAAACAACAAAAAGTGCTTTTCAAATTGCTATGGACATCTCTGTTTACTCTCTCATAGATCTCACGAACCGTTTAGAATCGGTTTTAAGTGATGATGCGTCAATTCTTACGCTCTCTTATCTCGGTGGTCCAAAATATGTAGTGAACTACAATGTAATGGGTGTAGCAAAAGCAGCACTTGAATCAACAGTACGCTACATGGCAGTTGATCTTGGTGCAAAAGGACAGCGTGTGAACGCTATCTCTGCAGGGCCTATCAAAACATTGGCAGCTTCGGGAATCGGTGACTTTTCACAGATACTCAAGTGGAATGAAGTCAATGCTCCATTGAAGAAAAATGTAACGATAGAACAGGTTGGAAACTCTGCAATGTATCTGCTGAGTGATCTAAGCTCTGGTGTAACAGGTGAAGTGCATTATGTAGATGGTGGGTATAACATTATGGGTATGGCAGCAGCAACTACCAATGAAGAGGGTAAGACTATTTTAGCGTGGGACGCTAAATAGAGCTTATTTTCCGATGACGGGCATAGATTCTAATTTATGCACGTTGGAGCTGTTGTAGTCATTTGGTTTTGCTTTCATATAAGCAGAAGCTTTGTCCACATACTCCTGTAGAGTAAAGTTTTTATCCTCTTTATCAACAAAATGTGATTCTTTAGCCTTATTGGCTGAAGTTTGAGTTTGTTCGTTTTGTTGAACCTTTTCCTCCTGCATATACTTCTTTTGAATTGTTTTGTCTTTACTGACAGTTGGCTCCCAATCATCATGTAGCCAAGAGTCTAAGGACTTTTGCATGGCACCCTCTTTTTTTGCTGAAGCATTTGATTTACTTATACTGTTGAGTGCAGCATTTTGTGAGGGAGCAACTTCCGTTTGTGATGAAGCACAACTGTTGAGTAAAAACGCTGTGATTATTAGTGGTGATATTATAATTAGTTGTTTCATATGGGAATTATAGCCAATTTTTTGAGAAAAATAAACAATTTAATCAAATATTAAGACTGTCATATGCTATACTGTGTTCGAAATTTGTAAAAAGATAAGGAGAATATATGAAATTTACAAAAATGAGTTTAGTAGCAGCGCTACTAATCGGTTCAAGTGCGTTCGCTCTTGATAATGTTAAAATGAGTGGTGATGCAAAGCTTTTCTATAGTACTAATGACGCTGCACATGGTGCAGATGCAGGTTATAGAGGAATAGTTAATGGCAATACTAAAAATGATGGTAGTCTTTTCAGTAAAGACAACTCTGCTGCAGATGCTGCATTAAACTTAAATGTTACTGCTGATTTAGCAAAAAATTCATTAGTCTCTGTAAGTGCAGGTGCTGGATATACAGTTCTTAGCACATTAGGACTTGAAAATAACTTCGTATCAAATGTATGGGGTTCTTCACATACTGCTACAACAGATACAGCTGCAAATTATGCAAATGTTGGTACATATAATGGTGCGAAAGTTGAAAATGCTAACTGGATGACGGAAGCATGGATTGCTGTGACAGCTGGTAAAACTACTCTTAAGCTTGGTCGCATGGAACTTGATACTCCGTTGGCATTTACTGAAACATGGTCAGTTGAAAAAAATACTTTTGAAGCTGCTGTAGTAATCAACCAAGATATTCCAGATACAACATTAGTTGGTGCATGGGTTGGAAATGGAAATGGAAATGAAAACCTAGTAGATGCTAACTCAACTGTTAACACAGGTGCATTTTTACAAAGCAACGTTCAACAATTAAACCTTGCTACAGGTGCTGTTGTAAATGGTGGAGGAAAATTTGGTACATATGGTAAAGATGGTGCTTATGCAATTGGTGCAATCAATAACTCTTTTAAACCTGTAACAGCACAAGCTTGGTATTACAATGTATTAAATGTTGCTAAAGCATACTGGTTACAAGCTGACCTAAATATGGAAGGTATTTTAGCAGGTGCACAATATTGTGATATGAAAGCAGATGTTGCTGGAGCTAAATCTGACAACGTATATGCATTAATGTTAGGTTATGAAATGAAAGATGTCGCAACAGTGAAGGCTTCATATTCAAAAGTAAATAAAGATGGAAGTATCGGTGGAGCAGGTTTTAATACTGCTACTTCAACTGGTGCATCTAAACTCTATACTGAAGCATGGTGGAACTATGGTTATGTAACTCGTCAAGATGCAACTTCATATGCACTTTCTGCTGAAGCAAATGCAGCTGGTGTTGATCTTCTTGCACAATATACACACGTAAAAGACAAAAACACAGCTCCTACTGCAGATGTAAAAATGGATGAATTTACACTAACTGCTGGAAAATCTTTTGGGCCACTTGATACTACTTTAGCATATGTATATACTAAAGCTGATGATAAAAACATCAAAAATGGTGCGACTAAAGGTTCAGCATTTAACACTATTCAAGCATACCTAACATTAAACTTCTAGTCAAACTTTAAGTTTAACTTAACTAATTCCCTCACGGGAGTTAGTGTCTCCACATCTCACAACTTCCAAACAATCACTTTAAAAACACTTTTTTCTTTTATGTTATAATACTCTATAAAAAGAGGAGAGATTTATTATGCAGATAACCATAGATATTAAAGAATCAGCTCTTGATAAAATTATGTATTTACTAAACAATTTAAAATCTGATGTTACAATCTTAAAGCAAGATAATAGTACGCATTTAGATGTTACAGCGTTAGATGAGAGTGAGGCAGATAGTAAGATTATAATGAAAGCAAGAGAAGAACGTAAAAAGAATCCACAAGATTACGGAACAATCAGCGATATAGCTTGGAATTAGTATTTTATGTACAAAATTATACTTCACAAAAGAGTTATTAAGTTCATAAATGGCAGAAATCTTAAAGAAAAACAAAAAATTAAAGAGAAGTTTTTACTACTACAACAAAATCCATTCCCTTCAAACTACTTTATAGACTCAAAAAAAATGCAAAATCATAATGGTTTTAGATTAAGAATAGGAGATTATAGGTTTTTATATGATGTTGCAGAAGAAGAACTTGTAATCTATATGGAAAAAGCGGACAATAGAGGTGATATATATTAGATGCACCTCGTAATTAAAAAACTATCATACATACTCTTTATGTTACTGCTCATCTCCATCATCTCTTTTTTAGCGATTCACGCAGCACCAAACAGCTTTTTTGGAGCGGGTGAGCTCAATCCAAATATGACAAAAGAGGCGATAGCCAAACTCAAAGCTGTGTACGGTCTTGATAAACCGCTTTTTATGCAGTATATGGATTGGATCAAAAATCTTGTGACACTCAACTTCGGCATTTCCTTTGTCAGCGGTCAGGATGTCAGTTCTGAGATACTGAAACGCTTGCCTATTACACTTTGGATGAATGCTATCGCTTTAGTATCTGTATTTGTGCTCTCGTTATGGCTTGGGATCAAAGCGGCACTGAGTTATGAAAGAAAATCCGACTACATCATTCGGCAGCTCTCTTTGGTCTCTTTTTCGATGCCTTCATTTTATCTGGCACTGCTCTTTATCATCCTGTTTTCAATTAAACTCAAACTCTTTCCTATCGCCGGACTGCACTCCATTGAAGCCAAAGAGGGTATAGCCAATTATCTTGACATGGCTTGGCATCTCGTCCTGCCTGTCTCTGTGATGATATTTGTAGGACTTGGCAGTATGATCATCTACATCCGCTCGCTCACGCTGGAGATACTCAAAAGTGATTACTACTACTTTACACGCTCACGCGGCGTAGATGAGAAAAAGTTGCTGCGCTATTACATTCTTCCAAACTTGATGCCGCCGATCATTACACTGCTTGGTTTGTCTCTACCGGGGCTTATCGGAGGAAGTGTCATTTTGGAGTCTATCTTTGGTATCGAGGGGATGGGGCAGCTCTTTTACATCTCAGCGCTCTCACGCGACTACCCCATAATTATGGGAATTTTAATGATAACAGCGTTCTTGACACTGCTTGGAAATATGTTTGCGGATCTAATTCTTTTGAAATTAAATCCGTATGCAAATAGAGGATAAAATTTAGTTAAAAAGTGCTTCTAAAGCGTCAACACTCTCTTTTTTCTCTTCTATCTCACCATTTTCATTTGTACGCTCATCTGTCTCTACGAGTTCGATCTGCATACCGGTCAGCATAGAAGCTAAACGGATGTTAATACCGCTTTTTCCGATAGCTTTTGATTTTTGATCGGCTGGAAGTGTGATGATGGCTTTTTCATTTTCACCCTCTTCATTTTTCACTACCTCTACATGCGAGATGATAGCCGGACTCATTGTTCTCGAGATGAAAAGCTCCGGAATGTTCGTGTACTCGATACAGTCGATGTTCTCACCGATGAGCTCTTCACTCACTGCATTGATACGTACACCTTTTACACCGACAGTAGCACCAACTGCATCTACTTGAGGGTGAGTGCTGAGTACTGCAACTTTTGCACGCTCACCCGGAATACGAGCAGATTTTTCGATGATGACGGTTCCCTCAGCGATCTCAGGGACTTCAAGTTCTAAAAGTGCCTCTAAAAATTTTGGCGATGTACGAGAGAGTTCGATCTGAATCCCATGCTCTTTATCCATATTTACACGGCGTACAACAGCCTTGATGTGGTCACCCACCTCAAATACCTCACCTTTTATACGGCTTTTCATAGGCAGTACCGCACGAATCTCATCGACTTCTATGTAGGTAGCGTTTTGTGCATCGACACGAATGACACGCCCACTGACAAGTGTACCCACTTTTGATTTGTACTTATTATAGACTTCATCTTCTACAAGTCTTTGGATGTGGTACTCTATTTCACGGTGCAGACCAGATGCAGCAGTTCTTCCGTAGTCCTCTAAGTCATGATCGATCTGGAGTTGGTCACCAAGCTCCACTTGATCGTCATACTCTCTTGCTTCTGTTATAGAGATGTATGCCGGAGCTGTCTCTTCATCTTGCAGTCTTTCATCATTGTCTTCTACAACGGTAATCGTTTGCACGACTTTGATGTTCTTTGTATCTTCATCTACGATCGCCTCAAAAGCGAAATTTGGCTCGATGACTCTTTTTGCTGTCTGGATAAAGGCAGTTTTAAGTGCTTCAAGTACTTTTTCGGGTTGGAGCCCTTTTTCATGTCCTATTGCTTCTGCAATATCTAATATTTTTTCCATAATTATATTCCTTAATTTTTTAAGAAATCTTTTAACAATAGTAAGTGCAATTGGGGATTTCTTAATCGAAGTATAAAATTATACTCAAATACTGCTTAATCCAAGTTTTAGTAGATTTTAAGTATAATGCAAAACTTTTAAAAGATATGGATAAGGAAATATTATGGATTTAAAGCTTGCGCGTACAGATTTGGATGCAAAACCAAAAAAAATAGATTTAGCGAAGATAGAAGACAAAGTTGCAAAAGAAGAGAGTGTTATCTTCTACTTTGATAGAGAGAACTCTCATAAAGACCTGCTTGCACTGCAGGACCACTTTGAAGAGCAGGGTAAAAGTTTTTATATGAACGAGGTAAAGTATGGTCTTTCTGACAATGACTATATGTACCAAGTTCATATTATGAGCTAATCGGAAGATCTATGAGTAAAAAGTTATTTATTGAAACATTGGGTTGTGCGATGAATTCTCGTGATTCGGAGCATATGATAGCAGCGCTCAAAGAAAAAGAGGGTTATGAAACTACCGATGATATGAAGAGTGCCGACCTGATTTTGATAAATACCTGTTCTGTTAGAGAAAAGCCTGTAGCAAAACTTTTCTCAGAGCTTGGTGTCTTTAACAAAAAGAAAAAAGAGGGTGCGAAGATAGGTGTGTGTGGTTGTACAGCTTCACATCTCGGTGAGGAAATCATTAAACGTGCTCCCTATGTAAGTTTTGTTCTAGGTGCGCGTAATGTCTCAAAGATTTCAGAAGTACTGCACAAAGACAAAGCCGTCGAAGTTGACATCAATTATGATGAGAGTGAATTTGCTTTTGATGATTTTAGAACATCGCCTTACAAAGCTTACATCAACATCTCTATAGGCTGTGACAAGCAGTGTACTTTTTGTATTGTTCCAAAAACCAGGGGAGAAGAGATTTCCATCCCTGATGAGCTTATCATTCGTGAAGCGCAGCGTGCTGTGGATAATGGGGCAAAAGAGGTCTTTTTACTAGGGCAAAATGTTAATAACTATGGACGCCGTTTCTCTTCGAGTGCCCATGAAAAAGTGAATTTTACAGAGCTGTTGCGTCGTCTTTCTCAAATAGAAGGACTCAGACGCATACGTTTTACCTCTCCACACCCATTCCACATGGATGATGAGTTCATTGAAGAGTTTGCGAATAATCCTAAAATATGTAAATCGATGCATATGCCGTTGCAGAGTGGAAGTACAAAAGTACTCAAAGATATGAAACGTGGCTACTCTAAAGAGTGGTTTTTAAATCGTGTGGAAAAACTGCGTGCAATGTGTCCTGAAGTGAGCATTTCTACGGATATTATCGTTGCTTTTCCGGGTGAGAGTGATGAAGATTTTGCCGAGACCATTGATGTGATGAAACAAGTGAAATTCGATCAAATCTTCTCTTTTAAATACTCTCCACGACCGGAAACCGAAGCGCAGCACTATACAAATGTCGTAGACCCTGAAGTGGCATCGGACAGACTTTCTTACTTGCAGGCACTCTATACACAGCTGCTTGATGAAAAGAGTGCAACACAGATGGGAAAAGTGTATGAGGTTTATTTTGAAGATCTTAATGCCGATGGCTATGTCTCAGGCAGAACCGATAATAACCTTGTCGTGAAGGTCAAAGGCTCTGAAGAACTTCTTGGTGAATTTAGAAATGTCAAGATCACAAATATAGGCCGTACAATTTATACAGGGGAGATAGTTGCTTAAAAAAGTAAGCCGCTCCTTAGCCCTTGTTCTCGTACCCTTTATAGGCTCTCTCGTTATTCGTTTTTTATACCTTACAAACAAAAAAAGATTTCATGCCCCTGAAAAAATCACCCAAGAACCTGTTATTTTTGCCTGTTGGCATGGAGAGCTTCTGATGCTTCCCTATCTTTATAAATATTATAGAAAAAAACCTCACGCAAAGGTGCTTATCTCTCCGCATTTTGATGGAGAACTTATCTCACGCACTATTAAATATTTTGGTTTAGGCACACTTGCCGGTTCGTCCGATAAAAATCCTGCGCGCGTCTTGATCCAGGCAATAAAGACCATTAAAGAGGGTTATGACATCGGCATTACGCCTGATGGTCCAAAAGGACCGCGCCATGAAGTAGCCGATGGTATCATCGTTATGGCACAAAAAACAAAGGCAAAAATTGTCTTGGTTGAGATAAAACCTACAAAATTTTGGCAATTAAATTCATGGGATAAGTTTGTAATTCCAAAACCTTTTGGTATACTTAACTATTATGCAACTTCTGAGATAGATGTCAGTGGTATGCAACTTGAAGATGCACGTGCTTTATTGCAAAAGGGGTTACTCGAACATGAAAGCTAAAATCCTTATTCCTCTCATCGCTCTTGGTTTAATAGTAGTGATGGTTGTCTATTTTCTTATCAACCCTTCGTATGAGAAATCACTTGAAGCGAAGTACTATTATGAAACAGGGAACTATGAAAAAGCCTATGAACTGGCCAATGAAGCATTTAGTATGGATGTTTACAACCGTATGGCCTCGACAATTATGGCACAGTCTAAGACATCTTTGAAGTACGTAAAGTATGTTCAGCAAGCTAAAAAATACATGCAGCAAATCAATGACATTGCAGCAAAGCAGAGTATCTCAGATGCAGACCGTGCGAAAATAAAACTTATGAGTGAAGTGATGGTGGATTCCTATGTGAAACTAGCACCGAGTGTCATTACAGACAAGGCTTTGGTGCAAGAGGCTGCCCAGTATCATAAAAGTTTTGAGAAACTTCTTGAAAAAGTCAATCGATAAGCAAATTAGTGCTTTTGAAGTATATTTAGAAAAACAACGAGGGTATTCAGACCTTACAATTAAGAGTTATGTCCAGACACTTCAAGAGGCTTTTTCATACATTGAGATAAGTGAAGAAGAAGGACAAATTCTTTTTAATTTGATGCCATATCGTCTTCATATCGCGGCATTAAATGCGAAAACCATTAGTAAAAAACTCTCTGCCATTCGAAGTTTTACCGCTTTTTTAAATGAAGAGGGTACGAATGTGGTCTTGCAGGCTGACGAGAGTATAAAAGTTGCAAAGACATTGCCAAAACCCATTTCTCACGAGCATATTATGGAAGCGCTAGAACAGGCTTCTTTACAAGAAAGACTTGTTGTTTTAATGCTCTACACTTTGGGACTGCGTATCTCTGAACTTGCCTCTTTGAAAGTTGAAGATATCAGTGGGGAGTGGATCCGTATTATTGGAAAAGGTAATAAACAAAGAGATGTGCCGCTTTTAGATTCTGTAAAAAAATTAATTGATGAATATTTGTCAACTTTTATGATAAAAAAATTTCTTTTTGAGAAAAATGGCGAAAAATTAAGCGAAAATAGTCTAAGATATATGATAACTAAAGTCTTTGGTCGTGTAGCGCTAAAAGTAACACCACACCAGCTTCGTCACTCGTATGCCTCTGCACTGCTAAACAGTGGAGCACCGATTGTCGATGTTAGTGAACTGTTGGGTCATGCTTCTATGGCGACAACACAAATATATACAAAATTAGGTAGTGCATTGAAACAACAAAACTATAACAAAGCACATCCCCTTGCAAAGGGTGAAAAGTAGTGTTTGCTAAAATTTTCGAAGCTTTATATCGGAAAGTTCTTGTCAATATTGTCGTTAAACGTGCATCTACGCTTGTATATATAGAGATGACCTCAAAAAAAGGTGCTGTAGATAACGTACAATCTGAATTTGAGACAACAAAACCAGATGAGAAGATGCTGGATTTTATCACGACCTACACGAAAGAATCCCCTTACTATTATATTTCTATCTTGGATATGTCTTCTTTGCAAGGTGCACTGCCGACATGTTCGAAAAATCGACTTTCCTATTATTATGACCTGAGTAATTGCGAATACAAATGTTATGATGGAAAGTGGACCTATTACACAGCAAAAACAGAACTTTATGAGATAGAAAAGACCTATAAAGAAACAGGTGTTGATTTTATTTTCTCTCCTTTTGTTGTATTGGCAAACTTCTTTAAAGACAAAATAGGCGGTTCGCTAGCGCTTTATGCTCTTGTGCAGGACAGTTTTATATCCATCGCTGTTTTTGAAGAGGGGAAACTACTTTATGCCGAACACTTGGATATGGAGACAAGCAACGAAGTAGATGATATCTTACTCAGTAATGATATGGAGGAAGAGAATCTAGACCTTGAGTTGGATAGTGGCATTGATCTTGAAAGTGTTGATGTCGACGATGATGGTAGTGAGTTAGATGACTTGGGAGATATTGAAGATCTTGATTCTCTTGAAGAACTTGATGAGTTTGATGACTCCAAAGATGCGGAGGAGGAACTTTTAGAGAGTGAAGATGTTTTGGATGAAGCAGATGAGGGAAGTTTTAACGAAGATTATCAAAGATTTTCACTTATTCAGACTTCTATTGCCCATTACTACAAAGATGATCGCTATGAAAGTACATTTTTAGAGAATATGTATATTGCTGATGCTGTAGGTGTTTCAAAAGATCTTAAAAAGTATCTTGAAGAAGAGATGTTCTTAAATGTCTATATTCGTAAAACTGAAATCGATGCAGAAGTATGTGAACTTGCAAAAGAGGAGCTTGGTTTATGAAGTATAGTTATATAAAACCACGAAAGAAAACTCCTTTTACAACAGATGTGCAGTTAATTCTCACATTTTTTTCCATTACTCTGATTATGTTACTTACAACGTATGCATTTTTGCTTTTTAAAGACTACTCATTTTCCAAAGAGCGAAAAGAACTTGTCAAAAGTAGATTGGCTTTAGAAAAAAATATTGAAGATATGGACAATAAGATTGCCTATATTAAAAAGCAAAAGGAAGTCGCGCAAAAAGTACATACACAAAATATGGTACTCAAAGACTCCATCGCAAATCTGTTTGACCTCGTTCCCGAACGCATTACACTTTCACGTGCGGAACTTTTGAAAAACGGATTGATCCTCTATGGCGTGACACCAAATAAAGATGTCTATAACTTTATGTTGCAAGCACCATTGCGTTCTATATTTCAAAAAACATATACAAGTTTTTATCCGGCACAAAACGGTTGGCTTCAGTTCGTTTCAACGAACTACATCAATGAAGATGAAAACGAGGAGCTAAACAGTGAAAATTAATATCTCTCGTCATCAAATCTATATTTTATTACTGACAGTATTTCTCTTTTTATTTGTGTTAATTTTTTCTTTTGGCCTTTTGATTCCTCAAGGTAAAGAGTATAGAGTCAAACGCTTGGAATTGAAAAAAGAACTGCATGAATATCAAAAATACAAAAATTTTCATGATGAAACTTTGCAAACATTAAAAGATCTGCAAAGTAAAAATCGAAATATCATTACAGCATTTGACAGAACTTTTTTTCCCGCACGTTTTGAGCAGCAGCATAAAGCAGAATTTTCTTCTTTAAAAATCTCCAAAGTCAAACGTGCAAAAGATTATGAAGGTTTTAGTGTATATGAAGTCAATACTACTTCGCATATCAGCTCACCAACAAACTTCTATGATTTTTTAGACGCTCTTAATAAAGGGGATTGGATCATTGGCGTTAATTTTCCAATAAAATTCAAACGTGATGGAGAGATGATAAAATCATCTTTTACAATGAAGGTCTACGCTAACAACAAAGACAAGAACGCCACAGCTTCTGCATCTTCT
>Ga0256829_1002124_pt1 | contig 15145 bp, 11 predicted proteins | sample 131447metaG_FD_185979 | JGI IMG/M metagenome (GOLD analysis project Ga0256829, IMG submission 185979) | Hydrothermal vent microbial communities from Lau Basin, Pacific Ocean - 131-447 | ecosystem: Environmental > Aquatic > Marine > Hydrothermal vents | place: Pacific Ocean: Lau Basin | collected...
GCGAAAATACTCAGAATTTGGGGCCCTACCAATATACCCGAGAACAGGTAGGCCAGTATCGGCGGCAAGTGGATACGTTTAAACACCGCGACACTGAAAACGGCAACAATCATGAGAATTATTATGTTTAGAAAACCACTATCTAACACTTACTGCTCCTGAACAACGCCAATGCCATAGAATATTTAGTTTTTCCGAGGAGTTATCAGCACGCCTCACCATTTCTTTAGAGTTTGGCACCACCTTTGCAAATATCCACATAACGACGCAAAAACGGCAAATTTAGCCTGTTTACTGAGTAAAAGCGTCAATGCTTTGGCATTAAATGTAAAAGCGAATTAACGCGTTTTTTAAGGGGTATGTCCGTGGACTTTTCAACTACTATCTACGATAGCACAGAAGATAACAACTATTATCCGTCATCAAAGGCTGCTCCTACGCTATCAGCCAATGCGTTCAATAATTTTGTTTTGGAACTTCTGTCGACTATCGAGCTAGAATCCCTCGGTGCTGTTTACCATAGACAACTGGCAAATTTTTTGCCGCTAGAAGGGCTTAGTTTAACCGACTTAGATACTCGCTGGGTCTACGGAAACTCCCCACATACATGTCACCCTATTACCTTGCAAGTGTCATATCATTCACTTCAAGGCACAGAGTGCAGCAACGTTTACTATTACTTCACACGTCCACTGACCATAGACCAGCGTCAAATTTTAGAGCAGTGTCACTGTATTTTTGCCCGTCAGGTTGCCCATGCGATAGAACTCATGCGCATGCGCCAAATGGCTACCAAAGATGTACTAACTGGGCTAGGAAACCGATCGGGTTTTGAACAATCGATAGATCGCGTTATCAGCCAATCAACCCGTAATCACGGTACTTTTGCGTTGTTAATGATTGATCTCGACAACTTCAAATCAGTCAACGACAACCATGGTCACAGAGAGGGAGATAAAGTACTCGTAACGGTTGCTTCGCTGTTAACTCAATCACTACGCAACGGCGACGAAGCATTTAGATTTGGCGGTGATGAATTTTGCTGCATTTTAGATTGCAGTCAACAGCAACAGCTTGCAAGTGCCGCTGCTCGTATTCAAAAGAATATTAACAGCTCACATTACCTGACTAAACTACAGGTTTCTTGCAGTATCGGAGGCGCTATTTTTAGAGACGGTGAGGACGCTCACAATATCTTCGACAGAGCCGATGCCGCATTATACAAAGTTAAAGAAAACGGCAAAAACAGCTATCAAGCAGCTTAATTGTGCAATTTGAGAGGCAAACTATTGCCTCTCATCATGCTGTTGAGAATCTACTACTAGCTCAATCCCTTCAGGACAATCAGAAAACACTATCGACTGGCCGTTCACTAGTGTACCAATTGGAGTCTCTCCGCAATAGAACACCGGCGCGGTGCGTCTTAACCACACAGGCAACTTCCAGGCCTTGAACCATCGATTGATTGGTTTGCTTACCGACGCATTAATAGGTTTAACAATTAAACCATTTACATTGGTTACTAGAACTAAATCTTCGCAAGGCGTAATCGTTTTAATAGTAACCGACATATTAATCCATGGCAGGTGCACTGGGTGATTCGGAGCAATAGACATACGCTCTGGTGCATTGAGACATTCATTCAAAACCCAGTAGAGATCACCACAGTGCCGACGAATACTTCCCCAAGTAAAATCAATATGAGGTGTGGCGTCGTCACGTAGTGACAAAAAGCCTAATATTTCATCAAGTTGCTTTGAGGAAGGAGCTAGTTGATTTTGCGCCTCAAACCACGCACGAATAACCTCTGCTTGCCACGCTCGAGCATAAGTGCTTAACACCTCACCGCACAGCACATACTTGCCTTTACTAGCCTGGGTCAACTTATTCGAGGCCTCTTCTATCACTAGCGTATTTTGCTGTGCACACAATGACGCGCTACGTCCTACGGTTTTAGACAACTGCGGCCAACGCTCAGTAAGTAAAGGTAATACGCGATTTCGAAGAAAGTTTCTGTCGAAGTCATCATTCTGGTTAGATTCATCCTCTACCCAAAATAGTTTGGCATAACGAGCACCTTCGAGAATATCCGCCTTGGCAATATTGAGCATTGGACGAAGGGTAAAAACACCTTCTTTACATTGTAATGGCGCCATACTGGATAGACCTTTGGGGCCAGCGCCTCTTTTGAGCTGTAGCAGAAAAGTTTCTAGCTGGTCTTCACCATGTTGCCCCAGTACGAGTAAACCCTGGTGCGCTTTACAGTATGTAAGTAAGGCTTTGTAACGGGCATCTCTCGCTTCGCTTTCCAGGCTTTTGCGGTTACCGGTATCAACGGTGACAGGAATAGCGGTAAATAAAATACCGTACTGCTGGCATACCCGTTCACAATGGGCCTGCCATTCATCGGCATTCTTACTCAAGCCGTGATTCACATACACAGCATGAATTTCTATATCGTTATTTGAAGGAACTTTTTGATAACGACAGAGCGCATCAAGTAGGACAGAAGAGTCAACCCCTCCACTGTAACCCACTACTAGGGTACGCGGAGTAGTTGATGGCAAATCAGTAAGTGCGTTATCAATCGCTTGGTGAATTGATGCAAAAGTATGGTGCACTTACCGACATTACCTATTTTAAGTGATGAAATGGCTAACAGTAACCAAACGACATCAAACGTTGATAGCGCTCTTCCATTAACGTGGATGTGTCTAAAGACTTTAGTTGGCTGAGCTGTTGTTTGATGGTCGCCTTCAAATTAGCCGCCATACTATCGTGATCGCGATGTGCTCCACCCAGAGGCTCGTCAACAATACTGTTAATCAGTCCTAGTTCTTTAATTTGAGGAGCACTTACGCCCATAGCCTCAGCGGCAAGTGGCGCTTTTTCAGCGCTCTTCCATAAGATAGATGCACAGCCCTCTGGAGAAATTACCGAGTAAGTAGAGAATTGAAGCATATTTACTCTGTCGCCCACGCCAATAGCCAACGCACCACCGGAACCACCTTCACCAATAACAGTGCAGATAATTGGCACATTAAGCTCTGCCATTTCGAACAGGTTTTTAGCAATCGCTTCACTTTGTCCACGTTCTTCAGCACCTACGCCTGGGTATGCTCCTGGCGTGTCAATAAAGGTAATGATAGGCAAATTAAAGCGCTCAGCCATTTGCATCAAACGCAAGGCTTTTCGGTAGCCTTCTGGTTTGGGCATGCCAAAATTGCGTTTGATTTTTTCGTTAGTATCTCGGCCTTTTTGATGACCTATAACCATTACGGGTTGATCATCCAACATGGCCGGGCCACCCACAATAGCTTTGTCATCAGCAAACGCGCGATCACCAGCTAGCTCATCAAATTCAGAAAAGATACGGGGAATATAATCTAACGTATATGGGCGCATTGGGTGGCGAGCAAGCTGGGATATTTGCCACGCTCCCAAATCGGAGAAAATTTTCTTGGTTAATTCACCACTCTTGCCGCGAAGTTTGCTGATTTCTTCTTCAATGCTAACATCAAACTCACCGCCTTGATTGACCAATCGCAACTCTTCTATTTTTGCTTCTAGTTCGGCGATGGGTTGTTCAAAGTCCAAAAACTGTATGCTCATTCTTTGTCCTATTCGTACTGCGCATGTCAATCCAAATCTGCGTTGTTCAATCTATCGAACTTGGCCGATTAATGATAGAGGATCGACACTGCTTTTTCTCCCAAGCACTGCTTGAGATCGTGTAATAACTGGTCTTCTGGCGTTACGTACCATTGCGCACCACATGCGAGGGTAACTTCTACGTCTGGATGGGTCACACCGATCTGCACGGGACACGTACCATGGTTGAAATTACCGAGTATCGACTGTAGTTGATTTATTTTTGCTGGAGCTAACCTTTGAGTATCAACTTGAAGTGCTAAAGCTCGCGCATTTTTTTCACGGGCTTGAACAATATCCATAACATCTCGGGCGGTGATTGTATTGCCCCCAGAGAAATCATCAAAGCTGACCTGTCCTTTTATGAGCAAGATTCGGTCAGATTCCAATATACTTTCGAATTGTTCGTACATATCAGGGAAAAAACGTACATCCATCCGCGCACTTTTATCATCTAACGTAACAATGGCCCAACGTCTGCCTTTTTTGTTGGTCATCACTCGCACGCCTAACACTAATCCAACAGCGCTTGCCATAGCGTCTTTGCCTGTTGGCTTAAGGTCAACTAAACGTCCGTCGGTATAGTGAGTAATTTCCTTCGCATATTGATTGATAGGGTGGCCCGTTAAATAGAGCCCCAATGTATCTTTTTCGCCCTCTAACCACACTTTTTCTGGCCATTCAGGAACATCGGCAAAGGCTTGTTCAACATCCTCTGGCTCGGTGGTTAGCAAACCAAACATATCTGATTGTCCGAAGGATTCTGCTTTTGCATGCTGGTCGGCCGCGGCAATTGCCTCTGGTAACGTGGCCATAAGTGCCGCTCTGTGAGGACCAAGATTATCCATGGCACCTGCTAGCACTAACTTTTCCAACACGCGTTTGTTCACCCGTTTAATATCGACTTTTGCACAAAAATCAAAGAGATCTGAAAACGTACCACAGTTTTCCCGCGCCTCAATAATAGCGTCTATTGGACCTTCACCTACCCCTTTAATTGCGCCGATACCGTACACAATGCGACCCTTGTCATCTACAGTGAATTTATACTTACCCGCGTTTAAGTCAGGAGGAAGTATTTCCAATCCCATGCGTTCACATTCGTCGACCAAGGTGACAATTTTGTCCGTGTTGTCCATATCAGCAGACATAACCGCCGCCATAAATTCTGCGGGATAATGTACCTTCAACCACAAAGTTTGATACGAAACGAGAGCGTAGGCAGCTGAGTGCGATTTGTTGAAACCATAACCTGCGAATTTTTCCACAAGGTCGAAGATTTTCATCGCTAGCTCTGGGTCGATGTTATTAGACTTAGAGCCCTCTTCGAACGTACCCCGTTGCTTTGCCATTTCCTCGGGCTTTTTCTTACCCATGGCACGACGGAGCAAGTCGGCGCCACCCAGTGAGTAGCCCGCCATTTCTTGGGCTATCTGCATTACCTGTTCTTGGTAAAGAATAATGCCGTAGGTGGGTTCAAGAATTTCTTTTAGGCATTCGTGTTGATATTCGGCATCAGGATAAGAAATTTCTTCTCGTCCATGCTTACGGTCGATAAAGTTTTCTACCATGCCTGACTGCAAAGGGCCGGGTCTAAATAGGGCTACCAATGCGATGATATCTTCAAAACAGTCAGGTTGAAGACGTTTAATCAGGTCCTTCATACCGCGAGATTCCAACTGGAATACCGCTGTGGTCTCTGAATTTTGAAGAATGCGGAAGCTCTTTTTGTCATCCAAAGGAATGGCACTGATATCGATATCAATGCCCTTTCCTTCCTTAATCATATCAATCGCCCACTGAATAATAGTGAGCGTTCGCAAACCTAGGAAGTCAAATTTAACAAGACCTGCGGTTTCAACATCATTCTTATCAAACTGAGTAACGGGGTTCTTACCCTCGTCATCACAATACAATGGCGAAAAGTCGGTAATTGTTGTTGGTGCAATAACAACACCACCGGCATGCTTACCTGCATTTCGCGTAACACCTTCGAGAATACGCGCCATATCGATAAGGTCTTTAACTTCCTCATCTTGGTCATAAACTTCGGGTAAGCGAGGTTCTTCTTTGAAAGCCTTATCGAGGGTCATACCCGGATCAGGAGGAATGAGCTTTGAAATGCGATCAACAAAACCATAGGGGTGGCCTAGAACACGCCCAACATCACGAATAACCGCTTTCGCTGCCATGGTACCGAAAGTAATGATCTGAGATACCGCTTGTCGTCCGTACAACTCGGCAACGTGGTCGATAACTTCGTCTCGTCTGTCCATGCAAAAGTCGACGTCGAAATCGGGCATGGAAACACGTTCTGGGTTCAAGAATCTCTCGAAAAGTAGATCAAATTCCAGCGGGTCTAAGTCAGTAATTTTTAGCGCGTAGGCCACTAACGAACCTGCACCTGAACCACGTCCGGGGCCAACAGGTATGCCGTTGTCTTTACTCCACTGGATAAACTCCATAACGATCAAGAAGTATCCGGGGAACCCCATTTGGTTAATAACTTCTAACTCAACTCTAAGCCTGTCGTCGTACTCTGGCCTTTTTTCAGCCCGCACATTTTCGTCGGGAAAAAGGAACTCCAAACGCTCTTCTAGTCCCTCTTCAGAAACCTTAACTAAGAAGTCTTCGGTGGTCATTCCTCCCGTGGGAAACTGAGGAAGAAAGTACTCGCCCAAGCGCACGGTAACATTACAACGTTTGGCAATTTCTACCGTATTTTCAATAGCCTCTGGTATATCACTAAATAGTTCAACCATTTCATCGGCTGTACGCAAATATTGCTGATCGCTGTAACGTTTTGGACGACGAGAATCTTCGAGGGTATAACCATCGTGGATACAAACACGTATTTCGTGGGCTTCAAATCCTGCTTGATCGATAAAACACACTTCATTGGTGGCAACAACGGGTAAACCCACTTCATCAGCCAGGGCTACTGCGCGATGCAAGTAGTCTTCTTCGCCGGCTCGCCCTGTTCTAATTAATTCTAAATAAAAACGGTCTGGAAAATGGGTGGTGTAAAACGCCAGCGCTTCATCTCGTAGCTTTAGATTGTTCTTGGTCAGTGCTACGCCGATATCACCGTGCTGAGCGCCTGAGAGAATAATAATTCCCTCAGAGTGCTCTGCTAACCAGGCTTGGTCGATAACGGCCTTATACGCTAGGCTGCCACGCAAATACGCTTTTGAGATAAGAACCGTAATATTGTTATAACCCTCATTGTTCATCGCCAATAGGGTTAATCGAAAAGGCTCATCACCAAAGTGTTCGTTGGTTACCCAAAAGTCGGTGCCTATAATGGGTTTAACACCCAAGCTATGTGCTTGAGAGTAAAACTTAACCAACCCGCACATATTCATTTGGTCGGTAATAGCAACAGCGGGCATGTTGTACTCTGCAACCTTACCTAGAATCGGCTTAACCTTGTTAAGCCCATCCATCATTGAAAAATCACTGTGTACTCGAAGGTGAATAAAGGGCGAAGACATGTAAAAAATTACTCTAAAAGAAGTGCCTTAACGGGTTTAAAGCTCTTACGATAACAGTTAAGCACGCCGTGTGCAGCAAGTGCTTCAAAATGGGCTTTTGTTGGATACCCTTTGTGCTTTGCAAAGCCATATTCGGGATGCTGCGCATCAAGATCTATCATATCTTGGTCGCGGGCTACCTTAGCAATAATTGAGGCTGCAGAAATTTCCTCGAATAAACTATCACCTTTGACCACTGCCTCTGCTGCATAGTGCCATTGGGGGATTCTGTTACCGTCAACGCGAACCCAATTAGGTTGAATATGCAGCCCCTCTACCGCACGCTTCATTGCGAGCATAGTGGCGTGCAATATGTTCAGTGAATCAATTTCTTCTGGTGTGGCTCTAGCGATATGCCAGCTCAGCGCATTTTCTTTTATTTGCTCAGCTAAGGCATTACGCTTTTTTTCGCTAAGCTTTTTGGAATCGGCCAAACCCTCAATAGGTTTAGTCGGGTCTAAAATTACAGCAGCAGTAACAACATCACCGACAAGAGGACCACGCCCAACTTCGTCAACACCTGCAATTAACTTATCCATTTAGCGTCTCCAATACTGCGCGAGCTGAGCTTTTATCAGCATCACATTTGAGAGTTTTGTGAAGTTCTGTAAACCGTTTAATCAGTTCAGAGTTGTCTATTTTCATCAAAGTAAGGATATGTTCACTTAGCGTAATAGGATTAACATCGTCTTGAAGTAACTCAGGCACCAAAGCTTCATTCGCTAAAATATTAGGTAGTGCAAAGTAATTCGGTTTATACAAACGCTGCATAATTTTATGAGTGAGGGCTGATAGTTTATAAGCCACAACCATAGGCCGTTTACACAACATGGCCTCAAGGGTTGCAGTACCCGATGCCAATAAAATCGCATCAGATGCAATCATGACATGTCGGGCTTCCACATCAACAATGTGCACATTAAGCTGAGAAAGCACACCTTCGGCAAGGGACAAAGCTTCTGCAATTTGATGATGTCTTGCCTCATTGGCCGCGGGGATCACAAAGTGAATGTTAGGTCGCTCTTCCGCTACCCTTATCATGGTGTCGATGAATATTGGCATTAACGCTGCCACTTCACCTCTACGAGAGCCCGGCAGAACGGCTAACACCTCTTCGCTTTGAGGTAAGCCTAAGAGCGTTCTCGCTTGATACTTATCGGGTTCTAAGGGAATAGCGTCAGCCATAGTGTGCCCCACAAACGTATATGGCATGTTGTACTTTGCATATACGTGCGCTTCGAAAGGAAACAATCCTAAGACATGGTGGGCAGCCTTAGCAATTTTATGAACTCTTCCTTCTCTCCATGCCCACACCGTGGGGCTGACATAATGGACCGTTTTCACCCCTCGTTTTTTGAGCTCGGTTTCTATACGCAAATTAAAGTCTGGAGCATCTACGCCAACAAAAATATCGGGCGGATGTTGCTCGAAATGAGCTAACAGCCCTTTCTTAACTTTAAGTATTGACGGAAGGCTCGACAAAACCTCGACCAACCCCATTACCGAGAGGGTCTCCATGTCAAACAGGCTATTGAAGCCTAGTGCTTGCATGTGCTTTCCGCCAATCCCCTCAAAAACAGCGTCAGGGTGTATCCGCTTAAGTTCTCTAAGCATCCCTGCGGCAAGCACGTCTCCAGACGGCTCACCTGCAACTATAGCAATGCGCAAAGGCTTAGTCATACTAGCGGATGATGCCTCGAGCGGCATTACTGAGGAAGTCTCGCATCATAGCTACGCCGCGCTCTTCAGACGCAGGAGCTGCAAGACTGTCTATAGCTTCAGCTACGGTATTACCCTCTCTATAAATCGTTTTATAAGCGCGTTTAATCGCTAATATCGAGGACTTTTCGAAACCACGTCTACGTAAACCTTCAGCATTAATGCCTTGTGGTATGTGTTTATGGCCGCTCACCATAACGAATGGAGGAACATCTCGTAGCACAATTGCGCCACCACCAATAAAGGCGTGTGCGCCAATCTTGCAAAATTGATGTATTGCCACGGCTCCACCAACAATAGCGAAGTCGTCCACGTGAACATGACCTGCAACCGCAACGTTATTCGCTAAAATACAGTCGTCACCGATAATACAATCATGAGCTACGTGAGCGTTCACCATTAGCAGGTTTCTCGAACCTATAATGGTAATGCTGTTGTCTTGAATGGTGCCGCGGTGCACGGTTACACCTTCTCGAAACTCATTATCGTCGCCGATAACAAGCTCGGTAGGCTCACCGTTATATTTCTTGTCCTGACAGTCTTCACCAATGGAAGTGAACTGGAAAAATGTATTATTTTTACCTATGCGGGTTGGACCTCGCACGACAACGTGTGACTTCAACACACATCCGTCACCAATGGTAACGTTGTCGTCTACCACGCAAAAAGGCCCAATAGTTACATCGCTACCTATAATAGCGCTGTCAGAAATTACCGCTGTTGGATGGATCACGTTATGCTATCTCTCTCATTGCACACATAAAGTCGGCGCTACATACTTCGGCTCCATCCACTAATGCAGTACCTTTAAACTTCCAAATTCCTCTTTTCTCTTTGACCAATTGCACGTCAAAAACCAACTGATCTCCGGGTACCACAGGGCGTTTAAAACGCGCACTATCAATACCTGCATACAAGTATAACTTATCTGACTTGCCCATGGTCTTAAAACCTAGCACGCCAGCTACCTGTGCCATTGCCTCTAAAATCAATACACCAGGGAAAATGGGTTGTTCTGGAAAATGCCCAGTAAAACACGGCTCGTTTATCGTTATGTTTTTATATGCTTTGATTGATTCACCCAAAACATATTCAGTGACCCTATCAACCAATAAAAACGGATAACGATGGGGAAGCAAATCCATTATTTCTTTTATTTCGATGGTATTAAGTGCGTTGGACAAAAACTCTCTCCTTTATTTCAAGCATGACCTAACCACTAACACATTGGGCAGGGCTGCCATTAATCTATAAAACGGCGGCAACCTTACGCTGTTAAGCGTAAAAAACAAATCAGACCAACACCTTTCGGAGTTGGCCTGATGAAGGTTGAGTACGTTTTGCACTCAAACACTGAGTCTTAGTTAGTTTTGCTAACTTGCTCTAATACTGCCTCAGACAGATCGATGTCTTCACTCGCAAATGCCACTGCACCAGCATTTAACACCAAGTCTACGTCTTGTGCTTCAGCAACTGTGTCGATAGCCATACGAATTAGACCAATAAGCTTGTTCTGCTCTTCGCTTCGTCTGCGCTGTATTTCTTGGTCTAGTGGTGCTGCTTTTTGCTCCAAAGCCGCTCGTACTTCAAGAATTTTCTGCTCAATGTCTGCTTTTTCTTCGGCGCTCATTGTCGCAGCATCACGCTGTAAACGTTCAGCATAAAACTGACCATCGCGCTGTAGCTGTTGAAGCTCTTCAATTCTATCTTTAAATTCTACTTGAATAATATTATTCATTTCAGCCACTTGAGGCATAGATTGAAAAATACCTTGAACATCAACCACAGCAATTTTTTGCTCAGCCATCGCAGACGTACTAAGAAGTGCAGTACTAAGTACCGCGCCTGCAATCGCGTTTTTAACCAACTGTTTCAAAAGGAACTCCTTTTTTATCTCTTTTATATGGGTTTAGTTTTTTAACCCAACGTCATTATTAGAAAGTTTGCCCAATATTGAAAGTGAAGAATCTTGCATCATCACCGTCACGCTCTTGAATGGCCTTAGAGAAACTAAACACCATTGGGCCCATTGGTGAAATCCATTGTACCGAGATACCAGCTGAACTACGATACAGGCTCCAGTCAGAATAGTCCAACAGCTCGCCATATTGGGTATTAGGCTTTTCGAAGCTACGGTATTTATCATAATCAAATTCCGTATCCCAAACATTACCTACGTCGAGGAAAATACTCGTTCTTACTGAACTATCCATATCTTCTTCAAGGAACGGCGTAGGCACAATAAGTTCAACACCACCAAGTGCCATGGCATTACCGCCTAAACTTCGACGCGATATGCTAATTAAATCATCCGCAGGATCGTTTGGATACACTTGACCGTCAGGACCAGTAATCGATCCACTCGATTGACGAATAATTCCACGAGGCCCCACTGTGTTGTTCTCAAAACCCCGAAGTGAGTCAGAACCACCAGCAGTGAAGTTTTCAGTGAACGGCATTATCTGTTCATTACCATTGATGTCACCGTAACCATTACCATAGCCAAGGCGAACTCGAGCCAATACCGACCAGCGTTGATTTCGAGTCAGCGGGAAGTACCACTTACCATCAAATATGGTTTTAAAGTAATTTACGTCAGAGTTTGGCGTTGTAATGCTAAAAGACGCGCGCTGAGTTGAGCCGGCGGTTGGAAACAGACCGCGGTTTACGGTAGAGCGGCTCCAACTGACGCTTCCCTGATATGTCTGATACTTAACCGCGGCATCAGGATCATCCCCATCTAAAAATTGGTCATAGAATTGTTCAGTTTGCTCGTAAAATCCGCGGTTATACAATTCAACATTAGCATAGGTTAAACCAAAATTAATGCGATTGAATTCGTTAATCGGGTAACCAATATTAGCGCCAATAGACCACTGTTTAGAGCTATATTGAATAACGTTGAAATCCGCGCCATCAAACTCGCTGTAGGATATACTGCCGCCTAAACTAATACCGTCGATGGTGAAGAAAGGGTCATTGTAGGTAATTTGCGCAGAACGTTGGTAAGACACTGTACTCAAGTTTAAACCTACGCGCTTACCTGTTCCCAAGAAGTTATCTTGTTGTATACCCGCTTGCAGACTTAGTTTGGTTCTATCGCCGTAACCAATACCAGCATTAAAAGATCCCGCAGGCTGTTCTTTAACATTAAATACTATGTCAACTTGGTCTTCTTGCCCTGGAATTCGAATCGTTTCAAACTCAACCTCTTCCATATACGTAAGGCGAGATAGTTGGTTTTTCGACGATTCCAACAGGTTATTTGACAGCCATGCGCCTTCCATCTGACTAACGTTGTGACGCAACACTTCATCAGCAGTAATGACATTCCCATTGAAATGTATTCGGCGTGCATAAATACGCTTACCCGGATCGACAGATAAGGTTAGCTTTACAGTTTTGTCTTCGTCATTGATTTCAGGAACCGTAGTTACCGTTGGATATGCGAAACCAAACCGACCTAAATATTTACTGATGAACTCTTCGGTATAAGTTACTTCAGCCTGATTGTATAACTCACCCGGCGTAAGTGGCAAAACGCGCGTTAGATAATCTTCATGTCCAAGTGCATCACCCACCAACTCTACTTCAGAAATAGTGTACTGCTCACCCTCGGTTACATTTAACGCGATATAAATGCTCGATTTTTCGGGAGTCATTGATACTTGCGTGGAATCAACATTAAAACGCAAATAACCGCGATCTAGGTAATAGTTCCGCAATGTTTCCATATCACCTTGCAGAGTTTGCTGTTGATAGCGTGTTTCCGAAAGGAAATCCCACCAAGGCTTATCGAATTGTAACTCAAAGTTTTCCATCAATAAGGCGTCAGAGAAAACCTCGTTACCTACGATGTTAATTTGTTGAATTGCCGCTGCGTCACCCTCTTCAAACAATAATTTGAGGTCTACTCGGTTTCGAGGAAGGGGGGTGATGATTGCGGTTACGTCGGCGTTGTACTTACCTATACTGTAGAAGAAGTCTTTTAATCCGTTTTCAATCGACGTAAGTACGGTTTTATCAAGGGGTTCACCAACGCGAATGCCATTACCGTCTAGACTTTCTTGCAACTGCTCATCTTTGATATCGTCGTTACCATCAAAAATGATGTTACTGATCGTAGGACGTTCAGATACACGGACTACCAATGTGTTTCCGTCGCGCAGAATCTCAACATTTTCGAAGTGGGTTGATGAGTATAGCGAACGGATCAGCTGAGTAACCCTAAACGCATTCAGGTTGTCTCCAACTTGCACAGGGAGATATGTCAATGCAGCACCAAGTGCTACCCGTTGTAACCCTTCGACTCTAATATCTTCAACTACAAACTCTTGGTTTGTGTTTGCAGCATGGGCTAAGCTAGCACTGGTAGCTATTGCACCGGCTGCTACTAACTGTTTAAACTTCATGTATATATTTGTTCCTGGCCGCGTTCTTTCTTCGCTGTTTTATTATCTTCCCGACATCCATCAGGTGATACGAGCAATATCATTTACAATGGCTATGCTCATTATCGTGAACAATAACATGCCACCGATTCTATACCCCCACTCCTGCACCTGGTCCGGTACAGGTTTACCTCTGATCCACTCGATGGTGTAAAACAACAAATGCCCACCATCTAACATAGGTAAAGGAAGCAAATTTATTATGCCTAAATTAACGCTAATCAAAGCAAGAAAACTTAGAAAATACGCAAGTCCATATCCGGCACTTACACCCGCACCTTGCGCAATGGAGATAGGTCCGCTCAGATTTTTAACCGATACATCACCGGTTAATAATTTCCCTATCATTTCAACACTTAGCGTGATTAAACGCCATGTTTTGTCAAAAGCTCTTTCTACAGACTCTACTATGCCATATTGATGGGTAAACACATACCCCTTTGGCCAAGGTTCAAACACTGGGCTCACGCCCAAATATCCCCGTTGACCTTCTGGCGTTTCTTGCCTTGATACTGTTGGATGCACAGTCTGCAACTGTCCATCTCGCTCTATACCCACAGACAAGGTTTCCCCTGGACTATCGACAACTTTATCTACCAAAAACTGCCAACTCGTCACCTGCTCTCCGTCAACAGACATCAGCAGATCTCCAGGTTTAATGCCCGCTTGCTCAGCGGCACTTTCCGCTCCTACAAAACCTACCTCTAACGTAGGTTCTGGTCTATAGGGAGTAATGCCCAAGCTGCTTAAAGGAGACTCTTTATCTGGATCAAAGTTCCAAGAGGATAATGTAAATGTTAATTCTTTTTGTACATTGTTTTGGTTTACCAGGGTAATCAATGCCGAATCTTTGCCTATATGGGACACGAGTTCCATATTAACGGCTTCCCAATCTGGCGTTGAGCGATCACCCACTTTGAGAATTTCATCGCCTTTAGTTAAACCAGCCAACCCAGCAATACTGTTCGGCGCTACCGTATTAACTACAGGTTTTACGGTTTGCAAACCAACGAGGTACATTAACCACAATGCAAAAAATGCGAAAATGAAGTTCACCGCTGGACCAGCTGCGATGATGGCCATACGCTGAAGGACGGTTTTGTTGTTAAACGCCTTGTGGGCCATGTACTCTGGAACATCGTCCACTCGCCCATCAAGCATACGAACGTACCCACCGAGGGGAATTGCGGCAATAACATACTCGGTACCAGAAGCACTTTTGCGCCGCCACAGAGGCTTACCAAAGCCAATAGAAAAACGCTCTACGTGCACGCCACAACGGCGAGCCACATAAAAATGCCCCCACTCGTGAACCGCAACCAATATCCCTAACGCAACAATAAACGCACCAGCGCTCTGCAAAAAAACTAACACGCTGAGAGTCCTCTAATTACTTGCTTCGCCACGACTCGGGCGCTGCTGTCTTGTTCTAGAATCTGTTGGAGCGATGAAACCGTTATTGGTTCCATTTTATCAAGAGTTTCTGTATTCACTCGCGCTATATCCGTAAACCCAATTTTGTTTGCTAAAAATGCTGCAACGGCAACTTCATTTGCCGCATTTAAACGGGTTGTTGCAGCTTGTCCGTCGCTGCATGCATCAATGGCGAGTTTTAAATTCGGATAGCGTTCGAAACACGGAGACGTGAAACTAAAGTCTGCAATCGTATTAAAATCTACGGGCGCGACACCAGAGTCGATTCTATTTGGATAAGCCAAACCATAGGCGATGGGCGTACGCATGTCGGGGTTACCCATTTGAGAAATAATAGAGCCATCGACGTACTGCACC
>Ga0256829_1002125_pt1 | contig 15142 bp, 14 predicted proteins | sample 131447metaG_FD_185979 | JGI IMG/M metagenome (GOLD analysis project Ga0256829, IMG submission 185979) | Hydrothermal vent microbial communities from Lau Basin, Pacific Ocean - 131-447 | ecosystem: Environmental > Aquatic > Marine > Hydrothermal vents | place: Pacific Ocean: Lau Basin | collected...
TATCGAAACAACTGGGCCACAAGTACGTTGTAATGCCTTGGCTTACCGAAGAACAACGAGGGAAAGACATTGCAACTTACTATCGCTTAGCTGAAGATCTAAACCGCTACGGTGAAACATGCAAAAACGGCGGGTTAACATTGGCTTACCACAATCACGATTTCGAATTTGAAAATCGCGAGGGCGAGTTACCTATGGATGTATTGTTGAATGAAACAAGTGCAGATAGTTTAAGTATAGAGTTAGATTTGTACTGGACAGTAAAAGCAGGCTTCGACCCTATTACTTACTTTAATAAATACCCAGGTCGCTTCAAACTATGGCACGTAAAAGATTTGGCAGCCGACGGAAGCTTTGCCGATGTAGGCAAGGGCACCATAGACTTTGCAGCCATTTTTGCACAGGCGGAACTTGCCGGGGTTGAACACAAATTTGTTGAGCGCGACCAAACTCCCGACCGCATCAAAACCATAGAGCAAGGCTATCAAGCAATGACAGCCCTTTACGAAAAGTAAGCTGATTTTATTCGCTAAGGTGCTGCTGTAGAAACCGTAGCACTTTATTAATAACAGCTTGATGCGCGTCAGCTCGTCTAATAAAACCTTCGTCATCACACAGTGCAGGCAAAGCGGTACTTCCGTGCTCTGTGCATTCAGACAAAAAGCTGTAGTGACGAGCACCATCTATCACCACTAACTCACTATTAGGCATAAGGTCGTGCGCATAGGCTGAGTTGTATCTATTAGGTGCGATCCTATCTTCACTTCCTACCATTAGCATGGTGGGTGTTTTCACAGCCATTAAACTTGCTGGCTCAAAGGCGTGAACCACAGCAGCGCCTATTGCAACAGCTGCTTTCACATTCTCGACGCGAAAGTTATCACCTTGTCTTGCTAAGCTATGCTGAACTTTTGCACTGTGCTTAATTGCCTCGAATGCGTCGAGCACAGATAGAAACTCAGGCTGAGGTTGGCAACTGAAATCTTCAACTGTGTTTTCGCAATACTCACTAAATAAAGCCTTGTTTGTGACTCCCCCTACCCCAGACAGCGTTGTATAACCACCAAGGCTAAATCCCACTAGGGCAACTTTTTCGTCGTCTATGAGTGAAGCCCACGTGGGATCTTGTAACAGTTGTTTTTGTACTTGAGATAGATCTGCGGTTCGCTCCCACCACAACAGAAAACCTTCCGGATATTTTTGTGACTCAAAGGCGGTATTCCCGTGGTGATTGACCGCTGCCACAATATAACCCGCTTTGACCAAGGCACTGGCTAACCAAAGCATTTGTGGCGCCGAGCCGCCCGTTCCATGAGACATTAAAACCAGAGGGTGTTTGTGTTGTGTCGCTGGCGTACCATCAACCACCACATCACCTGCATAAAATAATGGATACTCACTCGCCCCCAACATTAGCGGCGTTATGCGTTGTTCCAAGGTTGGGTAGAACATATGGGTGATCGTGGGCCGAGGTGATGCTTCTCGCCACGCCTCGCGATTGTGGTCAACAAGGTGAAGTACTCTTAAACCTACTGCTACTGCATTTCGTTTTAAACACACCTCATGATCAGCCATAGTAGAGCTCAAAGTATCAAGCTGTTGTTTAAGGCCTGCATTGTCTGGAAAGCTAGTGACTAACCAGTCAATTGCATCAATGGCTTTTTCGGTATTACCAGACCACATGAGTTGTTGAGCTAAATCCATAACTAATGAGGCATTAGCAGGGTTTGAAAGTGTTTGCTGCTTTAAACGATAAACCTCAGATTGCCATGTGTTATCAACTAAGCTTCTATTCAGTTGTAGCGAGGGCGTAGCTGTTCTATCAGGCATCTGCATGCCGTAGTAGGCAGTCAATACGTCGTTAGCAAGCAGTGCTTTGTGTTGAAATCCCATGCCTGTGTGATTAAGCAATACTAAACTCACGTCGTCTTCAATTAGGTGATACAACAGACTACTGTGCCCTTGTAACTGGCCATCGTAGGTATGGGCACGCAAAGGCTCGTTATCACCTAACAGGATATCTTCAGTTCGCCAACCATAGGGCTGGCTTTCTGAGAACAACAAGTTGCGACTGTCTTGCGTCAAATAGCCAGGCGTGTGCACACCTGTGACAAACCTAATGAGGTCCTTTGCCGACGCATACAAACCAGCACCACCATCAAAAACTTGCATGTGGAGTGGTGTTTGCACTTCCCACCCACCCTGTTTGCCCCATCGCAAGTCTTCAATCAACTGCTCTTCGTACGTCATCAATCGTCCGGTTTGATCCATTTTCAATGGCGAAAGCACCAAACTGTTTAGGCTATTTTCATAAGATTCACCGGTCACCTCGGCGACAATAGCCACTAATAATGTCCAGCCTAGATTGGTATACAAATAGTCTTCGCCGGGTTCGAAGACAAGTTCGAGTGCCGCTATTTGTGCTAGAAGCGTTTCGCTAGATACGCTTTTTTGAAACTCTCCGCTTTGCCAACCGGACAATATAAAATGCCCGGGCAGTCCGGAGCGATTGGACAGCAAGTGGTGTATAGTGACTTGACTTGCCCAAGTTGCATTAAACTCAGGGAGCACTGAGCGAATACTAGCATTGAGATTTAGTACACCTTTTTCGTGAAGCTTTAGGATCAAGGTTGAAATAATAGGTTTGCTTAAAGAAGCAATTGCGAAGCGAGAGTTTCTCACATTGGCATTCAACTGAAAGTCTTCCGCTAGACTGACATTGAATTCACACACTAGTTTACCCTTTTTCGCTATCGCTAGGTCTCCATAGAACATCTTCTGTTCTACAAAAGGCTGGATTGCCCCGGCAACTCGCTCACATATTTCTGGCGATTTAACTGTGTTTTCTGCCGCCACAAAGGTGGGTAAAACAACTGCTAATATGAGTAAAAAAAACTTCATAAGTACTAACTACCATTAAATTAAACCTGCGCTCGCATACTATTGATATGCGTGATAGAAAGTCCTTAAATTATTCTCTTTTTATTCTAATAACTGAGAGATTCTTCCTAGCTTTCTGCCTCTTACCGGCTTAGAAAGACTTACCAATTGCGACACCCCATACTATCGCATCTTCATCACCTTCGTGATAATCGTAATGCAATTGTGGAGCAAGGGTCCAACCCTCACCAAACTCAAATTCGTAAAGTGTGCCGATACGTGCAACGAATAAATTGTGTTTTGATGTATGCTCATAACCCGGTCCGATTTGCATTATCCAATGTGGGGTTATATGAATATCGACTACTGCCAGAAACGTCCAAGCCTCTAATTCGCCGTCAGCATATTCTACAATAGCGCCGAGCCCCAACGCGTCGTTTAAGCGATACTCGTAGTCAACGCCGATAGTCGCACCATTTCCATGTTCGCGAATATAAGTGCTACCTAGTAACACCGAAAAATGATGAGGGTGAAGTGAATGATCTATACCGCCGTAGTCAGAGGGTTCCGCTCTGGCGTTTGCTAAAATTAAAGCATTCAAAGTCATCACAATAAAGAAACCAAGAAACAATCGCGTTGTTTTCATAATGCATGTGCTCTTTTCGTGTTCTACCTAAAAACTGTAGCAACAAAAGCGTCTTTATCAATGTAACTCTCAATAATTGGCTTGTTATGAAAAGAAACTTAATACGGGTAAACGCAACACGGTAACGGCTAACTACCGTTACATTGAATTTGCTGTCTCATGCTAGTAATGTGCCTGCTACAAAGCCCAATTTTAATTCTCTTTTTATTCTAATAACGGCCAATGCACTATGGACAGTTCAGCGTCACATCCCATTGAATACCAACTAGGCCCTTTTAAAATTAAGGGTTCAGAGAACTTGGTAATACATAACGACGAAGAAGTGGTTGTATTACCCAAAGTCATGTCATTGCTCCTTCATTTTTGCCAAAGTAACGGTGAAGTGCTCACATTTGATGCCCTTAACCACGCCATTTGGCCCAACGAAGTCGTAGGTGACAACGCCATTTACAACCTAGTTGGTCAACTGAGAAAAGTACTGGGAGACAGAGCAAGCAACCCAACCTACATTCAAACCATATCGAAAGTTGGCTATAAATTATTGGTTGAAGCTACGCCGATTGATAATAATGAAAGTGCTCGGAGCGCTGAAAGTACTAAGAGCAAGGAAAACACGGACATACTTGATGCGGAAGTGCCGAGATCAAATAGGCCTGTTTCAGAGCCTTCAACGAATACAGTCCAACCTCGCAAAAAATCGGGGATCACTAAATGGCTTATCCCTTTTATTTTGATTGTTTCGTTTACCACCATTTTTGCTATCAAAAAGAAAAATGACGGCGAAGAAGCGCTATCAACTCAGGCACAAAGCCAAATGCAATTGGCTCACTACCAATTGTATCGAGGGGATGGACAAGGCGTTACACAAGCCATAGAAACCCTTCAAGAACTCATAGCCTCAGAACCAAAGCTATATACGTCCAAGTTGGAACTTGCCTACAGTTTTATTCGTATGGCACGTATGGATCCAGCGCAAAAAGACTTTTGGTTACAAAAAGCGCGAGCCATTAGCCAAACAAAACTACCGGATAACGCCAAAGCTAGGCTAACACTCATCTTAGATAGTATGGCTGGCGAGCTACTTAATATCGATAAATACGAATCACTATTCTCAACACCTGATGTATTGAACAACGAGCGCCTTGCCTACAGTGACGTATTGTTTGATGCCGGGCAAACAGAACTGGCACTAAAACATATTCAACAAGTGCTCGATAGCTGTTTAGATTGTCCTTACGTGTATCGAAAAATTGCGACAACCCATGTTGTATTAGGACAAGTAAAAGAGGGTTTTGATAACTTCGCACATTACAGAAAACTACTTAATCAGCCACAAGGCAACCCTATTGATACCGCTGGGTACGTACCGTTAAATCTAACTACTATATCAGCTATGGCGAAATGGCACTCAACCACCCAATCTAAAGTTGAGCTACTCGCACATCAGCGAAATACACTTGCACTTTTCTACCTCACACTTAATAACATTCAAGACGCTGAAGCCTTGTTGCCTGAGGAAATTAAAACAAGCGAAAGCTTTTTCGATCTGTATACCTTAGCCGCCATCGCAGGTGCCAAGGGGGATTTTGAGACCAGTTATGGTTTTCTATTAGAGCGGCAAAAACTCTACCCCGATAACAAGCGCTTTAAGTTGTCGGTGGTATACGCACTTTGGCAATTGGACAACCCCAAAGAAGCACTCGATAAACTCATTGATTGGGAGCTGGTGCCATCTTATGACGCTTTGCCCAATGACCTTCCCTTTTCTGAATGGGCGATATATGCAGCTTTATTAATAGAAACTGGTGAAAGCGAAAAAGGAAGAGAGATATTGTCAGCGCTCGAACAACAACTAGGTTCGGGAATGGCCGTTGGAAGTCATAATGCTGATATTCGCTTGGCGTCGGTGCTGGCATTACAGGGCAAAACTGAGTCGTCACTAGCTGCGCTAGACAACGCCATCAATCAAGGTTGGGTAAGTGATTTCAATCAAAACTGGTGGTACTTACAAGACTCACCGTTTTTCACCTCGTTAAAGGGTAACCCTGAATTTGATGCCATAGTTACCCGTTACCACCAGAGTATTCAACAGCTAGTTTTGGCAACGCACAGTCAACGTGAAGGTGAATAACGCCTGCTATTCCCCCAAGAGAGCGTTCTTATGCACTAAGCTCGACTTTCAGTGTGAAAAGCCTGTCGGTAGGTAGACGGGCACACTGAAAAGTTACGTTCAAAGGCTCGCCTAAAACCATCGTACGAACCAAAACCTATGGCAAGTGCAATGGCTTTAATTTCTTTGTCTGTGGTGGCAAGTAAATCACTGGCCACCTGCATACGTAGCTTTTCAACATAAGTCGCTGGGGTAAGGCCAGTTTCGGACACAAATAACCGATGACACTGACGCTCACTAAGGTGTAACTTCTCTGCCAATGTTGTTACCGATATCTCGTCCGCAATGTTTTCTTTTATCCAATTTGCCACGGTTTTTATCCGCTCATTTTTGGGTGACTGCACGTCTAGTAAATCAGAGAACTGCTTTTGATTACCCGTGCGTTGAAGATAAACCACAAGGCATTTCGCAACGTGATGCGCCGCTTGTTTACCCAAATCTAATTCAATAAGTCGCATGGATAAATCAATACCAGAAGTCACCCCTGCCGAAGACCAGTACTTCCCTTCGTTGATATAGAGTTTGTCTGGCTCAACATCGAGCAATGGGTACTGTGCTTTGAACATATCCACAAACGCCCAATGCGTTGCCACCTTGGTGTTATCGGGAATACCTGCATTAGCGAGCAAAAATGCCCCAGTGCATATAGATACCACTCGCTCACTTCGCGCCATAAGTGCCTGAAGTTTATCTAGGTCAGTTTGTGAAATTGAAGAGCTACGCGACCCTTTGCCACCAGGAATTATCAGGGTATGACAAGACTCTACGTCATCAATGCTTACTGTAGGTGTAATTCGTAACCCAGCTTCACACCAAATAGGTTCATTTGAAAAACCGATAACCTGTAATCGATAACTTCCTTGTTGATATTGCTCTGCTTCGTAGAACGCAGACTGAGGCCCTGATAAATCAAGTAGCTCAAGGCCGTCATACGCCAATAGGCAAATGGTCTTTGGTGTGTTTGATTGCATTGTCCTTACCTCGTTTGTCAAAGTGAAGCACAAGCATAAGTCTACACGCTGTAGGCATAAATGACATACATGCAACCAAAACTGCCATCTTCTATCGCCATCAGTGATTGGGGAGTGTTATGACTTGTTCTCTAACCAAGGATTAGGTTTATCGACCTTTGATTTAGCAGCAGAGCTGGAGGAAGGTTTGCTAGCCTTAGACTGACCATCTTTAGGTGAGCTAGGCTTAGGCTTGTGCCCCTTGCTTCGCAAATATAAATTTTCCACTTTTTCGCGAGCCCAAGGTGTGCGACGCAAAAATGTAAGGCTAGATTTGATACTAGGGTTACTTTTAAAGCAGTTGATATTGATTCGCGCGCTAAGCCCTTCCCATCCCATGGATTCTTGTAACTCGGTAAGCATGGCCTTTAGGGTAACGCCGTGAAGTGGGTCGTTGCTATTCATGATTATTCGCTGTCTTCGCTTTGCTCTGGCGCAGTGCGATTTGCGTTTGCCCACACATCATCGGGAATATCTCTGGGAGGTGGCGTTTCATGCTCTGCGGCAGCGGCCTGCTTCTTCTCTTGATTCGACCACTTAACACGAATCTTCTTACCCTCGACGACTTTAGCATTTAGCGTTTTAATCGCCTTATCGGTTTCTTCTTGAGTGCTCATTTCTACAAAACCAAACCCCTTAGATAACCCCGACTTGTCATCCATTACCAAATCACACGACACCATAGTGCCACATTCAAAAAACAAATCTTCTAGGTCTTCTTGGGTAAATGATTTAGGTAAATTACGAACTAGTATGCTCAATGTTTGGCTCAGCTAAATGAAGAAAGAGTAATACATGCATTGTAGCATGTAGGTGGAGGAACACAGTAGCGACTTGGTGCTTTTCTGCACCAGTGTGGTGCCCTTTGGTTACCTTGTTGTTTGCCAAGGCAAAATGAGGCGGAATGTAACCACAAATAACCATTTAAATCATACTCTTACCCGGCATTCGGCAATATTGACTTCATGGTCAAATAATTGCTTCAAAGCGGTATTACTGTGCTAAGAGCTGTGATAACCATGCTTAACAATAATGAGGTCCTCTACGGATTAGAAGACAAGCCCAAAGTTACCCATTGTATTAATGCTGCACTACAGCATGTGATGGCGTGCTTTATTGGCATTATTACCCCAACTCTCATTATTGGTGGCGCATTAGGTTTAACCGCAGAAATGCCCTATCTCATCAGTATGGCGCTGATGGTCAGTGGCGTGTCTACTTTTATTCAAGCTAAAACCTTTGGCCCGGTAGGGTGTGGCCTTATCGCGGTACAAGGGACCAGCTTTACTTTTATCAGCGCCTTGTTAGTGGCTGGCTTTATGGTAAAAGACAAAGGCGGTACTAATGAAGACATTCTCGCCATTATGTTTGGCATTTGCTTTTTTGGGGCTTTTGTTGAAATTATTCTTAGCCAGTTCATTGGCTATTTTAAGGCGGTAATTACACCGCTCACTACCGGAATTGTTATCACCACCATAGGTATCACCCTAATAAAAGTGGGTATGACTGACCTTGCTGGCGGCTATGGTGCTAGTAATTATGGCTCACCCCAAAACCTAAGCTTAGGTTTCACCGTGTTAGTGATTGTGGTACTGCTCAATATGTCTAAGCACCCCATGCTTCGGCTTTCTGCCATATTCATAGGTATGTTAGCTGGTAGTTTACTGGCGTGGTGGCAAGGGATTTTGTCTTTTGATTCAATGATTGAGCTGCCGTTATTCTCAGTACCTCAGCCGTTCAAGTATGGCATTTCGTTTCAGTGGGACGTGTTTATTCCTGTGGCACTGGTTTACTTTCTTAGCGCCATAGAAACCTCGGGCGATCTAACAGCCAACAGCTTGTTTTGCAAACAGCCCATTACCGGCCCTCTGTACTTAAAACGTATCAAAGGGGGCATTTTAGCCGACGGCGTAAATTCCATGCTTGCGGCAGTATTCAACAACTTTCCTAATACTACCTTTGGTCAGAACAACGCGGTTATTCAACTCACTGGCGTGGCGAGTCGTCATGTGGGTTTTTACATAGCGGGGCTGCTTGTGTTGTTAGGCTTATTTCCGGCTATTGGCGGTGTTATTCAACTCATGCCTAAATCGGTTTTAGGCGGCGCGACCTTAGTCATGTTTGCGACTATTGCCGTGGCAGGAGTAAAAATTCTCACAAACGACCCTATCGATCGTCGCAAAAGCTTAATTATAGCCACATCATTAGGCTTGGGCTTAGGTGTGATGATGGTGCCTGATGTATTGTCTCAACTACCACCATTGGCAAAGAACATCTTTTCTTCATCGGTCACTGTTGCTGGCTTTTGTGCCATCATCATGAGCATAATCATACCCCAAAGCAGTGAGCCAGCCCCCGTATTAACACAGCAAGAACAGTAGGAAATTATACCCATGTTAACTAAAACCCTGTGGTTAAAATCACCCGCAGCCGTATTCACAGGGAACAGCACTAATGCCGACAATGGCATAGTCATTCAGGGTGACAAAATTGTAGAGTTGGTGGCCGCTGGCGAAACACCAACAACACCTATAGACAGCTATATCGATTGTAGTAATCAGGTAATTACCCCGGGGTTAATCAATACTCATCACCACTTTTACCAAACTCTCACTCGATGTGTACCTGGTGCATTAAACAAACCTTTGTTTCCGTGGCTCAAGTTCTTGTACAAGGTGTGGCAAAACCTCGATGAAGAGATGATTTACACCGCAACTCAACTTGCTGGTTTAGAACTTATGGTATCGGGTGCAACGTGTATTTCTGATCATCACTATGTGTTTCCTAAAGGCTTAGAAAACGCCATAGATATTCAAGTAGAAGCCATTAACAGCTTGGGTTGTCGTGGTGCGCTCACACGTGGTTCCATGAGCCTAGGCGAGAGCGATGGCGGGCTGCCCCCCGACAGTGTTATTCAAACAGAAGATGAGATTTTGGCCGACAGCCAGCGACTTATTAGTCGTTATCACGACCGTTCAGACTCAGCCAAAATACGCATTGCATTGGCCCCTTGTTCGCCGTTTTCAGTATCTACACCGCTAATGAAAGATACCGCCGCATTAGCCAAAGACAATGATGTGCTGCTACATACCCACCTTGCGGAAACCGAAGACGAAAACAATTTCTGCCTTCGAGAATACGGCATGCGCCCGTTAGACTATTTAGAATCGGTAGATTGGCTTACCTCGCGCACATGGCTTGCCCACGGAATTCACTTTACCGAGGATGAAATTCAGCGCTTGGGCAAAGCCAAAGTAGGTATAGCCCATTGTCCTAGTTCAAACATGCTATTAGCGTCGGGGATATGCCCTACAGTAGAGCTTCAACAAGCGGGTTGTAACATAGGTTTGGCGGTAGACGGTTCGGCGTCTAACGATTGCTCGAACATGATTCAAGAAGCCCGGCAGTCTTTGCTTCAACAAAGACTTCGTTACGGTGCGGAACTTATTACCGCTGATCGGGTGTTGGGTTTTGCAACCCAAGGTTCAGCCAAGGTATTGCATTGGGATAACATCGGCCAATTTGCTGTAGGTATGCAAGCTGATGTCGCCGTGTTTGGTTTAGATGAGCTGCGCTTCTCAGGGGTGGGTAGTCCACTCGACGCACTCGTCACCTGCGGTGCCCATCAAGTCGATAAGCTCATGGTGGCAGGGCAATGGTTAATTGAAGACGGACAACACACCCAAATAAACCCACAACAACTTATCGAAAAGCACCAACAACTGGCTAAAACACTTCAGAGTAAAGTGAGTATGTAACTGCATTTAGGCGAATAACCCGTTAGAATCACCTTGTTGTTGCAGTTAATATAACAAGGTTTTCTAATGAGCGAATTATTCGCCTCACTTTCTCGATTACTCAGCCCCTACTATACCGACCTCAGCATTATGCTTATGGCGACGATACTTGTGGTATACGGCGACGTGATTAACAAACACCTCAAACGCATACTTTCGCCCTATCATTTTGTAATTCGAGTGAGCCTTTTCGTACTTCTATGCGCTTTTGGCTATGGAGCGCTCACCCTATTCGGCGCACCTTTTTTGCATCATATTATTGCTTACTTACCTTGGCAGTATCAGGGTGCTGGTTTTGTCACAGCTTTCTTAGCTATTGGCATACTAGCTGAGCGCAGGCGGTACATTTAGCACGCAATAATTACAAGAATTAAATAATTCGTTTGGGCGGTGGATATTAGCTATAGTAAAAAGTATGAAGAACATCGGTAATGGTTTTCTCACCCAGCTTACATTGCTAGTTACCCTCGCGAGTTTTTGGCTCGCTCCTAATACGTGGGCGAATACAAATACGCTAAAACATTTCACTTTGTACTTTCCTCCTTATTGGGAAATGCAAGGCGATGAGCACATAGGATTTCACGCCAGATTAAGCAAAGCACTTTACGAAAGAGCTGAACTCAATGTGACTCTGGCACAGGTGCCTTATGCGCGAGTTAGTCAACTTAAGCTCCCTGAAGAAGTGGCGTTTGTAGCTTATGGCGCAAATCCAGCGACCGACGAACAGTTTTTATTCCCCATTCCACAAACCACAATCACCCTAAAAGGCTACAGCTTGCGTCATCACAACATGCCGTCAACAATCAATGGATTCAAGGGTGCTAGAGTGGCGATAAAACGAGGATTTCCATTGGGAAGTTTTGCACCGTTATTGGAAGATAATGACATCATTGTTATTGAACTCAATACAGTGCACCAAGCCATAAGGCTACTTACCCGTGGACGGGTAGATTACGTGATCACCTTGGAAGATCCTTTCAAAAGAGAATCTTCCAAACAAGAATTTGTCGATCACCGCTTTTTTGAGAGTACTCTAGAATCTATTTATGGCTGGCCTATTGCGATTGTAAAAAGCCACCCTGACGCTAATATCCTGTTTGAAAAAATCAGTACCGCCTACCAAGAACTACTAGCCGAAGGGGTTATTTCTTATGAAGATAACCGGTTACTTTTAAGTTCAGACGAGTATCACTAGCGCAGGGCCAGTACAGCATCGGGTACAAATAGGCAAATAACACACAGCACCACCGACCAACTGACTAATAGCAACGTGGTAGTTCGGTTTATGCCAATAACACTGGCTAAGTTGTTTCCAGCATCATTGGGAAAACGCTGACTGGCAATAACCCCCACGCCCAAAGTCACGGCAAACCCAATAAGGTTCCACCAAAACCAAAAAATAGGGCTGCCCGATAGCCAAAACGCCACGTTTACCAACACGCCAGCAATCAAACCAATGTTTGCGGCTTTACCGGAAATTCTCGTCAGGTGTATGCCAGCAATAAAAGTAGCCAGCACAGGGCCGTAAAACACTGAGCCAATTTTATTAATGGCTTCGATAACCGTAGGGGCAATGTCACCAGCATAAAATGACAGTACTAACGTAACTAACCCCCAACCCACACCGGCTATTTTGGCGTTGCGCAAATACTCGGTGTTGCTGAACGGCGTTTTTCGTAAGCGCTGAATGTCTTCCACCGTTACCGCCGATAAACTATTAATGGCTGAGCTTAAGCTCGACATGGCCGCGCCCATAATAGCCACCAAAAGTAAGCCCACAATACCCGCTGGAAGGTAGTTAACAATAAAAATGGGGATCATCCAATCGGGAGACTCTATTGGGATCTGAGCGCGAATGGCTGGCGTACTCATCACCACAGTACCTATCACCAACCCAGCTAAACAATAAAGCAGGGTAATGGGGAAGCGACAAAACGCTACGGTAAGTAGCATTTTACGTAAGTCGCCCACTGACTGTGCCGACAGTGAACGCTGGGCTTCCGACTGGTCGCAGCCATAATACGAGGCGTACAAAATTACTCCACCGAATATCATGGGTAACAGGCCAAAATCACTATGGGTTAACCCAGCAGATTCAGTGTTTACTGCCACTAAACGCTCGCCATCTACGTTGGCAAATACATTTTGCCAACCACCTGCGGCATCTAACCCCGCCCACAAACACAAACCTGCGCCCATCACGATTAATGCCATTTGAATGGCATCGCCATATACCACAGCTTTCATACCACCCATGGCAGAATACACCAAGGTGATCACCCCAATAGCCACAAGCGAATGCCACTGCGACAACCCCATGGTGCCTTGCAGTATTAAAGAAATGGCGTAAATCATAATGGCCGTAGCGAACGAACGGCTAAGCTGAAACACAAAGCTGATAAGCAAACGGGTTGAGCGGGTAAAACGCCGTTCAAGGTAGTCGTACACGCTCACTACACCAGCAGCGTGTAAGGTGGGTAATAAACGCCACAGCATGATGATGACTGCCAAAGGTAATGCTAGTTCATACGACAACCAAATAAGGCCGCCACCTTCACGAAGCCCCACAAAAGCGGGGGCAGAAATAAAACTGATGGCCGACAATTGGGTAGCCATAACCGACAGCGCCAACGCCGGCCAACCAAGGGTTCGCCCCCCTAAAAAATAGTCTTTACTGTTTTTTTGACTGCGAAAAAAAACACCTAAACCGAGCAAAGAAACAAGGTAGATAGCGACAATGGCATAATCGAGGGTAGTCATAAGCGCACTCCGTTGCTGCGAAAGGTGTTGTGATTATTTATTCAACAACCACTGTACCTTAGTGCTTCAGAATATTGAAGTAAGGGTGGAGGCTGAGCTTCATACAAAATGACGTTTAAAACGAAGGAATTATGTGTTTCAAACGCTCGATATCACCTTCGCCCACATTGTGTCGCTTGAAATACGTTTCCCATTCAATGGTGAGTTGCTTTACTTCATCTATGATTTTTTTGGCCTTAAAAGGTTTTAAACCAAACCTTTTTGATTGGCTCAATAGATTCTTTAGCGAACCTTCTCGGCCATGTTCACCAATGCCAATACCATGCTGTTTCGAATGATTTATTGGTAACACATCATAAGCTGGGCTGAGTCGCCAGTGTTTTGTAGTGAAGTCATAAAGCATGGCGTGATTTCGAGAATGATCATCAGTATTGCCAAACAAAACATTAAATACCATTCGATAAAACAAGTCGTAAGCATCAGCAGGCTCAACCACATAATTCATGATGAACTCTGCCAAATAACCATAGCTATATTCAGCGCTCATACTCGCATTACTGACTTTATTCCTACTGAAAATAGAATTAGCACTTAAGAAATGGCAACAAGGCTTCCCATTATTCATGTCAAAACGCTCTACCAATAAAACGTCACCGGATTGAGCATTCAATACATTGGTCTTAGCCACATTACATGGCAGTTCGTCCAACATAAGCATGGTTGCATTTTCAACTTTTACTACGTTGTATAAATCATCAGGACGATTGAATTTAGCAAGGTAAGATAATCCACTGTCTTGAATAATAGTTTTTGGACGCGCCCCACCCATGGAGGACCCAAACTCAAAGGCTTTCTTGGCTTCATCAGGTATTTCTTTGTCTGCCAAAATAGCGTCTTTGGCCTTTAGCAACATAGGAATATCACCCAAAGTGTTTTTGCTATATTTGGGTTTTGACGAACTGCTCGACAGACTAAACACCAATGACCCCACCCCCATTCCTGAGCCAGCTAGCAAAAACTCTAATCGGTTGTTAGGTTTGGTACTGTGAAGAGATAAAATTACTTTTTCTCCCCATGAGTCTGCACCAGCATCAGAAAGCGCACCAAAAAGACCTTTATTAAAGTCGGTACGAAACTGCCCGTCATTTAGCGGTAAGTGAATTGGATCTAGAGGAAAAGCATCGGGCCTTTTCAGATAACTTTGACCATATCGAAAACGCCCCACTCTACTGTGTTCATCGATTTGAGTAACGCCACAAGGAATTGGTTTATCTTCAAGGCCGTCAATAAACACAAACGCTTTAGAAGTCATTATCTAGCTCCAGCTCATCCTTTCTCGATTTACGAGAGAGCGTGCTTTGCTGCTCTTCTAGCTTTTGCTCAATAACTAATTGCACATCGTCGATGACGCCAAAATGTTCTAGTACGTTGAATATCGTTTCAGCATTAACCGGTTTGCCATTCTCGATGGACGAAATAGTATTTCGCCCAACACCTACGCGTTGGCCAAGTTCAGTTTGATCCATAGTAGTAGCACGCATGGACACCACAAGCTTACCAATAGACTTTAAAAGGGCGTTTGTTTTTTGCATGAAATAATAAGCATATATAGGCTAATGCATAAAATATAGTGCACATATATGATTTGTACAATATTTATTATTTGGTGTAATAGGTACTCTCCACTTCCCCTAAACTTAGCCAAGACACAGCTACAAATTAATGAAGTAGATCTTAGGTTGTTTTAGTTTTTCCTAGAATGCTGCATGTTCCGGCCCATTCCGATCACCCATTTCGGTTCAATCCGATCACTGATTTCGGTCTAATCCGATCGCCTATTTCGGCGTTATCCGATCAAAAATGACGTTTTTCCGAAATC
>Ga0256829_1002126_pt1 | contig 15141 bp, 13 predicted proteins | sample 131447metaG_FD_185979 | JGI IMG/M metagenome (GOLD analysis project Ga0256829, IMG submission 185979) | Hydrothermal vent microbial communities from Lau Basin, Pacific Ocean - 131-447 | ecosystem: Environmental > Aquatic > Marine > Hydrothermal vents | place: Pacific Ocean: Lau Basin | collected...
GCTGCAGAATTAGGTTTAATCGCTTTTCAAAATAAAGACAACCAATGGTTAGTTAACAGCAACCATTTATATGTTGAAATTTTAGACGAAAATAACCAACCTTTACCTTACGGAAACACAGGAAAAATTGTAATCACTGATTTGTTTAATCGTGCGCATCCATTTATACGTTACGAACTTGGTGACATTGGAAGTTTGTCTACAGCTAGCACATTACAACAACCCATTTTAGAACAATTAACAGGTAGAACTAGTGATATTATTAAATTGCCTAGTGGAAAAACCTCAGCAGGATTGACCTTTTATTACGTCACTAAAACCGTGATGGATACTAAAGCTAACGTTAAAGAATTTGTTATCGAACAAACCAAATTGGACTCTTTTTTAATTAGTTACGTTGCTAAAAACGAATTAACCAATGAACAAAAACAAGCTGTGCAACTCGCGGTTGATAAATACTTAGAACCAAATCTTAAGCTAGTTTTTGAGCAAAAAGAGGTGTTACAGCGTCAAAACAGTGGAAAGTTGAAGCAGTTTATTTCTTCTCTGTAGAAACAATCAACTTAGATTTTACCATAAAATGTTCCCAAAGAAAAATAAGCATTCTATAAAGTGATTTTATAGTACTAAATCCTAAGCCTTTTTTATAGACTAGGTAATTGTATTTAAGTAATTCTATTTTATTAGAAGAAATTGAATTTTGCCTAACACGATAATACGCTAAAGATTCTTGAATACCTAAAGCTGGTTTACTTGACTTTTTAATTGCAGCTAACCATAATAACCAATCTTGTCTTTTTCTTAAATCTGGACTTGTTATTTTGCCTAAAGTTTTGGCATTATACATTCCGGTTAAGTTGCCAATGTAGTTTGTTTTTAGGTATTTATTATACGTAAGTTTTGGTATGGCTTGTACTAATTTGTGTAGTGGTTTACCGTTTTCATCTATTTGCTCGTAACTAGAAAAACTAACGTCACAATTATGGTTTTGCATAAATTGAATTTGTAGGTCTAGTTTGTTTGGTTTCCATAAATCATCTGCGTCTAAAAACGCTATGTAATCACCTTTTGCTTCTAGTATTCCTTTGTTTCTGGATTGTGCAGCACCTAAATTGGTTGGATTTTGAAGTAGTGTAATGTTAGAATATTTCTGCTTAAAACTTTCAACAATTTGAATGGTATTATCGGTTGAACCATCGTCTATAAGCAACAATTCCCAATTAGAATAGGTTTGATCCACAACGCTATTAATAGTTTTCAGAATAAATTTTTCTGAATTATACATTGGAGTAATAATGGACACTAAAGGTTGCATTAATAGGCTTGTTTTTGTCCCTTAAAGATATTAATTGTAGTCTGAAAAATGATTTTTAAATCTAAAACTAGTGACCAATTTTCGATATAAAAGTTATCGTATTTAACACGGTTTATAATGTCTTCATCATTTTTAACTTCTCCTCTATACCCTTTTATTTGTGCTAAACCGGTTACTCCTGGTTTTACATTGTGTCTAAAAATGAAGTTATATTTATCTATTTTTTTCGAGTAATCTTCTGTGTAAGATAACATATGTGGTCTTGGTCCTACAACGCTCATATCGCCTTTTAAAACGTTATAAAATTGAGGTATCTCGTCTATGCTTGTTTTCCTTAAAAATTTACCAATTGTGGTTAATCTGTTATCATTTTGAGTGACGTAAGTCCCTTTAACTTCTTTAGTTTCTCTTAAGGATCTAAACTTATAGCAATCAAACTCTTTATAGTTAATCCCGTTACGTTTGTGCTTATAAAATAAAGGTCCTTTAGATTCTAGTTTTATTAAAATGAATAATAGCGGCGTTAACCATGATAAAATAAAAACTATTATAAATAACGAAAACAAAACATCAAAAGTACGCTTAACCAATTTATTAAAACTATTATTTAAAGCGACTTCCTGCATAGATAAGACAGGTAAGTAATTGTAATAATCGGTTTTTAATCGCTTTGTTATTAATTTATTGGTTTTAGGAATAAACTTGATATTGCAATGGTGCAAATTGGCGTATTTAACGTATTTATTAACTTGATTTTCTGTAAGCTCGTCAATCGAACAATAAATCTCGTCAATACCAGAATTTTCATTTAAAAATTGAAAGCTATCTTCTATGTTACCTGTAAATTCGTTTTCATTTTTAGTGTTAGCAAACATTCCTTTTAGCTGGTATCCTAACTCTTTTTTTATTTCAAAAAGTTGTTTAAGTTCTAATGCGCCTTCGCTTTTACCGACTATGATTACACGTCTTACGTTTCCGTTTAAATAGCTTCTAAAACTCTTTAAAACATAAAAACTAATTAGTTTAATAAAAGCTATGCAAGCAAAACTGTAAATAAGGTATTTTAATGTTGTAAAAGCTTGGATATCTATACTTCTAAATATCCCTATGAAAGCAAATACAATGATAGCAAATACAAAAAATTGCTTGATTAAAAGTGAAATTATATTAAGAACAGAGGTATATCTATATACTCTATAAAAGTTGATTAATGATGTAGACATTAACCAAGCGATAGTTGAGTAAAAGATGTATAATAAATGTTTATTATTTAATAATGCTGAAGAAAAAAAGTATAAATTTTCTTCATTAAAATTGAAAATATAAAACGCAAAAAGATTGATGACAAAAATGTCAAAAAGCACCAAAAATGGTCTTAACAACCAAGAATATCTACCGCGTTTAAACTCCATAAACTGTTTATTTATGGTAATTAGTAAAGTCTTTGTGTTCGCTTTTGTAAAGCTCTTCTTCAGTTAAACTTTTAAAATATTCGAAAGTTTTTTTCATACCTTCTGCTCTTCCAACTTTTGGTTCCCAACCTAAAATATCTTTAGCTCTTGTAATGTCTGGTTGACGTTGCATAGGGTCGTCAATTGGTAAATCTTGATAAATTACTTTTTGATCTGTACCTGTTAGTTGGATGATTTCTTCTGCAAAATCTTTAATTGAAATTTCATGCGGATTACCAATGTTTATAGGATTTGTGTAATCGCTTAAAAGTAATCTATAAATACCATCTACTTGATCTGACACGTAACAAAACGAACGCGTTTGAGACCCATCACCAAAAACGGTTAAATCTTCACCTCTTAAGGCTTGTCCCATAAATGCAGGTATAACACGACCATCATTAAGTCGCATACGTGGTCCATAAGTATTAAAAATACGAACTATTCTTGTCTCTAAGCCATGAAATCTATGATACGCCATAGTAATGGCTTCTTGAAAGCGCTTAGCTTCGTCATAAACACCTCTTGGTCCAATGGTATTTACATTACCGTAATAATCTTCTGTTTGAGGATGAACTAAAGGATCTCCGTATACTTCTGATGTAGATGCAATAAGCATTCTAGCACCTTTTGAACGTGCTAATCCTAAACAATTATGCGTACCTAAACTACCAACTTTTAAGGTTTGAATAGGAATTTTTAAGTAATCTATTGGACTTGCTGGTGATGCAAAATGAAGTATATAATCTAAATCTCCTTCTATGTTAATGTAATTGGTTACATCATGTTCTATAAATCTAAAATTAGAGTTTCCTGTAAGGTGTGCAATATTTTTAGAGTCTCCAGTAATAAAGTTATCCATGCCGATAACAAAATAACCTTCACTTACAAACTTATCGCATAAATGCGAACCTAAAAAGCCTGCAGCACCTGTAATTAAAACTCTTTTTTGACTCATTTATCTGCCTATTGATATGTATTTAAAACCTTCGTTTACAACATCTTTAACTTCGTACAAATTACGTCCATCAAAAATGGTATGACCTACCATTAGATCTTTCATTTTAGAAAAATCTGGAGTTCTAAATATACTCCATTCTGTAGAGATTATTAAAGCATCTGCGTCTTTTAACGCTTCGTACATAGAATTAGCAAAATTAATTTTAGTGCCTAGCTTACGTTTTACATTAGACATAGCTTCTGGATCAAACGCTGTAATGTTAGCGCCTTGAGACAATAATTCTTCAATCATATACAATGAAGGCGCTTCACGAATATCATCAGTTTCTGGTTTAAATGCTAATCCCCAAACTGCAATGTTTTTACCTTTTAAATCGTTATTAAAATGATTTTCTATTTTAGGAATTAATACTAATTTTTGTCTAGCATTGACATTAATTACTGCATCTAATATTTTAAAATTATAGTTATTTTCTTGTCCTGATTTATGTAATGCTTTTACATCTTTTGGAAAACAAGATCCACCATAACCTATACCCGGAAATAAGAAACGCTTACCTATACGAGAGTCTGTACCCATACCTATACGCACCTTATCTACATCTGCTCCAACTTTTTCACAGAAGTTAGCTATCTCGTTCATAAACGTTATTTTTGCTGCTAAAAAGGAATTTGAAGCGTATTTAGTAAGCTCGGCAGATTTTTCGTCCATTATAATAATTGGATTACCAGATCTAACGTATGGTTTGTATAGTTTTTCCATAAGTTTTGTTGCACGCTCACTACTAGATCCAACTACTATACGTTCTGGTTTTAGAAAATCGTCAACAGCAAATCCTTCTCTTAAAAACTCAGGATTTGAGACTACATCAAATTCTACTTTTGCATGTTTTGCTATAGCAGCTTTTACTTTATCTGAAGTACCAACAGGCACAGTACTTTTATCTACGATGACTTTATAATCTTTGATTAGTTTACCAATATTGTCTGCGACACCTAAAATATATTTTAGATCTGCAGATCCATCTTCATCTTCTGGTGTTGGTAAAGCAAGAAAAATAATATCTCCATGCTCTAATCCTTCTTCTAGACTTGTTGAAAACCTTAGTCTATTTGCTTTAATGTTTCTTTCGAAAAGTACATCTAAATGTGGTTCGTAAATTGGAACTTCTCCATTTTGCATTTTATTAACCTTTTCTTGGTCAATATCAATACATAAAACTTCATTTCCTGTCTCTGCTAGGCATGTTCCGGTAACTAAACCTACATAACCTGTACCAATTACGGCTATTTTCATTGGGAATTATACTATTTTTTTATCAAAAATTTCATAGTCAGAATTCATACTAATAAACTCTGGAACTATGTCTTTCATTTTTTTAACGATTGCATTTTTATCTTCCTCTTTAGCAATCGTTATTAATTCTTGAATGTGTTCGTTAATTTCTAAATGAGAATATGTCTCTACTTTAGCAATCATTATTTTCTCATTATATGTAGGCAGTGTTGTAGACTTGTCACTTAACAATTCTTCATATAGTTTTTCTCCTGGCCTTAAACCTACTACTTTAATATCTATGTCTTTATAAGGTGTAAATCCTGCTAGTCTAATTATTTTTTTAGCTAAGTCTATAATCTTTACAGCCTTACCCATATCAAATATAAAAATTTCGCCTCCATTGCCCATTGCTCCTGCTTCCAAAACTAACTGACAAGCTTCTGGAATAGTCATAAAGTATCTAATGATGTCTGGATGCGTTATTGTTAATGGTCCGCCTTCTTCAATTTGCCTTTTAAATAAAGGTACAACAGACCCATTACTCCCTAAAACATTACCAAAACGTGTTGTCACAAAGTTTGTTGTTGCTTTGTTTTTTTTATTAACCTTTTGTTGAAGAGCTTGAACATAGATCTCGGCAATTCTTTTAGATGCACCCATAACGTTACTTGGGTTTACCGCTTTATCTGTTGAAACCATTACAAACTTTTCTGCTTTATACTTACAGGCTAAATCAGCAACATTTTTTGATCCAATAATATTAGCAAATACAGCTTCTGAAGGATGACATTCCATTAATGGGACATGCTTATAGGCTGCTGCATGATATACAACATCAGGTTTATATTTTTCAAAAACTGTTTCTAATACATCTGCTTTTCTTACATCTGCAATAACAGCCCCGTATTGTAGTTCAGGAAAATTATTTTTAATTTCTAATTGAATATTATATAAAGGCGATTCTGCTTGATCTAAAATTAATAGTTTTTTAGGTTTGTAATTAGCTACTTGTCTAACGATTTCGCTACCAATTGAACCTGCTCCACCTGTAACTAAAATTGTTTTATTAAAAATTTCTTTAGCAACTAATTTATTATCCAGCTTAATAGGGTCACGCTCTAAAATATCTTCAATTTGTATTTTTTGTATTTGAGATGAAAGGTTTGTTTTGTTTTCTATATCAGAAATTAATGGTGCTCTAAACACTTTATAATTGTGCTCTAAACAGCTATCAACGATTTTAATACTTTCTTCTTTTGTAAGGCTGTTGTCTGCAAGTATTAAAGCTTGTGCATTATAAATTCTTAAAATTACAGCTGTCTTGCGATTTATATGTATAATTGGTAAACCTAATATTTCTTTGCTTTTATTTTTACCTTCTTTATCTATAAATCCTAACACATTATATCTTGCTGGTTTTTCAGATTTTAAAGCACTTGCTATTGCAATTGCGTTTTCGTCTGTACCGTATACTAATACATTTAATTTTGTATCAATATCACTGTAGCTTTGATATATTTCAAAAATTTGTTTTACTAAAACTCTAAACAAAAATAACCCACAAAACGAAATAACTGCATAAATAAATAATTGTGGAATAAAGAAAATCTCTTCTGATGTAAACAAATAATATCCATAATGGATTAACAATACTGAAAGTAAAGTAGCTGCTGTTGCTATTAAAAATTTAGCAGCATCTATAAATGTAGAGTGTCTAATTAATCCTGCATAGGTCCTAAATAGGATAAAGAATAGTATATTAATTAACAATAAGACAACCTCTTGTGAAGAAAAACCAAAATCTACAATTATCGTCTTTTGTATTTTGCTTACAACTAACCTTGTTATAAACAAAGAGATAAGTAATGTTATTGTATCAAAACATAATATAGCCCATCTTGGTAGGTAACCAATATTTTTAAAATCTATCTTCTTACGACTAGATTCGATAACTTGGCGGAAGGCTTGTTTTAATTGATTAAGCATCTGGGTTGTTTAAAAACAGTTTACAAATATCTTAAATATATCTACAATATAGAAATTATTGAGTTTAAAACGCTTTTATAATAAGATATTAACCTTATGCTAATAAACTATTTACCACATTTTTTATACGGTCAAGCTCATTCTTTGTTAAGTTTGAACCACTTGGTAAACAAACTCCTTTTTTAAATAATTTTTCACTTATATTTTTTCCATAAAATGGTAAACCGTTAAATATAGGTTGAAGGTGCATTGGCTTCCAAAGTGGTCTTGTTTCAATATTTTCTGCATCCATAGCTGCTTGAAATTGAGCCTTTGTAAATGGCGCATCATCATGTATTAATATACAACTTAACCAAAAATTAGAGTAGTAATCTTGGGTTGGTTGCTGTTGTACCTCTATATCCTTAACGTCTTTGAATAAGTCATTATAAAACTGATTATTAGCTCTTCTTATGTTAATATGTTTGTCTAAGACTTCCATTTGACCTCTTCCTATTCCTGCACTAATATTACTCATTCTATAGTTGTAACCTATTTTTGTGTGCTCGTAATGCGGTGCATTGTCTCTAGCTTGTGTTGCAAAAAAGATCGTTTGCTTCTTTTCTTGTTCTGTATTGCAAACTAATGCACCACCACCAGAAGTAGTAATAATTTTATTACCGTTAAAGGACAATATTGAATATGCGCCAAACGTACCGCATTTTTTTCCTTTATAAGTTGAGCCTAAAGCTTCTGCAGCATCTTCAATTATTGGTATTTTATATTTATTTGCAACTTCTAATAATTGATCTATTTGTGATGGCATACCATAAAGGTGAACTATTATAATTGCTTTTGGTGTTTTTCCTTTAGCTATTCTATCTTTTATGGCTTCTTCTAAATAGTTTGGACACATATTCCAAGTCTGTTCTTCACTATCTACAAAAATTGGTTTTGCTCCTAAGTAAGTAATCGGGTTTGCAGACCCACAAAAAGTAAATGTTTGACAAATTACCTCATCATCTCTTTTAACACCTAATTGCAATAAAGCTAAATGTATAGCTGCTGTACCAGATGATAGACAAGCTACATGTTTATCATTATTCAAGTAATTTTCTAAATCATTTTCAAAGCCAGTTACATTAGGTCCTAATGGAGCTATCCAATTGGTATCAAATGCTTCTTGCACATAGTTTTGTTCTGTTCCTCCCATATGCGGTGAGGATAGCCATATTTTTGGTTTCATTTACTTAATATTATATTTTATTGTTTGTGCAGGATTACCAACTACCACAGCATAATCAGGAATATCTTTTGTGACAACAGCTCCAGCACCTATAGTTGCCCATTTACCTATTTTTATATTTGGTATTACCACTGCTCCTGCACCGACATGAGTTCCTTCTCCTATAGTTACATTACCAGTTATCGTTGCGTTTGGAGAAACATGAACAAAATCCGCTAACTTACAATCATGCTCAATAACTGCAGATGTATTTATAATGCAATGTTTACCTATATTTGTATTTGCATTTATTACTGCATTACCCATAACTACTGTACCAAAATCAACATTTGATAAAAATGAAACCGTAGTATTTTTATGAATTGCCGTAAAATAATTTACATTAATTCTATTAGCTATCAATTTTCTAACTCGATTATCTCCAATACTTAATATTAACTTTGCTTTTGCATTTATTTTTTTATTATTAAAAACACCTAAATAATCTAAATTAAGAAAATTTGTAATTTCAATATTATCATCAAACACTCCTGTAACATGTTTGTCTACTGATGTTAAAACATCAACAATTACTTTAGCATGTCCACTTGCTCCGTATAAATAAATCATTAGTTAATTCCTGTAAATTTTTCTGTCGTTACAGCATTATCTGAATTTATTCCTTCAGATTTTAAAACCTTTAAAACTGTTAATGCTATAATTTTTAAATCTAAAATAAAACTTATGTTCTCTACATACCAAGTATCATATTCAAATTTTTTTCTCCAACTTATAGCATTGCGCCCATTTACCTGCGCCCAACCGGTAATACCAGGCTTTACTAAATGCCTTCTTTTTTGAATTGGAGTATATAGATCTAAATATTCTGGTAATAAAGGTCTTGGTCCAATTAAACTCATATCACCTTTTAATACATTTATAAGTTGAGGTAACTCATCTAAAGAGGTTTTTCTAACAAACTTACCTAGTTTTGTTAATCTATCTACATCAGAAGCAAATTACCATTTTTATCTTTTTTATCGGTCATTGTTTTAAACTTAACTACTTTAAAGATTTGTTCGTTTTTACCTGGTCTTTTTTGAAAGAAAAACACTGAGCCTTTATTATTTATCAATAATAGTAATGCTACCAACAAAAATATTGGACTAAAAACAATAATAGCTATAAATGATGCTATAAAGTCTAAAATTCTTTTAAAAAAAGATTTATACATTATCTAAATTTTTATATTCTTCCAAAATTTCGTTCCAAATAAACTTTTGATCGTACTTACTTTCAATCTGCACTCTCGCATTTTCTTTTAATTTGAGATAAAGCCCTTTTTCTAACAGTAATTTTTCCATACTTTGCTGTAAAATAGTATTATTTTTTACTGGTACGATTATTCCATTGATATTATTTTTAATTATTTCATTACAACCGTTTATATCACTTACAATTGAAGGCAGTCCCATTGCACCTGCTTGCATGACTACATTAGGAAAACCTTCCCTATAACTTGGAAAAACCAAGACATTAGCCATTAAAAAATATGGTCTTACATCTTCTACATAACCTACTTCTATTATATTAGGATTTTGTTTTATCTCTTTTTGGTTTTTGTCTGATATTGGATCTAAATCGTTTTCAAATGGTCCTACTAAAAGAAGTTTAGTATTATTGTATTTTTTATTTATTGTTATAAAACTTTCAACTAATTCATTAATCCCCTTGTCTTTAACAATTCTACCTACAAAAATGTAAACAAAATCTTCTTGTTTAATATTTAATTTAGTTTTTTTTGATGTAATATCTTTATTTAAAAATTTATTTGGATTAAAATATTCTAAGTTTATTCCGTTTGAGCTACCATAACCTATAACTTTTAGCTTTTTTTCTTTTGCTAAATTTTCTTTACTAATTATTTTTTTTAGCTCAAAGGAATTAGGATATACCTTTGTTGCACATTTGTAAGTGAGCCACTCTACTTTATTTAAAATAATTCTTTTAAAACCTGTTGCCTCTAATAATGGTAACCCTGCAACTGTATGTAATCTGTTTGGCACACCTGCTAACTTTGATGCAAGCATTGAAACCAAACCTGCTTTTGGTGTATGAGAATGAACTATAAAGGGTTTTTCTTTTTTTAGAAATTTATAAAAATTAAAAACAGCTTTTAAATCTTTTAATATTGTTATTTTTCTTGTTAAATCTAAATAAAAAACACTTACCTTTTCTTTATCCCCTACTTCTTCTAATTTTTTTTTATCAGAAGAAACTGCTGTCACCTCAAAATAATTTTTCATAAAAGACATTTGTCCTCCTAAGAGCTTCTCTAACGAAAGCGGTATTGTTGTGACTCTAATTAATTTCTTTTTCATAAAAAAATTGTTTTTTTTGAGATAAATAAATACCTAATGCTAAATAAGGAATAAACATAACTTTCATTCTTGAAGCTAGACCTAAGTTATACATGTAAAGACTTAAAAACAAAATTATTAGTAAAGATGTACTTAGTAAAAAAAAAGAAATTTGATTTAAATACGTTTTTTTTCTAAATATTAGATATAGAAACAAAATTGTTGTTATTAAAAACAATAAATTTTCAAATGAAATAATGTAATATAATAATGATGAATTAACATCTAAAAAAAAGGGTCTATATAAAACAATATTTATTCTTTCTAAATAATTGGTAGATTCTAAAGGTATACTACTATTCCCGTGATTTAAACTGTATGTATTAATTTTAGCAAATACATAGCTTATTGAATCAATTGATATTGTTTCTATTTTTAAAAATACTTTTAAAATAGGTAAAGAGCAAATGAAAAACATAAATGAAAGTAATGCAAATTTTATTTTATACAAGCGTGATTTTTTAGAGTATATATAAAATGTAATTAACAAAGACATAAGGATTATTAGACTTAAATAAGGTCTTATAAATAGTAAAAAAATCAAAGATATCACTAACCAAATCAATAAGGGTTTTTTCTTCTTTACTTGAGCAAAAACTAAAGCCATAAAAAAAACAACTAAAGCCTCTTTACTTAAACCAGATGACCAAAAATGTAAAGAAGGGAATAATAGTATTATTATTAATAATTTATTATAAAATTCTTTACAATCAAACTGTCTTAAAAATATTAAAAAACCTATAAAACTTATTATTGAAAATATTAGAGAGATCACAAAGTAATCAAAATTTAACTTAACAAGAGGATAAATTAAAAAAGTAATAAAGCGACTACCGGGATTTGCATAATCAAAAATATTTGTAGAATCAATTGCCCTTTGATAGAAATTAAAACTATCTCTTTTTACTTCAATGCTATATTTATAATTTAATATAAAAGATGAAAAATGAATAATAAAAAGTATTATATAGTAAAATTTTTGAGGTATGTTTTTTTCTTTCAATTTTGAAATTTTATAGTAATCTGGTAAGTAAATAAATAATAAAACCTTTATAATTTTGTTTTTTTAAAGTCCCTATTCCAAACCTCTAGACACAAAATATTATAGAGTATTTTGGCTCTTTTTTCATCAGATATATTTATTCTATTTTCTGTCAAATTATAAATAAATTTTTTATCAACAAAATCAGGAAAGATTGCAGAAGTTGAATAAATATAATCTTTTAAAATTGAATTTAAATCTTCGTTTATCCATTTTTTTAAAGGAACCTCAAAACCTCTTTTAGGTTGGTTAAAAATTTGAGGAGGTAATGTTTCTTTAGCTATTTGCCTTAAAAGATATTTAGTTGTTTTACCCCTAACTTTTAAATTGTCATTTAAAGATGGCCCAAATTCAATTAATTCTTTTGATAAAAAAGGACTTCTTCCTTCTAAAGAATTAGCCATAGTTGCAACATCCATCTTCACTAATAAATCTCCAAATAAAAAAGTTATAAAATCTAGACACATTAGCTTATCTAATCCACTACCTAAATTATAATTTATGTAATTATACTCTTCTGTTAACCGATTAAGATTAGGCTTAAATTTAAAATAGACTTCATAGCCAGTAAAAACGTCGGCAGTAGCAGCTAGATATTGATGTATACCTTCTTTAGAAATTAAATGAATTAGTCTATATAAATAATTATATTTAGATTGTTTATTATTTGCTACAGGTAATATGGAAATAATTTTTCTTGCTATATTTTTAGTAAGTTTTGGAGTTTTAAAAAAATCATATTTAGAATAAGGAACATATCTTCTATAACCTCCGAATAATTCATCTGCTCCATCTCCATTTAAAATGACTGTTACATGTTTTTTTGCTTCTTTAGAAACATAATAACTTGGAATTGCTGAACTATCCATGTAAGGTTCACCATAATTTTTAACAATTTTTTCAAAATCATTTTTTAGATTTGAAAAATTTATAGCTATCTCTGTATGATTTGTTTTAAATTTTTCTGCAACAACTTTTGCTAAAGGCGCTTCGTTATATGTCCCTTTAAAAGCTACAGTAAATGTTTTTAAATTAGTATTATGCTTAGATGCAAACGCTGTAACTAAACCGCTGTCTATTCCTCCACTTAAAAAAGAACCAACTTCTAAATCAGAGGATTCTATTCTTCTTTTGACTGCTAAATCAAATAGTTTGTTAAACTCGTTTTTAGCTTCATTTAAGTTAAAAACTGAATTTTGTTGATAAGCCGAATGTATGCTCCACCATTTTTTTTCTTCTATATAAAGGTTATCTGTTTTAACTCTAAGATAATGTCCGTTTCTAAGCTCATTAACATTCTTAAACGCTGTAACCTCTTGAAATTGACTTCCAATAAAAAAATAATCTTTAAGAGCTTCTTTATTATATTCTAGTTTAACTAATTTTGAAATGGTATTAAGTTCTGAAGAAAAAATTAGCATCTTGTCTTGCTTATAATAATATAAAGGTTTTTTTCCCGCCCGATCTCTTGCTATAAATAATTCCTTCTTTTTATTATCATATATTGCCATAGCAAACATACCATCAAACTCTTCTAACATTTTTTCTCCTAAAACTTCAAACGCTTTTAAGATAGTTTCAGTATCTGAATTAGTTTCACATTTAAGGCTATATTTTTTTCTAACTTCAAGATGGTTGTATATTTCCCCATTAAAAATAATATGGAATTGTTTATAAACCATTGGTTGGTTACCTGAGACTGATAAATCTTGTATAGCTAGACGATAATGATACATGTCTATATTATCAATACTTAAATTTAGCTGAGCATCAGGCCCACGATGAAACATAAAATGTTTATAATCATCATAAGCAATTGTTTTAAAATTAATAGTTCCTAAAATTCCACACATTGATAGTTAATTATTAAGCGTTAAAAAAATTTCTTGGTATTTGCGGTTATTTGCTTGTATTGAATAATGTTCTTTGATTACTTGTTTATTTCTTTCTCCGATTGCTTCTAATTTACTTTTAATTTTAAAAATCTCTTGAAATACTTGTTTCCAATCATTTTGTGTATTAGCAAAGAAATTATCATTATTTCTATCAACTTTTATATTTGCTTCAAATTTTGAAGAAATTGTAGGTATCCCACAAGCCATATATTGTATTAATTTAAACGCACATTTTCCTTTATTAAAAAGATTGTTTTCTAATGGCATTATACCAACAGAAAAAAGACTTATCTCTTTAATCTCTGTTTCTTTTTTCCAATCGATAAATTTTACTGGAAGATTTTTAAAATTTTCCTTTAGTTCTTCATCAAAGCCTATTAAATTAATTTGGAAGTTGTATCCCATATTTTTTAAATCGTTAAAAATAGGAATTAAAAAAAGAAGGTTTTTCGATGTTGTTTTAGACCCAATCCATCCAATTATAAATTTTTCAGTATCTTGTTTCTTCGTAGAAGAGTTGAAATATCTATCAAAATCAATTGAAGTTGGAATTTCAAAAACATTCTTATTATAATTTAAAGCATAGCGCGTTAAATAGGGGCTTCCTGTAATTACAGCACTTGAATGTTTTATTACTTTACTAATTTTTCTTTTTAAAAAAAATTTTATTAACAAGTTACTATTTTGATCATATACATGAAATATTGCATCATCATAGTCAACAATATATTTTATTTTAAATAACTTAAAATATATTGATAAAAATGGTATATATGGTAAAAATTCATACTCAACAAAAACAATATCCTTTTTTTTAATTTTTAAAATATTATATAATCTTCTAAAGTAAATTTTAAATAAATATTTTAAGTTAAATGATGCTTTAGGTGAATAACTATCATCATGAAAGCTATAAACTTTGTATTCTCTATAGAATCTTAAATAATTGTAAGTTCTATATCTGCTACTTGGTCCTTTATTTGTGTACTTTGTAAAAAAAAGTATTCTCATAAGCTATTATTCATTTTATAAGATAAAATGAGGTTTCCAAATAAACCATATGAAATACATCCCCACATTCTAACAAATAAATTTTCAAATATAAGGGAAAATAAAATGATGAATAATATAATAAAGAAGTCTTTTGAACCAGAAAAAGATATTTTAATTAAGTTCAAAAATGAATAAGCAAAAAACAATAGTCCAAGTATACCAGAAGATATAAGAATATGCATATAATAGTTATGTGTGTTTAAATTATTGGTTTCTTTTAATAATTTTTCCTCATAACAATTATTTAATTTTTTTTGAACATCTCCTATTCCAACTCCAAAAAATAAATTTTTAATAACTATTTCTTTTGAACATTTCGCTACTTCTAATCTATTTGAATAACCCTTTGTATCTGTTATTAACTTAATATTAACCAAAGCTAATAACAAAAGTCCTCCATAAATGTAAATTATTATTTTTTGGTTATTTAATAATTTACATACTAAAAAAATAAATAAAAAACCTCCAATAAAAATTTGGGTTTTCCCTTTAAATAAAACTAATAATAGAAAAAATGTAAGCTGTAGAAAAACTTT
>Ga0256829_1002127_pt1 | contig 15133 bp, 11 predicted proteins | sample 131447metaG_FD_185979 | JGI IMG/M metagenome (GOLD analysis project Ga0256829, IMG submission 185979) | Hydrothermal vent microbial communities from Lau Basin, Pacific Ocean - 131-447 | ecosystem: Environmental > Aquatic > Marine > Hydrothermal vents | place: Pacific Ocean: Lau Basin | collected...
AATCCAATTCTATTTGTCCATTAGGAAAAACCGTACTGTGTTCTAAAAGATTTCCAAACAGCATAAATGGTGCAGTCTTAAAGTTATATTTTCTGTCAATCTTACCTAAGTAAGCATCAATAATAGAATGAAAAAGTTTTTCATAATCTTTTTCAGTTCTACGAATCTTTAAATTCGCAAGCATATTGTAAAAAGACATATGAATTACACTAGCAATATATAGTACAAAAAGAGGTACTACAACTAATAAAGCTATTGAAAGTGATGGTAAAGCTATACCAAAAAAGTCTATAACTATCGTTTCATGTGTTAAGTATGCGTAAACATACCAACCTACTAGAGCCATTAACACAAATGCTGCTATTGAATATCTTTTAATGTACATAACAAATTCCTTACTTAGATTTTTCTACTATTTCTCTACAATCTATACAATAAATCGCATGAGGCTTAACTTTTAGTCTCTGAAAGCCAATAGTATCTTCACACATCTCACAAACGCCATAATTACCAGCTGATATTTTTCCAAGAGTAACATCTATCTCTCTTAGCTCTTTAGCTTGTTGCTGTACTATAGCACTCTCAACCATTGAGTTGTTATTAACTGAGGCATGGTCGCCTTCATCATTTAACTCTAAAGCATTAAGCTCTTCTAGTTCACTATTAACACCGTTAATATTTTTATTTATCTGATCTTTACGGCTCTCTAAAATTTCTTTAAAGTAGTTTACTTCACTATCTTGCAATCTTTTTCCTTCATTTGTGATATGGGTGGTTACTCAATATTGAAAAACCTCTGTAAATTTGTTCTAGTAAAACAACTTTTGCGATTTTATGGCTCATAGTTAATTTACCTAAACTTATCACAGTATTACTCTCTTTTAAGAAGCTATCCTCGAAACCATATGCTCCACCTAGTAAAAATTTCACAGATATTTTATCATTTAATAGCTTACTAAATTCAAAACTATCTATTATTTTTCCATTAGGATGCAAAATAACACTAAAAGACTTCTCTGTGTATGGTTTTAAAGCCCTTGAATAAGCCTGTTGAGAGGCTTCTACTGAGATAGTGTGTGATTTCGCTACATCTTTTGGAAAAAGCTCTATATTTTTGACTTTTGCAAAGCGACTTATCATTTTTTCTAATTCTTTATACAAAGGGTCGTAAATAGTTTTCTCTTTTTTTGAGATTGAAACAATATCTATATTCATAATCATGCCACCATAGCACTACCAATAACATGGTAAGTTATATGGCTGAATTTATCATCAAATCTTACACCACCTATAGCAGCTACTAAATGTTTACTTTTAGATGCTATTTCATCTATAGAATCACCCAAAACAACACTTACATCATTTTTTGTGCTAGTTTTTCTATAGGCACCAAGTCCAATATAATTCAAATCCATCTCATTAGCTTCGATAACTTCTTTTTCACTGTGAGTTGATATACCAAGTATTTTATCTTCTTTTATTACACTTCGCACTATCTTTACAGCTTTATATATATCATCATCTATAACTCTTAAATCTTCTTGACCTAAATGAACACCATCGCAATACTCTATAAGTTCATAAGCATCATTTACTATCAAGAAGCCATCATAATGTTTTCTAATATAAATAAGCTGTTGTTTTATAAAAGCAATATCAGCATTTTTGTTTCTGTACTGTACAATCTCTACATTTTTAGTTTTAGCTATCTCTAAAAATGACTTCACTGACACACCTTTGTTATCAAGCATATCTTGATCACATAGTGCATACACTCTCATGTTAAACTTTAAAAAGAGTTAAAAGGTCAGCTAAAGTTTTCTTTAACTCATTTCTATTAACTATCATGTCAATAGAACCATGTTCTAGTAAAAATTCGGCTCTTTGAAATCCATCTGGAAGTTCAGAACCGATAGTTTGTTCAATAACACGCTGACCAGCAAAACCAACTAAAGCACCTGGTTCTGCAATAATAATATCACCTAGGTTTGCAAAAGATGCACTAACTCCACCCATAGTAGGATCGGTTAAGACTGATATAAATGGAAGTTTGTTATTTGCCAACTTTGCAAGAGCTGCTGATGTTTTACTCATCTGAAGAAGTGAAAATGTTGATTCTTGCATTCTTGCCCCACCAGAAGCACTTAAGATGATTAGACCTTCTTTATTTTGTATAGCTCTATCGACTGCACGAACAATCTTTTCACCTTCAACAGACCCAAGAGAACCACCCATAAAAGCAAAGTCAAAAATAACGAGTTGAGCAGGAACTCCATTCATACTACAAGATCCACTAACAACGGAAGACTTTCTACCTGTTTTTGCGTATGCTTCTTCAACTCTTTTCTTATATGTTTTTTTATCAGAAAATTTAATAGGATCAACAGGTATTAAGTTTGAGTCAAACTCTACAAATGAATCTTTATCTGTTAAAAGTTCCAATCTTTCTTTAACTCCAATACGAAGATGGTAACCACATTTTGGACATACATAGCTTTGGTTTTCCACTTCTTTGTGATACATGAGAGAGTGACATGATTTACATTTTATCCAATGCGATGATGCTTCTGCTTTAGTTGGTTGCTTATTGTCAAAAGTTTTAGTAAAAAGATTGATTAAGTTCACAAAGTTTCCTTGAATATATAATTAAAAATGATTATATCGAAAATTTTATTAATTTTAAGGAATTTTTGTAAAATTGTTGAAGAAAATTATAAGTATCTTATAAAATCTACTCAAAAAAAATGAGTAGATTTATATGTTATTATTTTAACAAAGAATCAACTATGCTTCTTGCCGCTTCTCTACCATCAAGAGCAGCAGTAACAACAAGGTCTGCACCACGAAAACAGTCCCCACCAGCATAGATACCAGCAGTTGTTGTTTCATATGTTTCTTTATCTATAATAATCCCACCCCAAGAATTTGTCTCGATTCCATTTTCTGCAAGAAAAGATGGAACAACTGGATCAAACCCTAGTGACATTATAACGATGTCTGCATTTACTCTGCTTTGACTACCTTTGATTTCTTCCATTCTTTGGCGTCCACTTTCATCTTTTGCACCCAAAGTTGTTTTAACGATTTCAATAGCGATAGCATGTCCATTTTCATCTAAAATAATCTCTTTTGGAGATGCTAAAAATGTAAAATCAACACCCTCTTCCATAGCATTTCTAAACTCTTTTTTACTACCTGGCATATTGATTTCATCACGACGATATAAACATGTTACTGATTTTGCACCTTCACGCTTAGCAGTTCTAACACAGTCCATAGCAGTATCACCACCACCAATAACAACAACATTTAAGTCTTTAAAGTCATATTGTTTATCATAATCAATTTTGAAATTTTTTCTTTGTATATTTGTTAAGTAGTCCATTGCTGCATGAACATTTGGTGCAGGTTCACCAGCTAATGATGCACTTTTAGCTTTAGTCGCTCCAACACCTATAAATATAGCATCATGAGTTTTTTCTATCTCTTCAAATTCAATATCTTTACCTACTTCACACTCTAAAATCAATTTTAAACCAGCTTCTACAAGTAAATCTACTCTTCTCTCAACAATATTTTTATCTAACTTGAAGTTTGGAATACCATAAGTTAAGAGTCCCCCTGCTCTATCTGCTTTTTCGTACATACTCACAGCTATACCAGAACGAAGTAGATAAGTTGCAACAGATAGTCCAGCAGGTCCACTTCCAATAACTGCTACTTTTTTATCTGTTGTAATTCCTGGAAAATCTGGTTTATATCCAGCTTTAAATCCAGCTTCAGTGATATGTGTTTCAACAGAACCAATAGTAATAGCACCATGACCATCATTTAAAGTACAATCGCCTTCACATAATTTATCATGAGGGCATACTCTTCCCATTACTTCAGGGAAAGGAGAAGGCTCATTTGATAGTTTAAAAGCAAATTCTAAATCTTTTTCACTAACAGACTTCAACCATTGAGGAATATAATTATGTAGAGGACATTTATTTAAACAAAATGGGTCTCCGCACTGAATACATCTTTCACTTTGAGTTGATGCATCATCACGGTCAAACACTTCATATATCTCACCAAAATCTTTTACACGCTCTACGACTAATCTTTTCTCAGGGTCTATTCTCTCAGTTGTTAAATATTCTCTCATCTTAGTCTCCTTTTTCTACATTCAATGGTAATTTTGTTAAGTTTTTAGGTTTAACTAACCAGAAGTTTCTTACTTCAACTCTAAAGTTATCAAGTAAATCTTTTGCTTTTTCACTACTTGTTTCAACTAAATAATCTTTTAACAATCGTTTTAAATAGTGTCTAGCTTCATCACCCTCATCAGTATCAATTCTTACAGCTTCTACTAGCTCATGGTTTACATTTTCTATAAAGGCATGGTCTTCATCATATACAAAAGATATACCACCTGTCATACCAGCACCAAAGTTAATACCTGTACGACCTAATATAACTATAATACCACCTGTCATATACTCACACGCATTATCTCCAGTACCTTCTACAATCGCCAATGCACCAGAGTTACGAACACCAAATCTCTCACCAACACTTCCAGATATATAAAGCTTACCACCTGTTGCACCATAAAGACAAGTATTTCCTCCAGCAGAGAAACTTTCACCCTCATTTTTAGATGTAATAACTATCTTACCACCATGCATACCTTTAGCGATATAATCATTCGCAACACCATTTAAGTAAATAGATACTCCGTTAATCAAAAATGCACCAAGTGCTTGACCAGCAACACCTGTTAGATTCATAGTAATAGTATCAGACTTGAGTCCTACATCACCATAATACTCTGCAATCTCACCACTTGTTAAAGCACCAAAACTTCTGTGAATATTTTGGATTTCACGCTTAATACGAATAGGTACATCAGGATGCTTAATAGCTGTATAAGCCTCTTTGAGAACATCTTTTTCAAAACTATTATCATCAAATGTAGGATTGAATTTTTGTTGATGAGTATTTACACCTTTCTCTTCATATAAGATACTTGAAAAATCGAATTTTTTAGCAAAAGAATCATCTTTCACTTTAAGCGTACTTACTTGACCTATCATCTCTTCCATAGTTTTATATCCAAGTGTTGCCATAATAGAACGAATATCTTCTGCTATAAGAGTAAAAAAGTTTACAACTTGATCAACATGTCCTTTAAAGAACTCACTACGAAGTTTTTCATTTTGTGTCGCAATACCAACTGAACATTTATTTACATGGCAAATACGAAGCATTTTACATCCAACAATAGTTAAAACACCTGTACCAAATGCGTATGATTCAGCACCAAGAAGTGCAGCTTTTACAATATCAAGACCAGTTTTAAGTCCACCATCAGTTTGAACTTCAACAAGACCTCTAAGATTGTTTGCTTTAAGAGCATTATGTGCTTCTGAAAGTCCAATCTCCCAAGGGTTACCTGCAAATTTTATTGAAGTAAGTGGAGCAGCACCTGTTCCACCATCACCACCAGAGATGATGATTTTATCTGCATAAGCTTTTGCAACACCTGCCGCAATAGTTCCAACACCAACAGTTGAAACAAGTTTAACTGCAACCCTAGCTTTAGGATTAACCTGTTTCATGTCAAAGATTAGTTGTGCTAAATCTTCAATAGAGTATATATCATGATGGGGAGGAGGTGAAATAAGTGTAACACCTGGAACAGTATGACGAAGTTTTCCAATCAAAGGAGTAACCTTATGTCCTGGAAGTTGTCCACCTTCACCTGGTTTTGCACCTTGAGCAACTTTGATCTGAATCTCCTCAGCCGAACGAAGATATGCAGGAGTAACACCAAAACGACCTGAGGCAACTTGCTTGATTTTTGAAACTCTATCTGTACCAAAACGAGCTTTATCTTCTCCACCTTCACCAGAGTTTGATTGACCACCGATTTTATTCATAGCCATAGCAATAGTTTCATGAGCTTCTGGAGAGATTGAACCCAAACTCATAGCTGCTGAAGAAAATCTTTTAAAAATCTCTTCTTTAGGTTCAACTTCAGAAATATCAATAGGTTTTCTAGCTGAATCAAACTCAAAGAAATCACGAATAAATTTAAGACCACGATTGTTTACAATTTCTTTGTATTTGTCAAAATCTTCTTTTTTACCACTTTTTGACATTGCATGAATAGCATGGATAACTGCTGGACCAAAATCATGATGTTCTTGACCACTATAAAATTTATAATAACCACCAATATTTAGAGGAAAGATTTTATTAAATCCTGTCTCTTTAAATGCAGCCTTATGATAAGTTGATAATCTCTCATCAATATCTTCATAGTTAAGACCTGGTATAACATTGTGTGAACTCTCAAAACAATCCTCTGCGATTTCATGGCTCAATCCCATTACATCAAACAACCCTGAGTTTCTATATGAGGCGATTGTTGCTATACCCATCTTGGACATAATTTTTAGTAATCCACCATTGATAGCACCATGAACTAATTTTAAAGCCTCTGCACAAGTTATATTTAATACTTTTGACTTTTGAAGTTCATGAGCAACAGTTGTGAAAAATAGATTAGGATAGATTGCAGATGCACCATAACCCAGTAAAACTGCAGCACTATGAGAATCAACTACTTCACCAGTAACACAAATCATAGAAACAAGGTGACGAACCTTAGCTTTTAATAAGGCTTGATTTAAACGACCAACAACCATAGCCATTGGAATAACTTTCATGCTCTTAGAAAACTCTGAATCATCTAAAATAGCTACACGAGTACCTTCATTTTTTACAGAATTTATTACTTTTTCAACCAAAGTGTCCAAAGAAGCTTTCAAATCTATTTCATATGCTGTTGAAAATGTGTTGTTATGATAAAAAGCTTGATACCTTGGTGATTTTTTATCACCGAAGCTTTTAAGTACCTCTAGTTTTTCACTAGTGATAATTGGGCTTATTGATTTTAAACGCTGTGCATGTGTTGGAATTTCATCTAAGATATTATGTACTTCTCCAAAACCTGTATTTAGACTCATAACTACTTTTTCACGAATTGGGTCAATAGGTGGGTTTGTTACTTGTGCAAATTTTTGTTTGAAATAGTCAGAAAAGTTTCTTTGCTTATTTGAAAAAGCAGCTAAAGGAGTATCATCTCCCATACTTCCAACAGCTTCTTTCCCCTCTTTCATCATAGGTTCGATAACTTGCTCAATAATCTCTTGTGTTATGTTGAAATATCTTTGACGCTTTATCAAATTTTCTGTATCAATATCCTTAGATGAAGTGTACTGCTCTTCAACATGTTCTTGAAGATATACCATGTGTTCATTTAGCCACTTCATGTATGGATTTGAATCTTTTAAATACTCATCAATTTGTTTACTTTTAAGCACTTTACCAAATTTTAAGTCTAGCCCAAGCATTTCACCAGATTGCAGACGACCACGCTCTTTAATCTCATCTTCTGCAATATCTACAACACCATATTCAGAAGCAATTAAAAGGTTGTTATCATTTGTAATAATATATTTTGAAGGACGAAGACCATTTCTATCAAGAACACATCCTATATAACGACCATCAGTAACACTAAATGCAGCAGGACCATCCCATGCTTCAAATACTGTTGAGTGATACTCATAAAATGCACGAAGTGCTGGATCCATATGTGGTGCATTTTGCCATGCTGAAGGGATAACAGCACGAACTGCTTTAAAGAAATCCATACCATTTACTATCAAAAATTCAAAAAAGTTATCAGCTGAAGCACTATCTGAAGCATCAAGTTGTAAAATTGGTAAAATTCTTTGTATCTCTTCATCTGTAAAAACTTCAGACTTGATAGACTCTGATTTGATTTGAACATTTATACGGTTACCTTCAACAGAGTTTATCTCACCATTATGTGCTACTGCACGAAATGGTTGAGCTAAACGCCACTCTGGAAGTGTATTTGTTGAAAATCTTTGATGAAAAAGTGAAAAAGATATTTTAAAGTCTTCATCTTGAAAATCTTTATAAAACTCTTTAATATGTGTTGGCATTACTAAGCCTTTATATGAAAGAACTTTTGAACTCATAGAAGATATATAAAAATCTTTTTCATTAACTAATTTATGTTCACACTCTTTACGAGAAAGATACAATAATGCATCAAATCTATTTGTAGCCATTATAGAGTTTGGCACGATGAACATCTGTGTGATTATTGGTAATGATACCATTGCTTGTTCACCAAGAGCATTTACATTTATAGGAACTTCACGGCGAAGCACAACTTTTAAGTCGTTATTATTACAAATGCTTTCAAGTGTATCTAAAAATTTAGCATCTTTTGTAAAAACTGAAGTAACTGCAAACTGTTTTAGTAGTTCAACACCATTTTTTTCTGCAACTTTACGCATAAACGACTCAGGCATAGAAAGAAGAAGTCCACTTCCATCACCTGTTTTTCCATCTGCTGCAACAGCACCACGGTGCATCATACGCTCCAACGCTGTAACTGCATCATTTAAAACCTTATGTGAAGGTTTGTTTTTAATATTTGCAACAAGTCCAAATCCACAGTTATCTTTAAATGATCTTAATAAATCATGATATTCAACCATACTGACTCCTAAATTTTAAAATTTGTATAATTTTTTTCTATAATTAAGCTAACTTTAATCTAACTTAGTCTATTTAGAAAATAGGTGCTGTATTGTATCGTTTATTGCTTTAAAAGTTTATGATAATAGTAGAAACTTGTAGATTTTATTATAAGTAGTGTAGTTTGGTAAACAATATATTTTCATTATTGTTTAGCTACCATTATACAAAAAAAAAGATAAATAGACTATAATTACAAAAAAATTTAAAGGAAATTATATGTCAGTGTATGTTTTTGGGCATAAAGTACCAGATAGTGATTCTATTGTTGGTGCTATATCAATCGCTTATCTTAAAAATCAAGTAGAAGATGAAGAGTATATTCCAGCTCGTCAAGGTGAAATATCTGCTGAAACAGAGTTTATCTTAAATAAATTTGGAGGTAAACTTCCAGAACTAAAAACATCAGTTGCTGGAGAAAAAGTTTACTTAGTAGATGATAGTGATAGTCGTCTTTTTCAAGATGATATAAATGAAGCAACAATTTTAGGGATAACAGACCACCATAAGCTCGGAGACTTAACTACAAATGCTCCTTTAGAGATGTGGGTAAGACCTATTGGGTGTTCTAACACTGTTGTTTATGAAATGTATCAATCGTATGGAGTTAAAATTCCAAAAGACATTGCAGGTATGATGATGATGGCTATCCTAAGTGATACTGTAATTTTCAAATCTCCTACATGTACAAAAGTAGATACTAAAGTAGTAAAAGAGTTAGCCCAAATCGCTGAGATAGAAGACTATAAAACACTTGCTATGGAGATGTTTATCATCAAGTCTGCAGTTGATGGTGCAACTACTAGAGAACTAAATACACGAGATTATAAAGAGTTTGATATGAATGGCTCAATAGTGAGTGTAAATCAGTTGGAGATGATTGATATATCTGCGTTGGATGATAGAAAAGAAGAAATTTTAGCAGATATGAAATCCATGAAAGAAGAGAAAAATCTTCATACAGTTATAACTCTACTTACTGACATCATGAAAGAAGGTTCTCAACTTTTATGTATAAGTGATGCTCCTCATAAGATAGAAGTTGCCTTTGATAAAAAACTTGAAAACAATCAAGTATGGTTAGAGAAAGTGCTTAGTCGTAAAAAGCAGGTTATCCCTTTCCTTCAACCACAATTTTAGACTTTAACTACTTGCAAAAGCAAGTGGTTAAACATCTTGAATAATGGCTTGTCTATTTTCATTTACGCTATTTATAATATCTACTTTTACGATTGTACCAAATTTAATCTTATTTTAGGTATAAACTACTAATCAGACATTAAATCTAAAGTGCATAATATCTCCATCCTGCACTATATATTCTTTACCCTCAAGTCTCATTTTTCCAGCTTCTTTTGCTTTTGCTTCACCACCAAACTCTACAAAATCATCATAAGCAATAACTTCAGCACGGATAAATCCTTTTTCAAAGTCATTATGAATAACAGCAGCTGCACGAGGAGCAGTTGAATTTTGGTGGATAGTCCATGAACGAACTTCTTTAACACCAGCAGTAAAATAACTCATAAGACCAAGTTTATGAAAACCTTTATGAATAATCTGCTCTAGTCCAGACTCTTCAACACCCATTTCTGTTAAAAACTCTTGTGCCTCTTCATCATCAAGACCTATAAGTTCTTCTTCAACTTTTGCACAAAGTTTTATAAGTTCACAATTGTTATTTTTTGCATGTTCTTTTAGTGCTACTACATATTCATTGTCTTCTAAAAGACCATCTTCGTCAGTATTTGCACCGTACATGATTTCTTTGTCAGTTAAAAATCTTACTTCATTTACAAGTTGAACATACTCATCACTCTCTACTTTATCATAGTTTCTAGCTAAGTTTCCATCAGCTAAAAACTCTAAAAGTTCTTCTGCTACATCTAAAACACTCTTAGCACTTTTATCAGCTTTTGCCTGTTTTTTAAGTCTATCTATACGATTTGAAAGGACTTCTATATCAGCTAAGATAAGTTCACCTTCTATAATCTCAACATCTCGTAAAGGGTCTATACTCCCCTCGTTATGAACAATATTTTCATCATCAAAACATCTTACTATCTGAAGTATAACCTCTGTTTCACGAATATTTGATAAAAACTTATTTCCAAGACCCTCACCTTGAGAAGCACCTTTAACAAGTCCAGCTATATCAACAAAATCAAGTGTAGAATACTGAATACGCTCAGGATTTACAATCTTTGCTAGTTCTTGAAGTCTTTTATCAGGAACAGGAACAACTGCTTTGTTTGGTTCTATTGTACAAAATGGATAGTTTGCAGCCTCTGCGTTTTGTGCTTTTGTTAGTGCATTGAAAGTTGTTGATTTACCGACATTTGGAAGTCCTACTAGACCTATTGCTAATCCCATGTGATACCTTTAGTAAATTTTTTGCAATTATATCCAAATCAATTTAAAGTAAATCAGTTAAACCTTTTTCCATATCTGGAAATTTCAAAAATAGCAATTTTGATTAGTTGTTTTTTCTAACCTCTTTTAAAGTTTTATTATATAACAATTCCTTTATATGAAAAACAGATTACTCACACTTTTTTTACTTTTTTCCATAAGCTTTAATATAGTTCATGCCTATGTGATAGAAGCATTAGACACGCACCCATGTCAAGTAAATGAGTATATTCAAGAGTTTCATGATGAAAATAATATACCAGCAGATGATATTTGCCATCTACATCATTTTTTTCATATTGCTTTTATCTTACCTGAGATTGATGAGATACAAACACATGAGCATTTAACTACGAAACCATCTACAAAAGCTAAACACTACAAATACAACTCGTATAAAAACTTCTTAAAACCTCCTATCAACGCATAAATAATTTTTAACCTACACCTCTATCAAAAATAACTTATAAGGATACTTATGAAAAAAATATTAGTAGTTCCATTTATAATATGGAATTTACATGCACAAAATTTTGATAAATTTATGCAAAATGCGTTACAAAATTCACCATATCTTAAAGCAAATGCTTTAAATATAGAACGAGCAAATGAAGAGTCTAAAATCATACAAAGATATAAAAATCCTAGCCTTTCACTTGAAGCTTCAAAATTTAATCCTGATGTAGGTAATAGTGCGTCAGGATACCGAGGTGCATTTTCTCAACCTGTTCGATTGTGGGGAATTGGGGATGCAAGAGAACAACTTGGTATAGTTATGAAAGAAGAAGCAAATAGCCTTACAAAACTAAAGCGTACAGAGTTTATAAGAGACCTTTCACTTCTGTATATCAACTATTCAAAACAGAGTGAAATTGTTATTTTGGCAAAAGAAGAGCTAAAAATTGCACAAAAAATTTCCAACATTACTAAAGAGCGTTACAGAGCTGGAACAATAGCAAAATCACGATATTTATTGTCAAAAGTTGATACTTTAAGTGCCGAAAATATACTCAATGAAAAAGAAGCAGAGAAATTTTCTTCTTACTCGAGACTCTTAGCATTTGCAGGTATAGCAGATGAGATAGAGCTTGATTATCATCATGAGTTTATTTTATCACATAAAATAAACTTGCAAAATTCAGCGAAATTGCACTATTTAAAAAACTCTCAAATAAAAGCCGAGAAAGAAACAGAGCTAAACTCTAACAAAATAGAATGGATAGATATTTATGCCGAGTATGAAAAAAAGCCAAATCAGAAGATTGCAAGGTTAGGAGTAGATATTCCTCTCGCTATTTTCAATACAAAGACAGAAGAAAAACGCATAGCATCTCTAAAAGTAAAACAAAGTAAATATTTGATAAAAAATCAGCAGATAAGACTTTCACATAAACTTATGCGTATAAATTCTGAACTCAAAATTTTACAAAAAGTGCTAATTTCAACTAAAAAACTTTATGCTTCACAAAAGGAACTTTTAAAGATGTATGAAGATGGTTACAAGATAGCAAACATCAATCTTATTGAGTTACAAAATATTAAAAATAAGATGATTAAAACAAGAGAAACAGAAATCTCTCTAAAAACTAAAATAGATATAAACATAGTTCTTTACAACTATGAAACTGGAGAATATAATGAATAAACTACTACTAATAGCATTGCTTGGTGGGGTTCTTTTTGCAGACAATATAGAACTGCCAATAGAAAAAACGCAAATGCACGCTTTCAAAAAATCAGTCGCACTCAATGCCAAAGTAATACAACTCTCAAATGCACAACAGTCTATCACTTCACTTGTAAGTGGACATTTGGAAAAATATTTTGTGAAGCCTGCACAGTATGTAAAAAAAGGGGATAAAATTGCACTTATTGAGTCTATAACAGTTTCTAAGATGAGTGCTGATTATATCGCACTTAAAAAGCAGTTGGAGTCAGTTTCCAAAAATTATGACTCTATAAAAAAGCTTTATAAAAAAGGCATGACCTCTATGCAAAAACTAAATGAAGAGGCTATAAAAAAGAGTGAAATATCTGCAAAACTCAATGCATTGCGTTCACAACTCACCACACTAGGTATCAATACAAATAACCTCAAAACAGCAACAGCAAATTTTTATTTACGCTCTCATAGTAGTGGTCGTGTTGCCGCACTTTTAAAACCTTTACACTCTTCTGTAAATACAGCCCAAGCTATTGCCTCTATTGTTAAAAACCAAGCTTATTATGTAAAATCCTATCTTCCCATAGAATATGTAACAAAGGTGCGTTTAGGGGATAAAATAGTTATCAACTATGCAAATAAAGAGATAGTTACTCATGTAACACAGATTATGCCGAAGCTAGATGAGAAGACACAGCGAGTTATTGTTCTTTCAAGTATAAATCAAAAAGTAAAAAATCTTTTTATTAATGCTTATGTAAAATCAACTCTCTATTTTGGTGATGCAAAAAGATATGTTTCTGTAAAAAAATCAGCACTCTCATTTTTTAATAATGAATGGGTAGTATTTATTCCAATAAAGAAAAAAAGTACAGAAGAAGAACTAGCATATACACCTCAGGTTATTGAAATTATTGTTCAAGATGATAAGTATATTGGGGTAAAAGGCTTAAAACTAGGAAAAGAATATATTAGTGCTAAAAGTTATTATGTAAAATCAGCACTCCTTAAAGACTCTCTTGGCGATGGAGACTAGAGTATGTTAGCAAAACTTATAGAGCTTTCGCTCAAGTATAAAATCTTAGTATTAGTCCTTTTTGTAGCTATTTCTGCTTTTGGATTTAAAGCGTATCAAGATATTCCAGTAGATGCTTTTCCAGATATAACACCAAAACAGGTTGTTATCTTTACTGAAAGCCCAGGAAACTCTGCAGAAGATATAGAAAAGTTAGTAACTTACCCAATAGAGTCAGCTCTCTCAGGTATGGCTGGGGTGAAGCTCATACTCTCTAACTCTATTTTTGGTTTGTCGTATGTGAGTGTTTTTTTCAAGGACGATATGGACATCTACTTTCTGCGTCAGTTAGTGAGTGAGCGTCTTACTTCGATAAATATTCCAAAGGGTTGGGGACAACCAGTTCTTGGTCCAAACTCAACAGGTTTAGGGCAAGTTTTTTGGTATGAGATTCACGATAGCACAGGTAAATATACTCTTAGTCAGCTCAAAGAGATGCAACAGTATATCGTTACACCTCTGTTTAAAAGTGTAAGTGGTGTTGAGGAAGTTGTAGGTTGGGGTGGTTATGAAAAGCAGTACAATGTACTTATAGATACAAAAAAACTCCAAGATTTTTCTATTACCTATGATGATATTGTACAGTCCTTACAAAAATCAAACCAAGCAGCAGGAGGGCAGTACCTAGAGTTTAACCGTGAACAGTATCTTATCCGTGGGGCAGGTTTGTATAAAACTCTTGATGATATACGAAACACTGTGGTCAAACCAAGCAAGGGACAGGCTATAACTATTGGCGATGTCGCTAAAGTAGAAGAGGCAGTTGCTCCACGATTTGGTGCAGTGAGCATTGATGGGAAAGAGGCTGTTATGGGTATGGTGTTGCAAAGAAGTGCTACAAATGCAGCCAAAGTTGTTGCTCGTGTAAAAGCGAAGATAAAAACAGTAGATGATGCGTTGCCAAAAGGTGTGAGTATCCATACTATTTATGACAGAACAGAGATAACACATAAGGCAGTGGGTACTATGACAGAGGCTCTCATGACAGGTATTGTTCTTGTCTCTATAGTTCTGTTTTTGTTTCTTTTTGAATTTCGTTCTGCATTTATTGTTATTTTATCTCTACCTGTATCTCTGCTTATCGCTTTTTTACTGATGCAACATTATGATGTTAGTGCAAATCTTATGAGTCTCTCTGGACTTGCCATCGCCGTTGGAATGATAGTCGATGGAACAGTTGTTATGGTAGAAAACAGTTTTAGGAAACTTCATGATGAGCCAGATGCTCCTAAACTCCAAATTGTGAGTGATGCAGCAAAAGAGGTTGCAACACCTATTACCTTTGCTATTTTAATTATTGCTGCTGTTTTTATACCTCTTTTGAGTCTTGGTGGATTAGCAGGAAAACTGTA
>Ga0256829_1002129_pt1 | contig 15127 bp, 9 predicted proteins | sample 131447metaG_FD_185979 | JGI IMG/M metagenome (GOLD analysis project Ga0256829, IMG submission 185979) | Hydrothermal vent microbial communities from Lau Basin, Pacific Ocean - 131-447 | ecosystem: Environmental > Aquatic > Marine > Hydrothermal vents | place: Pacific Ocean: Lau Basin | collected...
TCGCATTTTCCGTCAGACGCAATGGTGGCATGCGGTATTTTTCTGCAAAGTCGGCAGCAAACTTCCTAAACAGCAGATGAATATCCTCTTTTCTTTCTCGTAAAGGAGGTATATAAATAGGAACCGTGTTTAACCGATAAAATAAATCCTGGCGGAATTTCCCTTTTTCTATAGCTTCGGGTATATTTACATTTGTAGCTGCAACAACACGAACATCCGTTTTAATAACTTTAGAGGAACCTACTTTCATAAACTCACCTACTTCCAATACGCGCAGTAACCGTACTTGTGTTGACAATGGTAATTCTGCTACTTCATCCAAAAATATAGTCCCTCCATTCGCGACTTCAAAATACCCTTTTCGTGCTTCATGAGCTCCGGTAAAAGAACCTTTCTCATGTCCAAATAATTCTGAATCTATAGTCCCTTCAGGAATAGCTCCGCAGTTTACTGCTATATAATTTCCATGTTTCCGGGAACTCATCTGATGAATAATCTGAGGAAACACTTCCTTTCCTGTTCCTGATTCTCCTGTAATCAAAACAGTTAAATCTGTTGACGCTACCTGCATAGCAATGTCAATAGCTCGGTTTAACAGGGGTGAATTACCAATAATTCCAAATCGAAGTTTTATACTTTGTATATCCATTTTTGTATTTTTAGTAAATAACCAGTTATCTTAGTAACGCATTCAACTCACGCTCAAAGGTCTGTTGTAATTTTCGCATAGTTTTATCAATCACTTTATCGGTAAGGGTCTTTTCCTTATCTTGCAATATAAATGATAAAGCATATGATTTTTTTCCTTGTGGAATTTTATCGCCTTCATAAATATCAAAAAGCCCTACCGACTGCAACAATCGTTTTTCCACTTTAAAAGCAAGCTTTTGTATATCACTGAATTTGACATTTTTGTCAAGCACCAGTGCCAGATCTCTTCTTACAGCAGGGAACCTGGGAACAGGCATATATTTAATATCTTCCTTTGGCACCAAACTTAAAACTACATCCCAATCTAAATCGGCACCAAAAACTTCTGTTTTAATGTTCATCTGTTTTAGTAAATCAAAAGAAATCATTCCTACATATCCTAACGACTTTCCTTTTACTGATAAATGAATCCCATACTGAAACAATTCATTTTCTATTTCTTTCATTTCTATCTTATCGGCAGGAATACCTGTTTTTAGCAGCAACGCATTCACAATTCCGTTTACATAGTAAAAATCAACATTCTTTTTGGGAACATTCCAGTTTTCCGCATCCAAAGCTCCTGTAGCCAACAATAATAAATGACGCTCTTCGCGGTAATTTTTTATTCCCCTGTTTTTGTCATATCCGTCTCTTTTAAAATATGACTTTCCAAATTCAAAGATTTTTAAATCCGAAATTTTTCTGTTCTGATTATAAGCAATTACCTCAAGTCCTCCAAATAATAAACTCTGCCTTAAAACATTTAAATCCTGACTTAACGGATTTAATAAAGCCACACTATGCTCAGCTTTAAAATAATTATTGCTTTCATAATATGCAGCGCGGGTCAGAGAGTTATTCATAACCTCATTAAAACCACGACTTACCAACATGTCGGCTACTGCATTTTGTAATTTCTCACGGTCGGGTTTCTGCCGCAAGCTTACAGAAGAATGAATTTTATCTTCAAATTTTACATTATTATAACCGTAAATACGTAAAATCTCTTCTATAATATCTACCTCACGCAACACGTCAACTTTATAGGTAGGAATTAGCAACTCCAGCCCTTCTTCTGTAGCAGCAATTATTTCAATACCCAGATCAGTAAGGATTTCTTTAATAATTTCCGGAGATATATTATTTCCTATCAGCCTGTTTACATTTCGATATTTAATAACAACAGGCCATTTTTCAACAGGATTAGGATAAAAATCTTTGATTTCGGATGAAATAGTACCGCCGGCAATTTCTTTTATTAGAAGTGCTGCACGTTTTAAAGCATATATTGTAATGTTCGGGTCAGCACCCCTTTCAAAACGAAAACTTGCATCCGTTTGTAAACCGTGTCTTTTAGAAGTCTTCCTTATGTGCCGCGGGTCGAAATAGGCACTTTCCAAAAATACTGAAGTAGTTTTTTCTGTCACACCCGAATGAGCCCCACCAAAAACACCGGCAATGCACATTCCTTCTTTTTCATTACAAATCATCAAATCTTCAGCATCGAGTTTTCTCTCTACCTCATCCAAAGTAACAAAAGGAGTCCCCTGAGGTAGTTTCTGAACAATAACTTTCCGCCCAATAATTTTATCTGCGTCAAAAGCATGTAAAGGATGCCCGGTTTCCTGCAATACAAAATTGGTTATATCTACAACATTATTAATAGGACGTAAACCGATACTTTCCAAACGTTTCTTTAACCATTCAGGTGACTCCTTAACTTGAATATTTTTTAAGGTAATACCTGAATATCGTGGACATGCTTTGGGATCTCGAACTTCAATTTCAATTTCCATTTCATGATTGTCAATATGGAAATCTTCAACAGAAGGAATTTCTAAATTAAATTTACGTGTATTAAAATAACGGTTCAACCCAGCTACCAAATCCCTTGCAGAACCAATATGTGAAGCGGCATCAGCACGGTTGGGTGTCAAACCAATTTCGTACACATAATCTGTTTCAACAGGAAAATAATCAGTAGCGGGACGGCCAGGCTCTACTTCATCATTTAAAACCATAATACCATCATGTGATGTTCCTAATCCAAGTTCGTCCTCAGCACATATCATTCCTTCAGAAACTTCACCTCTTATTTTAGCTTTTTTTATTCTAAATGACTCGTCTTCGGAATATAATGTTGTTCCGACGGTAGCAACCAACACTTTTTGACCTTTGGCAACATTAGGAGCGCCACATACAATGGGCAATATTTTCCCATCACCTACATCAACGGTTGTAACACTCAACTTGTCGGCATTAGGATGCTTTTCACATGTTAATACTTCTCCGGTTATAACGCCCTTTAAACCTCCTTTTACCGACTGGTATTCCTCAAACCCTTCTACTTCCAATCCAATATCAGTAAGAATAGCTGATAACTGAAGTGGCTCTACATCTATAGTAACATATTGTTTTAACCAATTATATGATAATTTCATGTGTTTATTATTTTATATTCCCCTGTTTCCGTCTGTATTTTAATCTTTTGCGGGTATACAGAATCCACTTTTTTAATTAACTACAACGTCAAAAATAATCCCGCACTAAATCTTCAACTAATAACTTGCAAAGGTAAAAAAAAATCAATCTTCTGCCATTTTGTCGTATTAAAATCCGTTAAATTCCACATGACTGAAATAACTGGAAATACCTAAAAAAACAATCTTTTTTAAATACTTTTTACATTTTGAACAAGCATATTAATAAAGAGAAAAAAGGTTTTTCACCCCGGGTAATGCATGACTTTGCTTAACAAGTAGTGTTTGTCACTATTGATTATCTAATTTTTTTAATCATTTTTTTATAACTTTTTTACTGAAATATAAAATTATATTTATTAAAATATTTTCTTAAACAAGCATTTTTACAGAAAAAAATATTTTTTTTTAACATATTAAAATTATAATAATTTCAGATTGCTTCTAATTCATTTTCTTTCTTAAAATTGAAATATTATTAAACATAATTATATTCATATTATACATTATATTAGTAAGATATAACAATATCCAGAATTAAAATTATTATATCTTTTACAAGTAAATTTTTTACGATACAATAGTTTTTTTATCTGTTGTTTTTTTTATTTTCAACCGTATATTTTTAATAGCCTAAAGGTAAAAGACTTGTATTATAAAAGGTTTTTTTTAATATTTGTATTGTGAAAGGATAACAACATTTTTAATATACTTTAATTTTAGTTTTTTAGCAGTGTTTTAATAAAAGTATTTTTATGAATCCCTTTAAAATAAGTTCTCAATTTTTTAACAAATATTTATTCACCAAAATTTAATTTTATGAAGAAAAATTACGCTTTAATTTTAAGTTTATTTATGTTTTTTGCCTTTACAGGCTTAAAAGCACAAACAGTTGTAAAAACCGAAAACGGAGTACCCAGTTTTATCAAGTTTGATAATAAAAAAAGTACCGAATCATTACAGCAGGCGGCTTCTCTTTTACATGAGCTGTTGCCGGCAACAAAAAATGATAAATTTGTCAAAAAAGGGTTCTTAAAAGATGACATTGGATTTCAACATGAAAAATTCCAGCAATATTATAAAGGAATAAAAGTTGAAGACGCTATTTATAATGTTCATGCAAAAGGAAATTCCATCCGCTCGATGAATGGTGAATTTGTAAAAATCTCCGATTTGAACATTCAGCCTGTCCTAAGTGAAAATGCTGCCCTTCAAAAGGCTCTAAAATTCGTAGGGGCTGAAAAATATATGTGGCAAGATAAAAATAACGATGCTTTTGCAAGGCAAACCGAAAAAACAAAAACTTTTTATCCTAAAGGTGAGCTTGTAATTGTCAGAAATACAAAAAGCACAAATAAATTAACACATAATATGCCTGTTTTGGCTTATAAATTTAATATTTATGCCGAAAAGCCATTAAGCAGAGCCTGGATTTATGTTGATGCACGTACCGGGAAAATTGTACATACCAATGCAATTATTAAAGATGTTGATCATATAAATAAGTTAAACGAGAATGCCTCCGATAATTTCCTGAATGCCACTACTTCAATGTACAGTCCGCAAGTTACCACTAATGCAGCCACACGCTATAGCGGCGGCCGTAACATCGAAACTCAGTTAAGTGGAAGCTATTATGTTTTGCACGATTTAACCCGTGGAAATGGCATTTTTACTTATAATATGCTTACCGGAACAAATTATAGTGCAGCTGTAGAATTTAAAGATGCCGATAACAACTGGACTGCTGCCGAATATGACAATGCAGCAAAAGATAATGCCGCCCTTGATGCACAATGGGGAGCTGAAATGACCTATGACTACTGGACACAAAAACATAACAGAAATAGTTATGACGGCAACGGGGCTGCTATTAAATCATATGTGCATTTCGACAAAGCCTATGATAATGCCTATTGGAATGGCTCTGTTATGACTTATGGTGATGGCAGTGATACTTATTTTGATGCCTTAACAGCACTTGATGTTTGCGGCCATGAAATTGGTCATGCTGTTTGTTCCAGCACGGCTAATTTGACATACTCCAACGAATCAGGAGCTATTAACGAAGGATTATCTGATATCTGGGGAGCATCAATTGAATATTTTGCTGCTCCTGAAAAACAAACATGGCTTATTGGTGAAGATATTGAACGACGCGCCGGCCATGCAGCATTACGTTCCATGAGCGATCCTAAGTCGGAAGGACAACCGGATACTTACAAAGGTACAAACTGGTACACAGGTACCGGCGACAATGGCGGCGTACATACTAATAGCGGGGTTTTAAACCACTGGTATTATCTATTGGCTGCCGGAGGATCTGGTACCAACGATTTAGGAAATTCATTTAATGTTACAGGAGTAACTATTGATGTGGCTGCTAACATTGTATGGCGTATGGAAAGTGTGTACATGACTGCTAATACAACCTATGCTGATGCACGTAATTTTTCAATTCAGGCTGCCACCGATTTATACGGAAGTGGTTCTAACCAGGTTATCCAGACAACTAACGCATGGCATGCCGTTGGTGTTGGTGCTGCTTATGGTACCTTGAACTATTGCTCTTCAAATGGAAAAGATGCTTCTTACGAATGGATTTCAAAAGTAACCATAGGCTCTTTTAGCAATACATCAGGTTCTGCAGGTTATACCGATTTTACTGCAAAAACAGTAAATGTTACCGCCGGAAATACATATTCTGTCTCCCTGACTCCTTCTTTCTCGGGATCGTCATATAATGAGTATTTTAAAATCTGGATTGACTTAAATCATGATGGTGACTTCGCCGATGCCGGTGAACTTGTTTACGATGCAGGAGCCTTAAGCAGTACAACTGTAAACGGCTCGTTAACAATCCCGGCAGGAACTGCTCCTGTTAAAACACGCATGAGAGTTTCTATGAAATATAATGCCGCTCAAACAGCATGCGAATCATTTTCTTATGGTGAAGTAGAAGACTATACCGTAAATATTACTGCCGGTACTGCCGATACACAGGCACCTACCGCTCCTTCTTCATTAACAGCTTCAAGTGTTACTCAAACTTCGCTGACACTTAGCTGGACAGCCTCCACAGATAATGTTGGAGTAAAAGAGTATAGGGTATATAAAAACAGTACTTTACTTGGCACTGTAACAGGTACTTCTGCCAATGTAACCGGGTTAACAGCAGGAACAAGTTATAGTTTTTATGTTAAAGCTGCCGATGCTGCCGGAAATATTTCATCTGCCAGCAATACGGTAAATGTTACAACCAGCAGTGCAAGCAGCGGAGCACCTACGGGATATTGCACTTCCAAAGGAAGTAATGCCAGTTACGAATGGATCGACCTGGTGCAACTTGGAAGCATTAACCATACAAGTGGCACAGATGGCGGTTATGCCGATAATACCTCTTTGCAAACGAATTTAACACTGGGAACCAGCAACACTATTTATATTAGTGCCGGCTTTGCCAGTTCAAGTTACACCGAATACTGGGCTATATACATTGATTACAACAGAGATGGTGACTTTGCCGATGCCGGTGAAAAAGTCGTTTCAGGCTCTTCAAGCAGCGCAGCAACGCTATCGGGTACTTTTACCGTTCCTTCATCTGCTTCAACCGGATTAACCCGTATGAGAGTCTCCATGAAATATAATGCTGCACAAACTCCTTGCGAAACATTTAGTTATGGCGAAGTAGAAGATTATACTGTTAACCTTACAACAACTGCAGTAAACGGACTTACAAACTTTAATAATCCTTCTGCCAAAACATTGGGTAAAGAGCGTGAATCTTATTATTTATATCCTAATCCGGCACAGGATTTTATACAAATTAGTATGAACCCTGACACCGAAATTAAATTGGCTATTTATAATATGAACGGCCAGAAAGTTAAAGAGCAAACCCTCACAGGTAACAAAAAGTTGAATATCTCTAAACTTCCTGCCGGAATGTACACCATAACCATTAACGATGGTAGAAAACTTGATGTAAAACGTTTTGTAAAACGTTAACATTTGTTTTATTTATACTTCAAAAGCTCCAAATGACGAATTCATTTGGAGCTTTTTTATTTGTAACCGGTAACGTAATATGATAATTATTTATTTCAGGGCGGCATTCCGGGCTGTACGTTACAAGTCCTCGGTCAAAAACCGTGTCCGGCTAACCGTTTGCGGGGGCTCCTAACGTCGCCACGCCTCCGGTAGCCTCCATCGGCTTTTGCCCTGTGGGCTTTCCACTCCCATCCCGGCCGCAATGCAGAACATTTAATGAGAGATTCCTCCCCTATTATAACCCGTAAATAACGAAAAAACATTGATTAGTGCAATTTGCGGTAATGATGGTAGTGGCAGCGAGGTGCCGGTAAAGGGTTGCCGGGGCTTGTGGAGGCAGGGCGACTTTAGGAGCCCCTGAAAACACATTAGCCCGGCACCCTTTAGCGGTGCCGACTAAAACGGACAGCATGTTTAACCGCCCAAATTAAAATACTTATTAAAATTTTATTTAATTTCGTTTGAAAGAAAAAATATATGAAAACTAATATTTATGATTTTTTAGTGATAATATTGCTCACCGCTGTTTTGTTTAGCCTTATTCAATTCGATATTTTAAAAGTTTCAATTCAATATTTGCTTATTCCCTTTTTGCTTATATATTATATTGGCCGATGGGTTTCGTATTACAATATGCGAAGAAAAAATAAACCGGAATAACATTTTAACCTTTTTTCTTTATTTAACATTTAGGTAAATAAAAACCTATTACTTTTGGATTTTAGTGAGACGTGCTGTTCTCCACATAACACAAAATAAATTGTTTTCGGAGAGATTTATGTTATAGTTTTTCCTAATGCGTTATTAATGTTTGCAGTATGAGAAGTTGTAGCTTTAGGCAACAGGTGTTTTCAATGAAATCAGGTATTGGTTTTGGAATATTATTGGTAACAATGTTGCTGGGGTCATGCTCAGGACAGAATCAAAATAAGAATAATATGAAATCATTAAAAAACGGAGAAAAGTTTCCTTATACAAATAATTTAATTCACGAAACCAGTCCTTACCTGTTACAACATGCACACAATCCTGTTGACTGGTATCCGTGGGGGAAGGAGGCTTTTGAGAAGGCGGAGAAGGAGAATAAACTTGTTTTGGTAAGTATCGGATATTCGGCTTGTCATTGGTGTCATGTAATGGAGCATGAGAGTTTTGAAGATACTGCGGTAGCACGTATTATGAATGAAAATTTTATCTGCATAAAAGTCGACCGCGAGCAGCGGCCTGATGTGGATCATCAGTATATGGAGGCGGTACAGCTACTTACCGGACGAGGCGGTTGGCCTTTGAACTGTTTTACGCTTCCTAATGGAAAGCCTGTATGGGGGGGAACCTATTTCCCACGTAATCAATGGATATCGGTATTAAAACAGCTGTCGGAATTGTATAAAAAAGATCCACAGAAGATGCAGGAGCAGGCTGAAATGTTATCGGAAGGAATCAGAAAAAATAATTTGGTGCAAGTGCCTAAGGAAAAGACCGTATTTAAGGAGCAGCAAATGAAAGATGCAGTGAAAGCCTGGGGCAAACATTTCGATAAAAAATGGGGTGGAGCTATGGGTTCGCCTAAATTTCCAATGCCTTCTACTTATTTATTTTTAATGAACCAGTATTTCCATACTCACAAAAGCGATTTGCTTTCCTATGTTACCCTTAGCCTGGATAAAATGGCAATGGGCGGAATTTATGATCAGATTGGGGGCGGGTTTGCACGATATTCCACAGACAGCAAATGGAAAGTGCCGCATTTTGAAAAAATGCTGTACGATAATGCCCAGCTTTTGTCGGTTTATTCTAAAGCTTATAAGCTAACGCATAATAAGTTATATAAACGGGTGGTATATGAAACACTGGATTTTTTAAAACGCGATTTGCAAAATAGCAAAGGTGCTTTTTATGCTTCGCTGGATGCCGATAGTGATGGTAAAGAAGGGGCTTTTTATGTATGGAAAAAACAGGAATTGGATGAATTACTGGGAAAAGAAGCTCCCTTGTTTGAAGAATATTATTCTGTTACCCCCAATGGAAATTGGGAAAATGGTGAAAATATATTATATGTGCGACAACCTCTGTCGTTATTGGCTAAAAAAATGGGAATTACGAAGCAGGAAGCCGACAAACAACTGAGTAGTGCCAGAGAGATTCTTTTGAAAGCAAGGGAAAAACGAGTTCATCCGTCAACGGATACAAAAGTATTAACTTCATGGAATGCCATGACGATAACCGGTTTGCTGGATGCATACGGTGCCTTTGGCGATACTGTTTTTTTGAACAGCGCACTGGAAACAGCACAATATCTGGTAAAAAACCGCATGAATGAAGAGGGGAAATTATGGCGTTCCAGAAAAAACAAAACAGAATTTATACCTGCCTTCCTGGATGATTATGCTTTTCTCTCAGGTGCTTTTATACATTTATATCGCTTTACTTTTGACGAAAAATGGTTACAACTGGCTCAAAAACTTACAAGGTATGCAACCGACCATTTTTATAATAAACAAGCGGGTTTTTATAATTATTCAGAATTAAAGAGGGAAAGTATCATACAGCCTAAGTATGAAATTACAGACAATGTAATTCCTTCATCTAATGCGGAAATGGCTAGTGTATTGTACAATCTGGGAAGTTATTTTGATAATAAGGAGTATATGCATAAAGCTGAAATTATGGCCTCGGCAGTATATCCGGATGTGATTAAAAACCTGCCGTTTTTTTCTAAGTGGGGATTGCTGGTTAACCGTTTTATTTTTCCTGAGAGAGAGGTGGTAATTACAGGAAAAAAAGCGCTGGAAAAAAACAGGATATTAAGTATGACTTATTTACCTTATATTATTGCAGGCAGCGAAACGCCTTCCAATTTACCGTTGTTGCAAGATCGTTATGTGAAAGGGAAAACCTTAATTTACGTTTGCGAGAACAAAACATGCAATCTGCCTGTTGATGCAGTAAAGCAGGCCCTGCAACAACTGGGAATAACTCCTCTGAAAACAAATTAATATTTGTAACCACCGGGGTCTGCTTCCAACTCAATCCCCAGACTGTTGACCATGCGATTTACAAAATTGAAATAGGAAACTACAAGACTGCCATCAAGTAATGCACGATCACCAAGTAAATCTTTTACTTTTTCAGCCAATATTTCACTTCTCGCACTTTCCGGATGAAGGGTAAGCTCTTTGGCGAATTCGCATAATAACATGTCGGTTTTATTCAAATCACATGAAGTATAATCAGCGATTAAAAGTTGCAGACGTTCTTCATTTTTCCAGTAAAAATTTAAGGCTTCTGCATGATGCCTGATACAATATTGACATCCGTTTGATGCCGAAACCACCACGGCCATCATTTCACGCTGATATCGACGTAAAGGTGATTTGGAAAACATGATAGTCATATACATATTCATATGGTCGGTAATAGACTTGGGATTAAGGCTTTGCATTTTATGAACTTCTGCCACCTTCCCTCTCGACTCTATTAATCCGTTGTATATTTCCTTTAGCTCACCGGTAGCCTCTTCCGGTTGAATTATCTTTATTCTTGCCATGCCATTTTATATTAACGATGAGCAAAAGTAGAAAATTTAATCTTATCGTTTTTTATAATATTCTGATAATCTCGTTGTTTTCAGGTATTTTCTTTTTTAGTTGTTTTTATTGATTTTATTTTACCATATATTATTTTTCTTTGTTGAATAATGTATATAAGATAGTATATAAACACAAAACATTTAAATACATTAAATATATGACACAAAATTTTATACCCGTATTAACATCTTTTTCTTTGGTTACCATACAGTCTTCTATACCAAATTTTATAATGGTTAAAGTCAGTGGTATGGCAACAAAATTTTATCCGGGTAAACCGATACTTTTTGCTCATAAGATAACCAAAAAAGGATTATTGGTATTTCATTTTTTAACCGACAGCCTGAATGAAAATACTGAAAAAAATGTAAAATGGGAACTCGAACAAATTTTTGATTTGAGAAGTTTTAGTAGTAATATTCAGGGCATAAAGGTGGTAGCCGGACAAAATTCAGATATTATTATTTTCTAAAAATGCTCATATTCAAACGCCAACAAAATTATAACAATATAATGATAAGATTATACTCATTGGGTTTACAACAATAGTATCAGCATAGGAAAGAATATGTGAATTATGAAAAGTTTAATTATTAATAAAACTTTATTACACATTTAATTACTTAAATAATAAAAAATAAGTATATTGCAGGATTCAAATTTTACAGACTTTTAAAATGATTGAATTAGTAATAGTTGATGATCACCCTTTGATTCTGGATGGAATGAAAACAGCATTAAAAGAAAATAAAGAAATAATGCTAAGAGGCGTTGCCGAAAGCGGGGTTAAATTATTAGAGATGCTGAAGTTTATTTCCTGCGATGTTATAATTATGGACATAAACATGCCTGATATGGATGGTATTGAGGCTACACAGCAAGTATTAAAAAAACATCCTGAAATAAAAATAATTGCATTTTCTCAATATGATGATAAACATTTTATTCGTCGGATGTTAAAATCGGGAGCAAGAGGTTATTTATTAAAAAACACATCTACGGATGAGATTATAAATGCAATAAAAGAAGTTAACAGAGGAGTACTGTTTTTAGGCAATAACCTTCCCAATTTATATAAGAAACAGGATTCAAGAAAAGGAATTCCGTTGATATCCATATTAACAAAAAGAGAGCAAGATGTATTAAAACTTATATGTCAGGAAAAAAGCACCAAAGAAATTGCATCAGAGTTGTTTATCAGTATCCATACTGTTGAAACCCACCGTGCCAATTTACTTTCTAAAATTAAAGCCCGGAATACTGCAGGAATAGTTAAATGGGCAATTCAAAATGATTTTTCATTCTAAACCAACATGTTATACCTTTATATAATAATATATTCCATTATACCTTTTAAAACAGAAGAGTCAGTAAAGCCTGATTTTCTAAAAAAAGCAATACATTTTAGAACAAACGGTAAAGTTGATTCAGCATATAAATATATTATTAAAGAAATAAAAAATGACCAATCAGCAGGAAATAAAGAAAAATGGTTAAAGAGCAACCTAATGCTTGGGGATTTATTTCTTCAGAAACGGCAGTTGGACAGTGCCAGGCTTTTGTTTCAAATGGTATATAATGAAAGTAAAAAACACAAGTTTTGGATATATCAGGCTAACAGTTTAGCAGGTCTGGGACGTGTAGCATCTTCAAATAAAAACTTTTTAAAGGCATTATCGTATTTTAGTACAGCTAAGAGAATTTATACCAGGAAAGGTGTAAACAGGCAGATTTTATCATTAAATCTTGATGAAGTAAGGGTATACCAGAGGTTAGGGTTTAATAATAAGTCCATTAAAAAATTAAACCAAACTTTAATTTTCGCAAAAAAACACAACCTTATTAAATTTTTGCCGGGAATTTATATGCAGATTTCACAATTTTATCGAAATACACAGCAAACAGATTCATCAGTTCATTATTTATCTTTAATGAGAATGGCAGTAAGCAAATTACCGGATGAACAAAATAAGTTTAGATTTTACATTGAGCGTGGTCGTGTTTTGCTACAAAATAAGGAGTTCAAAGAGGCTGTTATTTATTACAGAAAAGCAGAAAATATTGCCATAAGTAAAAAGGACAGTCTTATGCTTGTGAATATTTTGTCATGGAAAGCCAATGCATTAATGCAATCAGGAGATTCAAGAAAAGCATTTAACGTAGCTAATAATGCGAGGAAAATATCAATTCAACTTGGGAAGGTTTTTGATTTTGAAACATTATATCATACGCTGATATTTTATGAAAAAAAAATCGGAAATTTTGAAAAAGCATTAAATTTTCATGAGGAGCTTTCCAAATTAAGAAGCAAACATTTCTCGGTATTACGTCAAAAAAACCTTGATGAACTTAATATTAAATATCGAACACAGATTAGAAAGCAATCTATTTTAGCCTTAAAAAACCAATCATTACAAAAAGATTTAAAACTAAAGCAAAAAAAAATTCAACTAAATACATTGGTAGGTGGAAGCTCTACTCTATTATTGTTATTAAGTCTGTTAATTTGGTTTTATTTTTACAGAAGTAAAAAGGACAAAAAGCTGCAGGAACAAATTATTTCCTATCATGAAAAGGAAAAAGAAGCAGCAGCGGCTCAGTCATTAGTATTAGGAAGTGAAAAGGAAAGACAACGAATAGCAAGAGAGTTGCATGATAGTCTTGGCGTAGTGCTTTCCTCAGCAAGCATATATTTTTCAGATATTGGCCGGTCAGGTAAAAAGCTAACCGAATCTGATAGTTCCAGTTTAATTAAAGCAAAAGAATTATTGGAGACAGCTAATAAAGAAGTACGTAGAATTTCGCATAATATGATGCCTGTTGTATTAAATAAATTTGGTTTATGGGCTGCTTTAGAAGACTTTACAGATGATATTTCTGAAGGCAGCGCAATAACTATTAAGCTAAAAGGAAAAAAATTAACCCGAATGTTAGAGAATACGGAAATAATGATATTTCGTATTGTTCAGGAATTGGTAAATAACACCCTAAAACATGCTTCAGCTACCAGAATAGATATTTCCTTTAAAAGTAGTAATGGATTGGTTTTAATGGAGTATAAGGACAATGGTAAAGGTTTTGACAAGGAGCAAATAAATTCAAAAAAAGGAATGGGTTTAATGGGCATAAAGAGCAGGGTAGAATTTCTTAAAGGAAAATTATTTTACCAATCATTCCCAGGTAAAGGAGTGGAGTTTACCATTTCATTTCCATATACCCAGGCGTAAGAAATTTGAATTTAAATTAGGTATTCCATCAAAAAAGACTATTTTTACCTTTTTTTTAGAATTTATAATTAAGGTATATTTTTTATGTCAACATCTACAACAAAAAAAGAAAAGGGAGGATGGAATTTTTCAAAAGCCTTTTGGACAGCAAATATGGTGGAACTCCTGGAAAGAGGAGCTTATTATGCTGTATTTATAGCTATTACAATTTATTTAAGTGATGTTGTAGGGTTTTCAGATATTGAAGCTGGTTATGTTGCCGGTATATTTTCAGCAGGTCTTTATTTTCTTCCTACTTTTTCAGGAGCTTACGCAGATAAGATAGGGTTTCGTCCTTCTGTTATTCTTGCATTTTCATTACTTGCTGTAGGGTATTTTACCTTAGGATTTCTACCATATAAAGCAACTGTTATTGGAGGGTTGGCATTAGTAATGCTTGGGGGTTCGTTCATAAAATCTATTATTACAGGTACAGTTGCCCGCGAAACGGATGCCGGAAACCGTGCAAGAGGATATGCAATTTTTTATGCTTTGGTAAATGTAGGTGCTTTCCTGGGAAAGACCATTGCATATCCTGTTAGAATTAATTTAGGTGTTCTTTACATAAATTATTATGCTTCGGCTTTAGCTGCATTAGCACTTATAGTAACATTGTTATTTTATAAATCAAATAGAGAAAAAGGAACGGGAAAAAATATTAAAGAAATTAGGTGTTCTTTACATAAATTATTATGCTTCGGCTTTAGCTGCATTAGCACTTATAGTAACATTGTTATTTTATAAATCAAATAGAGAAAAAGGAACGGGAAAAAATATTAAAGAAATTTGGGAAGCTTTACTGGCTCTTTTAAAAAGAGGAAGGTTAGTAATTTTGATTATATTAATCACCGGGTTTTGGATGATTCAACATCAGCTTTATGCTTCTATGCCAAAATACATCATACGTACAATTGGACCCCATGCAGCTCCGGAGTGGTATGCCAATGTAAATCCTTTAATTGTAGTTATTTCAGTAATGTTTATTACAGAAATAATGCGAAAGAAGAAAGCCATTACCTCTATGATTATAGGAATGTTTATCATGCCT
>Ga0256829_1002130_pt1 | contig 15124 bp, 13 predicted proteins | sample 131447metaG_FD_185979 | JGI IMG/M metagenome (GOLD analysis project Ga0256829, IMG submission 185979) | Hydrothermal vent microbial communities from Lau Basin, Pacific Ocean - 131-447 | ecosystem: Environmental > Aquatic > Marine > Hydrothermal vents | place: Pacific Ocean: Lau Basin | collected...
CAAAATATAGATTATTTACTTGAAGATATTTTAAGTATTGCAAGAGAATTTACAAATGCAGATGCGGGAAGTGTATATTTTAAAAATAATAATAAACTATACTTTAAAATTATTCAAAACGATACTTTAAATATTTTTATGGGTGGAAACGAATCTATTAAATGGAATTCATTAAATTTAGAAGATAAAAATATGGTAGCAGTTTTATCAGCTGTTAATCAACAAGTGTTTAATATAGAGGATGTATATTTAGATAAACAATTTGATTTTAGTGGGACTAAAAAATTTGATATTTCTACAAAATATCGCTCAAAAAGTATGCTTGTAATTCCACTAATAAACCACAAAAAAGAAACGATAGGAGTCTTACAACTCATCAATAAAAAAAGAGGAGATATAATACTTCCTTTTAATGAAAAAGATGAAGAAATTACACTATCACTTGGGCTGTATCTATCACAAAAAATAGTTTAATTATAAAGTTAGAAAACTTTATTGAAAGTTTTATCAAAATCATTGCAAAAGCTGTCGATGAAAAAAGCAAATATACAGGAAACCATATCCAAAAAGTAGCCGTTTTAGCAGAACTATTTAGTAATGAGATAAATAAAGATACTGAATATTTTAAAGATATAAAATATGATGAAAATATGCTAAAACAAATTAAAATTGCCGCCCTTCTTCACGACATAGGTAAAATCACAACTGACCCAAGGATTATGGATAAAGCCACAAAATTAGAAAGTGATATAGATAGAATAGATATAATCGCTGAAAGAATTGAGATAATAAAAAGAGATATGTTATTAAAAGGGATAAATGATTTTAAAGAGCTTTTAGATGATTTTGAATTTTTAAAACAAGTGAATAAGGGGGGAGAATTTTTAAGTGATGAAAATATTGAAAGAATTGATAAAATAGCTAATAAATATAAATATCTTTTAGGAGATAAAGAGGTATCATTAATTAGAGATGATGAAGCAGAGATGCTAAAAATAAGAAAAGGGACACTTAGCGAAAAAGAGAGATTACATATCGAAAGACATGCTCTAATGACACTTGAAATGCTTAGTGCCTTACCATTTCCAAATGAATATAAAGATGTTACCCATATAGCATCAAACCACCATGAAAAGCTAAATTGTAAAGGGTATCCAAGAGGATTATGCGAAAAAGATTTAACATTAGAAGATAGAATGCTTGCAATTTGTGATATATTTGAAGCTTTAACTTCAAGTGATAGACCATACAAAACTCCAAAAAAACTAAGCGAAGTTTTTAGAATTATGGAATTTATGGTTAAAGATAACGAAATTGATGAAAAACTATTCAAATTTTTCAAAGAAAAGAAAATTTGGAAGAAATATGAAAAAAATTTATTGGATTTTCAGATAGATGTGGTATAATTTCGGATATAGTTTAAATTTTTAATAAAAATGGGAATGTTTATGAAAAAAATAGCAATAATAGGGTTAGGATATGTAGGGCTTCCATTAGCTCATGCATTTAGTAGTAAATACAAAGTAGTAGGATTTGATATAGCTGAGTGGAGAATAAATGAGCTAAGAAGTGGATATGATAGAACATTAGAGCTAAGTGAAAATCAAGTAAAAGAAGCAATAAAAAATGGGATGGAATTTAGCAATAAGTTAGAAGATATAAAAGATTGCAATATATACATAGTAACAGTCCCAACACCAATAGACAAACATAACAATCCAGATTTAACACCTTTAATAAAAGCTAGTCAAAGTTTAGGAAAAGTCCTTAAAAAGAATGATATAGTAATATATGAATCAACTGTATATCCAGGAGCTACAGAAGAAGTGTGTATCCCAGAGCTTGAAAAAGTAAGTGGGCTTAAATTTAATGAAGACTTTTTTGCTGGATATAGTCCAGAAAGAATAAATCCAGGAGATAAAAAGCATACAGTAACAAAAATAAAAAAAGTAACATCAGGAAGCACACCAGAAATAGCAGAAAAGATAGATGAACTTTATAAAAGCATAATAGAGGCAGGAACATTCAAAGCAAGTAGCATAAAAGTAGCAGAAGCAGCAAAAGTTATAGAAAATTCTCAAAGAGATATAAATATAGCATTTGTAAATGAACTTGCTTTAATATTTGATAAATTAGGAATAGATACAAATGATGTCCTTGAAGCAGCAGGAACAAAATGGAACTTTTTACCTTTTAGACCAGGATTAGTAGGAGGACATTGCATCGGTGTTGATCCATATTACTTAGCACACAAAGCAAAAGAAGTAGGATATCATCCAGAAATAATTTTAGCAGGTAGAAGAACAAATGATAATATGGGTATATTTGTAGCAAATAAATTAGTAAAACTTATGATTCATAAAGGTCATACTATAAAAAATAGCAAAGTATTAGTATTAGGAATAACATTCAAAGAAAATTGTCCAGATATAAGAAATAGTAGAGTAATAGATGTAATAAATGAACTAAAAGAATTTGGAATAAATATAGAAGTGAATGACCCTTGGGCAGATAAAGAGGAAGTAAAAAGGGAATATAATCTTGATTTAATGGAAAATGGAGAATTAAGAATTGAGAATTATGATGGGATAGTACTTGCAGTAGCTCATAATGAATTTAAAGAGATAGAAAAAGAATTAAAAAATAAAAAAGATAATCAAGTTATTTATGATATTAAAGGCTTTTTTGATAAATCTTTTGTGGATGGGAGATTGTAAGTAGATGTCATATACTAAGCTTTTGAAAAATATATATAGTACATCAAATAAAAATCTATCAGTAAATATTTTAAAAAGTGATACTTATGAATTAAATTGTTTTATAAAAAGTGAAAAAATTGGAAGCTATCCACCTAAAATGCAATTTTTACATAAATGGCATAGTATAGAGCAGGATAATGTAAGTATTTTAAAACAAAATTCTAAAGCATTGTTTTGTTTTAATGATGAGATTATGTATATAAGCGATATATTTTTAGATAAAAAGTATCAAGAAAAAGGTATAGTAAAATCAATAATCTCAAGCAGTATATACAATATAAAAAAAGATTATCCTTTAATCAAGCATATTACTTTAAAATCTTTGGCTTCTGGTATATTGCCATGGTATAAAATAGGATTTGATTTTTATCAGATAAAAGATAAACTAAGAGTAGAAGAGATTTTAGAGGATTATCTTATAGATATTAAGGGTATTAATGAAGATGATGTAGAACAATTGTTAAATTTAAAAACTATAGATATAAATTATCTAAAAGATACGAAAATTGATTTTTATGAATATTTACAAAAAAATGGTATAGATATGGTGCCTATGCACATCAAGGTAAAACAATGAAAACAAGTTATGAAATCACTATCAAATCATCAAGAGATAAGGTAAAATTTAAAGGTATTTTTTATAAAGATATAGATAAAAATAAATTTTATTTTAGAGCTTTACAAGATAGCTCAAATTATACAGATATATTTGAAGAACTTTTATTAGAGGGCGCTGTTGATATATCAAAGAAAAATAAAAGTATTTTAGATAGTGATTATGAAGTAATTGACCATGATATTACTCATACATTGTTTGAAGATATCGAAAGTTTAGTTATGTATTTAAAAAATGATGGTTTTAATGTAGAATCACAAAAAATAGAAGAAACTTTTTCTACTCTAAGTATAGTTGTAGATGGAAAAGATTTGAATCCTGAAGTTATATCATTTAAAGAGAATGATAAGATAACTACATTTGCACATTCATTATTTCAATATGCAAACAATGTAAACTATGAACCAAAGTATAAGATAAGAGCTTCAAGCTTTGCTGTAGATATACAAGAATTTGATAGTAATGATAAGCTTATTAAAGAGTTTATCGAAGATATAAAAAGTTTAAAGATAGACATAAATAGATATTTTGAAAATGCTCAATATTCTAAAATGATAAAGGATTTAAAAAAAGTAGTTGTAATAGATACTATTAAATCATTTAAGATTATCACAAAAAGTTTTGAAGAGACATTAGAAATAGAAAAATTAAAACAATTTGTAAAAAAGTTTAATAAGGTAATAAAAAACAAACCTTTTACAACAATAATAGATACTAAAAAATTAAGAGCATTTGATGATAAAAACCTAAGAGTGCTACTAGATAGTGATAAAATATACTCTTTACACATAAAAGATAAAAAAGTTTTTGATAAGTTAAAGATAGCTAATGGTAACATAAAACCTTTAAGTAGTTATTTTGTAGCCAAGCAAACTGTGGAATTAAATGATTTTGAATAGCATGAAAATAATAAAGTTGAAGGTTTGAAGTAATGCTTACAAGATTACTAAACTCAAAATTTAAAAAAGATTTATCTTTTAGCTACATAACACAAGCTATAACAGTTAGTTTTGGATTTTTACAACTTTTTTTGATAAATAGATATTTTGGAGTGGCTACATTTGGGCAGTTGGCTATCATCATGTCAACTGCTGGTATATTTAGTTCACTCCTTACAGCTAAGAGCAGTGAAGCAGTTACGAGATTTTTTAAAAGAGAAGAGTTAAAACAAAATTATGAAAATGCTAAATTTGTGCTACTGATAGGATTTAGTATAGATTTTATAACAGCTATGCTTTTGGTAGCTTTAATCTATTTTGCATCAACTTTCATAGCAACTATTTTTTTAAAAGATATAGAGTTGCAAGATGAAATAGTTTTATACTCTTTTATCACTTTTTTTGGATTTTTAAGGGGAACACTCTTTGGCTATTTACAATCAAAAGAGATGTTTGTTAATATGAATATTGTAACTATGATAGAATCATTTATGAAGATAGCCATGATTATAAGCTTTATATTTATTTGGAATTTAACAAATCTGGATGATATTATTTACTCTTTTTTAGTGGCTTCCATGGCATCATTTTCATATACAATTTATATATTTTTAACTTCATACCTAAAAGAGTTTAAAAATATAAAATTACAAATAAATAAAAAACTTTTAAAAGAGTATTGGAGTTTTAATATTAAAACATTTTTAAGTAGTAGTTTAAAAATTGGGGCAACGAATATTGACAATCTTATTTTAGGGTATTATTCAAATAATGAAACGGTAGGAATTTATCAAACGATTAAAAAATTTTTGTCTCCATTGTCATTTATAACAGCTCCATTTTCATCACTTATGTTACCCAAACTAATTGGCTATTACGAAAAAGGTGAAGTAGAATATTTTCATAAGTTGATATTTAATATTACGATAAAAATTATTGTAGTAAGCAGCGCTATTCTATTTGTTTTTTATTCATCACTGCATATTTTATTTAACATACAAAATATTGAATATAACAATATTATTTTTATTTCTTTTTTGATTGCAAGCTTTCAATCTTTGTTGTCAGTTTTAGTTTGGTTTGGTCGGATTTTTTATATTATGTACAATCCCACCTTGCCAATTTATTCAAATTTATTACTTTCAATTAATTCAATATGGATACCAATATTATTATATAAAATAGATTATTTTGATGATTTAATTGCCATATGTTTAGGTATGTTATTATCATATTTTCCAAGTTGGTTATTTACCATTACTGTATATTTAAAATTTATACGGAAAAATAAAATTAATTTAATTTACTATAGGAGTAAATAGTTTGAAAATATTATTTTTAAGTAGATATACAAATATAATGGCAAGTGCAAGATATAGAGTGTATTATATTAGTCAATTTATGAAAAAACAGTATCGTGTTAAAACAAAAATATTAGCATTTGAAAAACATGCTGGCAATAGATTTTATAACTTTATACGAAGAAGAATTATGAGTATTTATAGTAGATATATTTGTAAACACTACGATGTTATTTATTTCCATAAATATATAGATTATGATATTTTATTAAAATGTAATAAAAAAGTAATACTTTCAATAGATGATATACCAAGTGATGAGTTTTTAGAAATTAATCCTAATTTGATTTTTCTTGTACTTTGTGGTAGCACTTATATCCAAGATTTGTTTGATAAAAAGCATTTCAAAACAATGTTTTATCCCACAATGATTTCAAAAAATTTTTTATATAAAAGGGTTAATAATAATTCTGTATCTTCTACAATTAATATTTCATGGATAGGAAGTTCTAAAGGAGATGTTTATATACAAAATATTTTACCCTTATTATCTACATTGAAATCTACATTTGTATTAAATATTGTTACTTCTAAAAAAATATTCGATAAAAACATCATAAAAGATTATAATTTTGTTAATTTTATTGAATGGAAATTAAAAGATGAATATATTTATTTTGATGAAGCAGATATTATTCTAATGCCACTTGATAATACTGATCGTTCATTTGCAAAAGGGGGATTTAAAATACTACAAGGCATGTATAGAGGAGCAGTGCCTATAGCATTTAATACAGAAGCAAATAGGTTGTATGTTAGAGATGGATATAATGGATTTTTATATAACAATAATGATGAATTTTTATATAAAATCAAGCTTTTAATGAATAATACGAAATTACTAAATAAGTTTAGAAATAATTCTTATAAGTTAATTGATGAGCATGGATTATATTCGGAAAAACAAATAAAGGAGTTAATGTGGATATTAAGAAATATGAGTTAGAGTATATTAATTGCCCGCTATGTGGTAGTAACCAGTTAGAGATCTATCTTTCTAATGTTAAAGAGATATATGTAGGACTAGATGAATATTTTGATCTAAATAAATGTATCAAGTGTGGTCATATTTTTACCAATCCTAGACCAACGCTATCTACTATTGAATATTTTTATCCAAATGAAATGGATTACTATTTACCAAAAGACGTATATGAACTTTCCACTTTTAAACAAAATATATTAAATAATATATTAAATGAAGTGAAAAACTATAGCTTAGATGTTACTTTTTCACTTCCACCGCTTGTTAGCAAAATATTATTCTATTATTTTAATTACAAAATTTCTTATGATAAAAAGATACCAAATTATGTTAACAATGGCAAATTGCTTGAAATTGGATGTAGTTGGGGTTCTTATTTATTACAAATGCAAAAATTAGGGTGGGATGTATATGGCGTGGAAATGAATACTAAGGCATCTGAATATGCAAAGAAAATTCTTAATTCAGATAATATCATGAATAACAAAATTGAAAATATAGATTTTAAAAGTACTTTGTTTGATGTAATTGTGTTAAATATGGTTTTAGAGCATATTTATGATCCAATAAAATTATTAAATATTATAAAATCAATTTTAAAGCCAAATGGTATAATCATTATTAATATACCAAATATTGATTCAATAGAGTTTAAAATATTTAAAGATAAATCATACTTTGTTCAAGTACCACAACATGTTCATCATTTTAATTATATGACAATTAATAAACTTTTAGAAAAAACAGGTTTTAATATGATTTCAGCATATTATAATAATAGTGCAACAGATATATATAAATCATGTAAGAAGAATAATAACAATTTTAAAGTTTGTAAATGTATAGATAATAGATTTTGTTCATTCTTAATTAAATATACCATGAAGATATTAGGTCAAATAAAAAAAACTTCTAGAATGGTAATTTATGCATCTAGGAATACTTTAAAATGAAAGGAATAATTTTAGCAGGGGGAAGCGGTACAAGACTGTATCCAATAACAAAAGGGGTATCTAAGCAATTGGTGCCAATTTATGATAAACCTATGATTTATTATCCATTATCTGTATTGATGTTAGCTGGTATAAAAGATGTATTGATTATTTCAACACCAACAGATTTACCAAATTTTGAAAAACTATTAGGCAACGGGGAGCATATAGGGATGAATTTCTCTTATAAAGTTCAGCCATCTCCGGATGGACTTGCACAAGCTTTTATATTGGGTGAAGAGTTTATCGGTGATGATGATGTTTGTTTAGTATTGGGAGATAATATTTTTTATGGACAAGGTTTATCTAAACTTTTAGCAGCATCCGTTAAAAATGCACAACAAGACAATAATGCTACAGTATTTGGATATTATGTAAAAGATCCCGAGCGTTATGGTGTAGCACAATTTGATGAAAATGGTGTAGTAACTTCTATTGAAGAGAAGCCAGAAGAACCAAAATCAAATTATGCAGTAGTGGGACTTTATTTTTACCCTAATGATGTTATACAAAAAGCAAAATTAGTTAAACCATCTGATCGTGGAGAATTAGAAATAACAACTTTAAATCAAAACTATTTAGATGAAAATAGATTAAAAGTTGAACTTATGGGTAGAGGTTATGCATGGCTTGATACTGGAACTCATGAAAGTTTATTAGAAGCTAGTATGTTTATACAAACAATTGAAAATAGACAAGGTTTAAAAGTAGCTTGTCTTGAAGAGATAGCTTATGAGATGGGATATATCTCAAAAGAAAAATTATTAGAACTTGCACAGCCTCTAAAGAAAAATCAATATGGACAATATCTAATAAGAAGAGCTCAACTTGGAAGAGATTTAAAATAATGAAGTTTACAAGAACTAATATATCAGATGTAGTTATAATTGAACCAAAAGTTCATGGAGATAATAGAGGTTATTTTGTAGAGACTTTTAGAGCTGATAAACTTGAAGAGTTTTTGGGATATAAAATAAATTTTTGTCAAGACAATGAATCAAAAAGCTCAAAAGGAGTTTTAAGGGGACTTCATTATCAACTACACCCTGCTGCTCAAACAAAACTTGTAAGAGTAATACAAGGAAAAGTATTGGATGTAGCAGTTGACATTAGAAAAGGAAGTCCAACTTTTGGTAAATATGTAGCAGTTGAACTTACATCTGAAAATAAAAAGCAACTATTAGTCCCAAGAGGTTTTGCCCATGGTTTTGTAGTACTTGAAGATGATACAATTTTTGCCTATAAAGTAGATAATTACTATTCACCACAAAATGATAGAGGCATAGCCTTTGATGATGAAGCTTTAGGGATTGATTGGATTTTAGATAAAAAACAATTAAATCTTTCTAGCAAAGATAAAATTCAACCAAAATTACATCAAACTAATGATTTGTTTGAATATGGAATAGATTATTATGGATAAAAAAGAATTATTTGATAGTTGGAATAACTTAAAACAACAATTAAATAACGAAAAAGTCAATTTTCAATTTAAACAAAGAGATATTTTTTTTATTAGTATTGGTAAAAATATAGGCTTTGAGCAAGATGGGCATGGAGAAGATTTTAAAAGACCTGTTTTGGTTTATAAAAAATTCAATAATAGAGTATTTTTAGGTATTCCATTGACAAGTAAAATTAAAAATGATAAATTTCATTTTGAATTTGAATATAAAAGAGGTACAAGAAGTTTTGCTATATTAAGTCAATTAAAATTATTTGATATCAAAAGAGCCAATTATTACGATGGCAAGATATCAAAAATAAAATTTAATGATTTACAAGAAAAACTCTTGGAACTAATTGTTACCCCCTTACAGATGCAAGGGGTGTGCACGAAGGCAATTTGTAGTCAGATTATACCACAAAATATTTTAGATGTCAAGTCAAATGTTTTAATAACAGGTTCAAATGGACAGCTAGGAAGTGAAATTAAAGATTTAATTCAAAATTCAAAATTCAAAATTCAAAATTATAATTTTTATTTTACAAATAGAAGTGAGTTGGATATTGCAAACGAAAGTGAAATAAAAGATTTTGTTAATAATAAAAAGATAAAAATTATCATAAATTGTGCAGCTTATACAGCAGTAGATAAAGCCGAGGAAGATAGTGTAAATGCAAATTTGATTAATCACTTAGCAGTAAAAAATCTAGCAACCATTGCAAAAGAAAATAATATTAAGTTAATTCATATCTCTACTGATTATGTATTTGATGGTAAAAACTACAAACCTTATAATGAAGATGACTTTACAAATCCACAAAGTGTGTATGGAAAAACAAAACTTGATGGTGAAAATGCCATAAAAGAGATTAATCCAAAGAACTCTATTATTATAAGAACATCTTGGGTATATTCATCTTTTGGAAATAATTTTGTAAAAACTATGCTTAGACTAGGAGAACAAAAAGATGAATTAGGTGTAATTTTTGATCAAATAGGAACTCCAACTTATGCTAAAGATTTAGCAAAAACTATTTTCGATATATTACCTAAAATAAATAATGATGTAGTAGAAATTTATCACTATAGCAGTGATGGTGCTATTAGCTGGTATGATTTTGCCAAAGAGATTATGAAAATGACAAAACTTGATTGTCAAATTAATCCAATAGAAACAAAAGATTACCCAACACCAGCAAAAAGACCACACTATAGCTTGCTTAATAAATCAAAAATAAAGCAAGAGTTTGATATACTTATACCATACTGGAAGGATAGTTTAAAAGAATGTTTAACAATGATAACAAAACAGTATTAGTTACAGGATGTGCAGGTTTTATAGGTAGTAATTTTGTACCATATTTTTTAGAAAAGTATCAAAATTATAATATTATAAATTTAGATTTATTAACCTATGCAGGTAATTTAGAAAATCTAAAAGAGTGTGAAAATCATCCAAGATATAAATTTATAAAAGGTGATATTTGTAATCGTGAACTTGTAGAGTTTATTTTTAGTGAATATGATATACAAGGGGTTATACACTTTGCAGCAGAATCACATGTAGATAATAGTATAAAAAATCCAGGTGTATTTATAGAGACAAATGTAAATGGTACTTTTACACTTTTAGATGTAGCATATAAATATTGGATGGAAGCTCCAAATCAATATCATTCAAAATTCAAAATTAATAATTCAACATTACCACGCTTTCATCATATCTCAACAGATGAAGTATATGGAACACTTCTGGATAATCCAAATGTTTTATTTACAGAAAATACACCTTATGCACCAAATTCACCATATAGTGCAAGTAAGGCTTCAAGTGATATGATAGTTAGAAGTTATCAAGAAACTTATGGATTAAATACTGTTATAACAAATTGTTCAAATAACTATGGTCCAAAACAACATGATGAAAAACTAATACCTACAATTATAAGAAATGCCTTAAATGGAAATCCAATTCCAATTTATGGTGATGGTAAAAATATAAGAGATTGGCTTTATGTACTTGATCACTGTAAAGGTATAGACTTGGTTTATCATACAGGTAAACAAGGAGAAGTTTATAATATAGGTGGTAGAAATGAAAGAACAAATCTACAAATAGTAAATACCATATGTGAAATTTTGGATGAAAAAATACCACCTCAAAATAATTCAAAATTAAAAAATAAAAAATCAACATTAGAGTCATACAAAAATTTAATTACTTTTGTTGATGATCGTGCTGGTCATGATAGAAGATATGCTATAGATGCAAATAAAATTGAAAATGAACTTGGCTGGAAAGCAGATGAAAACTTTGATAGTGGAATTATTAAAACTATTGAGTGGTATTTGGAAAGATATGAGGTGTAAAAAAATGAAAATTATATATCTATGGATTAAAGATTTTAGAGGATTTAAAAATCAAGGATTTAATTTTAGTAGTGAATTCGATATAGATTTTAAATATATTGATAATAAAAACTTTGAATTTAAAAAATTTAATAAAATTGATATTAGTGAAAATAGCTATTTTCCTAGAAATATAAATATAAGCTTGTTAGTTGGTAAAAATGGAAGTGGTAAAAGTACTATTCTTGAAATAATAAAATATGGTATTAATGAATTTTTCAGTAAAGATAATAGCGATTTATATTTTGTCTTATTCTTTGATAAAGACGAAAATAAAATAATTTTAAAAGGTAACTTTGAAGGCTATAAATTAGAAGATAATCAAAGTAAAATAATTGATAAAATAGATGAAAAATTATTAAAAAGCAAAATAGATAATGAAGTAAAAAAGTACAACCATGCAGTAATAGAAAAAATTCAAAGTAAAAAAATTTATAATATATATTATACCAAAACTATAAAATCATATCCAGATACACAATCTAATATAAGTGAGCATTTATTAAATATATCTGATGAATATCTTTATGAAAAATATGTAGAAGATATACAACAACAGTATAAATCAACATTACGAGACTTCTTTCAAATAAAAACTTTATATAATGATAATTTAGTTCAAAATGGTTTATTAGCTTTTTATAAAGATAACTTTTCTTTTCCGAATGATTGGCAAAAACCTATAAAGTTATCAGTAGTCTTTAAACATAACTATATTTTTGATAGTTATAAAGATATGTTAAATAAACTAGATGAAAATAGAGAAATCCTAAAAAATCTATTTTCTATAATTAAAGTTCATGATAAAAATGGAACTCCACTTTTAGATAGAATAGACTGGATATATTTTATAAAATACTTAGCTATTTTAAATTTTATTACTCAAAATAATCAAGGAATTAGTAGCTCAATACATTATAATATATTTAAAGATATACCATACTCTAGTAACAAAGATTACAAAAAAAACATAGATGAAATTATCCAATATTTTATGCAAGAATTTCAGATTGAAAATAGTTCATATACTATTTCAAGAGAATATTTTCAAAAGGTTAGTCATATAATTGAAAAATTAGAACACTTTAATGATTTTTATAACAATAAACAATTTCTAATTAATATCAATTCAAACATTGATGAACTCCTTGATATAATAGAACTGCATAAAAGTATAACAAGTGTTGTATCAGGCTTTTTAGGCTTTAGATTATATCCTATAATGTCAGATGGGCATCAAGAATTTTTCAATCTATTTGCAAAATTATATATGGCAATCAATACTTCTTTTGAAAATAAGAAACCGAAAAAAGAAGATACAATATTACTATTATTAGATGAACCTGATAATTTTTTACATCCTGAATGGCAAAGAGAGTTTATAGATATTTTAACAAATTTTTTAAGTAGTAATTATTCAAATTATGACTTTCATATTTTTATAGCTACTCATTCACCTATTATGCTATCTGATATGCCTAAGCAAAATATTATTTTTTTAAAAGATTTTAAAATCCAACAATTTGATGGCAATACACTTGGAGCAAATATACATCATATATTAAAAGATGGATTTTTTCTAAAAGATACAATGGGTGAATATATTAACAAGCATATAAAAGATTTTATTAAACTTTATTATAAAGATAAAATGGGAGATGATATTTCTATGGAATTAGGCGATAAAAAAGAACTTTTTAAATTTATAATTGATAATATTGGTGAAACTTACATAAAAAATGTTTTATCTAATCATTTTGACGAATTAGAAAATAAATATCCAGAAGTTTTTATATAGGATGATGAGATGCTAAAAATAAATTATCCTAATGATATAAGAAAATTTAAAAGCGACTATTTAGCTATATTTGACATAGTTCATCTTGAGAATGAATGGAATGATTATAAAAGCGACTATAATATTCAAAATGCTGATTTTTCTATTGTAAGGTTGCTAATAGGAGATTTTAAATATATTTATCAAAAATCACAAAATATTATTTATGATGATACTGATACAAAATTTCTAAAATTACAAAAAATATTTGATTATAAAAAATATCAACCAAAAATTGCTAAATTTTTTATGGAGTACAAAGATGAATTAAATTTATCTACTTGTTATTACTGTAATATTGATTATATAAATGTATTTTTGAATTCAAAAAAATATTTTACTCCTATAGAATTTTTAAATAATGCGAGTTTTTTAGATTTAAAACAAGTAATAGGAAAATCTAAAGCAAATATATTAATAGGTGAGAGAGATTTTAATAATATAGAAGATGTACTAAGCATAAGAGGTATTGGAAGCACTACAAAAAATAAATTAGAAGATTATCAACAATATTTAAGTATGTCTAATCATTTTACATTAGACCATGTTATAGATAAAGCTAAAAATCCTATTGTAGCTTTATCATTATTTAATTTTGTACCAAGTTGTTATAGTTGTAACAGTAAGTTTAAGAAATCTCAACAATTTGTAAATAATATCAGCCAAGTTTATAAGAGTCCTACATATAAAAAATTTGATTTTAATCAAGTAGTAGAATTTAAATTATTTTATAAAGAAAATATATCTACTGCTAATATTTGTAATATAGATGATTTTAAAGTTGAGTTAATTCAAGATTTAATTAGTCATACTTATAAAGACTATATAAATACTTTTAAATTAAATGAAAGATATGAATTTCATAAAAATAAAGCTTTTGAATTGATAGAAAAAAATAGAGAATATCCTATTGAATATATTCAAAATATTGCTACTATTGTTGGTAAAAGTGAAATAGAAATAAAAAAAGATATATTTGGAAAAGAGATGTTTATTGGTGATTTACAAACTATTCCTTTAAGTAAATATAAAAGAGATATATCAATACAAGTAGGTATGCTATGATAAATATCATTAAAAAATTATTTAATAATTTTGATATAAATTTTGTGATATTCTCTTTTGTTATATTAATATTAATTTTAATAAAAATTGGAATATTATTTTTATTTTATTATTCAATAGGATTATTAGGAATAATGTATATCTATATGAAACAACAAAATAGCTTTTATAAGCAATATTTATATATTAGTTTTATATATTTTTTATTATCTGCCATTTTAATCAAAATAAATTTTGCTGATATACTTGGCTATCAGGATCAATACTTTTATATAAATGAATCATTTAATATAATGTCACATTTAACTTATTCAAATGTAATAAACTATTTTTTTATTGATTATAAAAATTTTGATTATAATAATTGGTCATTTATCCATTATGTTAATGATTATGTATTTCAAAATAGAAAATCATTATTATTTTTTAACTTTTTATTTCATTATTTAGTTGTTATTTATGTATGGAAAAGTTTTAAAGATACTTTTAGCACTAAAACGACTCAGTTATGTTTTTTTATTTTTTTATTGTTAAGTTTTCCATTAATTTTTATTGATGCACTTTATTTAAAAGAATCATTTTATAGTTCATTGTATTTACTTCTTTTTACTGCATTAAAAAATAAAAACATTTTCTTAATTTTTCTTAGTTCATTTTTTCTCTATAAAATTAGAGCATCATATTTTTTACTATTTATAATAATATCTCTATTTTT
>Ga0256829_1002131_pt1 | contig 15122 bp, 11 predicted proteins | sample 131447metaG_FD_185979 | JGI IMG/M metagenome (GOLD analysis project Ga0256829, IMG submission 185979) | Hydrothermal vent microbial communities from Lau Basin, Pacific Ocean - 131-447 | ecosystem: Environmental > Aquatic > Marine > Hydrothermal vents | place: Pacific Ocean: Lau Basin | collected...
GTCCGCCTTATGCCAATGGTTCCATTCATATTGGTCATGCAGTCAATAAAGTGTTGAAAGATATTGTGGTTCGTTCACGTACCATGATGGGTTTTGATGCGCCATATGTGCCAGGTTGGGATTGTCATGGTCTGCCGATTGAATTGAAGGTCGAAGAAAAATTTAAGAAGAAAAAACGCAAAAAAGAAGATATTACAGATTCAGAATTTCGTGCCGAATGCCGTGAATATGCCAAAGGTCAAATTGATATTCAGCGCGAAGAATTCAAGCGTTTGGGCATTACAGGCGATTGGGAAAATCCATATATCACCATGGACTATAAGTTTGAAGCCAATACGGTGCGTGAAATTGGAAAATTTTTAGGCAATGGTGGTTTGTACAAAGGAGCAAAACCTGTGCATTGGTGTGTTTCTTGTGCCACTGCTTTGGCAGAAGCAGAAGTGGAGCATGAAGATCACACCTCATCATCCATCTTTGTGAAATTCAAAGCGGGTGAAGATTTAAGCGATATTGATGCTGCACTCACCGCAGATACCTCCGTTGTCATTTGGACAACCACACCTTGGACGATTCCTGCCAATCTCGCAGTATCTGTTGGGGCGGCATTGGATTATGTTGCCGTTCGCATTAGCAATAGCAACGACAATGAAAATTTGAAAGAAAATGAAATCTTAATTCTCGCAGAAGGGCTTTGTGAGGGTGTTTTTAAAGAATTAAATGCAGAATATGAGGTTGTTTCACACTTTAAAGGTGAAAAATTAGAAAATCGTAAGTTTCGTCACCCATATTTGGATCAAGATGCACCCATTTTGGTCGGCGATCATGTTACGCTTGAAGCTGGTACGGGCTGTGTGCATACCGCACCAGGTCATGGACAAGAGGATTATGAAGTCGGACTTCGTTACGGCTTGAAAGCATTTAACCCTGTCGATGATCACGGCATTTTTGAGCCTGAAACGCCCATTGTTGAAGGGCATCATGTGTACAAAGCCAATTCTGTGATGGTCGAGCACTTGCAAAGTTGCGGCGCATTATTGGCAACCGATCAAATTCGCCATTCGTATCCACATTGCTGGCGTTGTCACAAACCATTGATTTTCCGTGCTACACCGCAGTGGTTTATCTCGATGGATAAAAATGATTTAAGAAACAAAGCATTAGCAGCGATTAAAGAAACGGCTTGGACTCCTGAATGGGGTGAAAATCGTATTCGTGGCATGGTCGAGCAACGTCCTGACTGGTGTGTTTCTCGTCAACGCAACTGGGGCGTGCCAATTACTGCGATTAAATGTACATCATGTGAATCGCATGCCGTGACCACACCTGAAATCGTCGAAGGTATTGCCCAACAAGTCGAAGAAGCTGGTGCTGATGTTTGGTTTGCCAAAGATGTACATGCATTCTTACCTAATGGTGCAAGCTGCCCTGATTGTAACGGCACTGACTTTGAAAAAGAAACCGATATTTTGGATGTTTGGTTCGATTCAGGCTCCACCCATGCTTGCGTATTAGAGCCTCGCGATGATTTGCAATCACCTGCGGATTTATACCTTGAGGGCAGCGATCAACACCGTGGTTGGTTCCAGTCATCATTACTTGAATCCATCGGCACACGTGGTGTTGCACCATTTAAAGCTGTTTTGACGCATGGTTTTGTGGTCGATAAAAATGGCAATAAAATGTCCAAGTCCAAGGGCAATGTGGTTGCGCCACAGAAAATCATCAATCAAATGGGCGCAGATATTTTACGCTTATGGATTGCCTCTGCCGATTATTCAGCAGATATTCGTATTTCCGATGAAATCATCAAACAATTAGCGGAATCCTACCGTCGTATTCGTAATACGATTCGTTTCTTGTTAAGTAATATTGAAAACTTTGATGGTGCGACTGCTGTACCATTGGAAAATCGTCAGAAGCTTGATCAATGGGCAATGCATCGCTTGGCAGAAGTGTCCGCGAATGTTCAAACATCATACGAAAATTATCATTTTCACCAAATTCACCAAGAAATTCATAATTTCTGTTCGGTAGATTTGGGTGGTTTCTATTTGGATATTATTAAAGACCGCCTCTATTGCGATGCGCCTGATTCCGCACGTCGCATGTCTGCGCAATCAACTTTGTATGATATTGCCCATACCTTAGTACGTTTAGTCGCTCCGATTATACCTATCACTGCCGAAGAAATTTGGGATTTCTTACCTGATGCGGAAGCTGGTAGCATTCATATCCAACATTTTGCCAATGTTTCCGATATTAATATTGATAGTCAGTCATGGGCAAATTTCTTTGCCATGCGCGAGCAAGTAAACACAGCTATGGATGTGGCGAAAAAAGATAAAATTGTTGGCTCATCGATTGCCGCCAAAGTCAGCATTCCGAATCTAGACTTAGCATTTTCTGCAAGTGTGGGTGAAAGTTATGAGCAATTATTGATTATGGCAGAAGTAACAACGGGTGATGCATTAAATATTGAAAAAGCCGATGGCATCAAATGCCCTCGCTGTTGGAATGTTTCCAAGCCTGCTGATGCCAACCATGATGTTCATAACGAAGTATGTCCGCGTTGCTTTGAGGTTGTGACAGCTTAGATATGCCTTGCGTACAGAAATAAGAACATGTACGTTTTACATGTTTATGGAGGTGTTTTATGGAAACCATTAGCTACACAGCTTTCCGTAATCATTTAGCGGCTTCAATCGATCAGGTGAATGATAATCATGAGCCCTTATTAGTTACGCGTCAAAATGGTTCATCTGCTGTTGTCTTATCTTTAGAAGATTTTAAATCTTATGAAGAGACTGCTTACTTGATGGCAAATCCAAAAAATGCAGCGCGCTTGAGCAGTGCCATTGAGCAGTTAGAAAGTGGCAAAGGAACAACAAGAGACTTGCTCGAATCGTGAATATCATATGGGCTGAAAAAGTCTGGGAAGATTACCTTTATTGGCAAACCCATGATAAAAAATTACTCAAGCGCATCAACCAACTAATCAAAGATATTCATCGCCATCCTTTGGAAGGCATCGGTGCGCCCGAACCTTTACGCCATCACTGGTCAGGTTATTGCTCACGTCGCATCAATAAAGAACATCGTTTGGTTTATAAAGTAACCACGGATGCTATGTTGATTGCTCAATGTCGTTATCATTATGACTAAAGAATTATCGCAAACTAAGTTGATTCTGAATCAATCTGTGTTTATCGACTTAGAAATACACCCAAAAACACAACAGTTACTTAAAATAGGCGCATGGCATCCATTGAAAAATAAAAGCCTTTATTATGCTGGTCATTTTAATAGAAACGATGCCTTACAGGCTCTTTTTAAATTTATATCCTCCTGTGATTTTATTGTTGGACACAATATTCATGAACATGATTGGCCCTATTTAATTGAAAAAGATGTGACCTTTAAAAGCCTAAGTAACAAACTTATTGATACATTGACTCTGAACCCTCTGGCTTTCCCTGAAAACCCTTATCACTCACTGGTTAAAGATTATAAGATGCAACGAGAATCCATTAACGATCCTGTGGAGGACTGCAAGCAAACCGAGAAATTATTTAAAGATCAATGCCATAATTTTATCAAAGAGAAGGATTTGGGTGGTATATACGGACGTTATTTAACGCTAACATCACCCGCTTATACACAACTTTTTAAGAAACTTTTAGGCAAACTTCCCGATAAAAATAAAATCCATACGTATCTACTAGGTCATAGTTTTAGTCAAAATAAAGTATGCCGAACATCATTAAAACAATTGCTTCCTACACTGGTAGGAAAAAATGCTGAACAGCACCGCTCATTTGCCTATGCTTTGGCATGGCTCAGTATTGCAGGAGGTAGCTCTGTATTGCCCGCTTGGGTACGACACCAGCATGAAACGCTTGTTAAAACACTCAATCAGCTTCGTAATCAGCCATGTGAATATGCCAACTGTCACTATTGCAAAAAACATCACCATCTTGAAACAAATTTAGAGGAATTTTTTAATTACCCTCAATTTCGTCATTTTGGTAAAGGCGATAATCCAAAGAATCCATTGCAACGACAAATTGTTGCATCTGTGTGTAAAGGTCAGCCAACATTAGCTATTTTACCAACGGGCGGCGGAAAATCATTGTGTTATCAACTTCCTGCAATGATGTTAGCCAGAAATCGCGGCTTGTTAACACTAATTATTTCACCATTACAATCATTAATGCGTGATCAAGTGCAGCAGTTAAATGATCGAGGCTACCTTTTTGCAGCAGCACTCAATAGTAGCCTCAGTATGCCAGAGCGACATAAGGTTTTGGAAGGTATTCGTATGGGAGATATTCACTTATTGTATATTGCCCCCGAACAACTACGAAACAACTCATTTATTGATAGCATTAAAAGCCGTGAAATCGGGCAGTGGATTATTGATGAGGCACATTGCCTATCCAAATGGGGACATGATTTTAGACCAGACTACCTTTATATTGGCAAGTTCATCAAACAATTCTCTGAAAAACATCAGCAAACTATACCACCCATTCATGCGTTTACTGCCACTGCCCGTTTAGATGTCATTGATGAAATAAAATACCACTTTAAAAAAACACTAGGCATGGAGATGCAACTTCTTTCCGGTGGGCATGCTCGCAGTAATTTAAACTATCGTGTTTTACCATGTGCTATGTTTGAAAAGCGTGAAAAAGTACTGGGATTATTGCACGATTATAAAGAAGAAATTGGCAATGGTACGGTGGTTATTTTTTGCAACCGCAGAAAAATAACAGAGGAAATGAGCAGCTTTCTTTCCGATAATGGATGGGAAGCAGATTATTTTCATGCAGGGCGAAACACCAAAGAAAAGCAACAAGTCCAACAGAGTTTTATGGATGGCGACATCAATATCATGGCTGCAACCAATGCTTTTGGCATGGGGGTGGATAAATCAAATATTCGTCTCGTTATTCATGCTCAAATGCCTGATTCAATTGAGAACTATTTGCAGGAGGCAGGCAGAGCTGGGCGCGATGGAAAGCCCTCCCATTGTATATTGTTATTCAACGATGATGATGCAGACAAACAATTTGAAATGCGGCGGAACCAACAAATTGATTTTCGCGATTTTGTATCCCTATTTGAGGCAATTCGTCGAAAAGCGAAAGCTTCAAAAGATGGTGGTGTAGATTCAGATACCATTCAAGTTAGTAGCGGGGAAATTGTGCGTCAAGCTGAAGGCGAAGATGATCTTGAGCTGGGTTTTGATGGTCGGGATTATCAATCTGATACCAAGGTTCGTACCGCAATTGCATGGTTAGAAGAAGAAGGCTTTCTTGAACGTACAGAAAACAAAACAGGGGTGATTGAAGGCTCTTTCCTTATCAATACCAAAGAGAAAATAGAGGCATGTTTAAAGCAACAAAATCTTAGCCCAAGCAATATAAAAGAATGTGTGAAAGTTGCCATGGTTATCATGCAATACAATGATGATGAAAGTATCAATGCCGATAAAATTGCAGAGCAAACGGGTATGGAAGCCCGTAAGGTATTCAATAAAGTCCGTTGTTTGCAAGATGCGAAAATTATGGATCACGATATGTCGCTGGTGGCTTGGCTTAGTAACCGTGGAAAAAATGATAGTCGAAAAATATTGCATCAATTGATAGAACTTGAAAAGCAATTTTTCACATTGCTGCAAGAGTCCGCAGAGGGGGAAAACGAACATATCTTTCAACTCAATATCCATGAGGCTTGCCATCGGCTTCGAGAAATATCAGAAAATGATATTCTACCCAACGACATCTCATTGCTTCTAGCACTGTGGCATAGGGTTGACCGGCTGATTAAAGTTAGCAAACACCGCAAGGATTTCTTGCAAATACGTTGGCTAAAAGAATTTCAAGATGCTGCTGAACATATTCACAATCGACAATTGTGTAGTGATGTCACGCTGCAATGGTTATACGATAAAATTTCAACCGATGAAAAGAAAAATAACTTACGTGTACCGTTTAAATTGGGGGAAATGGAGCATGAGTTGGATGCAAACTTACTGACATCTTTTCTTGCACAAAAACAAAATAACTCTGAGAATATCTTATTGGGCTTAGAAAAAAGTCAGGTATTGGGTTTGGATAGCGGGGCTGCAATTTTTCATCCCGCGATGACGTTGCATATCCCCAAAAACAAAAGAAAACCTAGGAAAAACAACTATGCTCCTTTAGCAGAGCATTATCAGGCACAAGTCAGGCAAGTGCATTTAATGCGCGAGTGGGCACTTCGCATGTCTGCCAACGATGAAAGCTTCGCGACAAAGCTACTCAATGATTATTTTCAACTATCTGAAAAAGAGCTCCTAAAACAATACTTTCCAAACACCTCCTCTAATTTGGAAACCTCTGCAACACCCGAACGCGTAGAAGCTATTATTGGAGAAAGTGCGCTCTCCAATGTTCAGCGAGATATTGTCGAGCAAGCTATAGATAAAAATATGCTCGTGTTAGCAGGCCCTGGATCGGGTAAAACAAGGCTATTGGTACACCGTGTAGCATGGCTAGTCTGTGTTCAGAGGGTGAAGCCTGAAAGCATTCTTATTCTGGCTTTTAACCGTTCAACTGTGACCGAATTACGGCGGCGGCTTAGCGAAGATGATATGTTAGGAACACAAGCCTATGCTCTTGAAATTCATACCTATCATAGCTTGGCAATGCAGCTATTAGGTGAGTTTCCACCAGAAGATAGTGATACATTTAAAAGTTGGAGTGAACAACTTATCCCCAAAGCGGTTAATTTATTATCAAGCAATGATGATGAAGCGAGTGATTTAAGGCGCAAGCTGATGACTGGCTTTCAACATATTTTGGTTGATGAATATCAGGATGTGAACCAATCACAATATGAGCTTTTATCCGCTATGGCTGGGCGTGCGCTACAAGCTGAAGAAGATCGTTTAACCATGTTTGCCGTGGGCGATGATGATCAGAATATTTATGAATGGAATGGTAGCAGTAATAGCTATATTCAACAGTTTCAAGACGACTATCAAGCCAGTATGAAATATATGACTGTCAACTATCGCTCTGCCCCGAATATCATCGAAGTCTGCAACAGTTTTATTACACAACATCCCAACCGTTTGAAAGAAAACCACCCGATTACTGCCAGTAAAAATAGCTCTGATGGGAAAGTTCGCTTATTTAAAGGATTAAAACCTACTCTAGATACAAAAGCAGTCGAAATATGTAAGTACCTCATAGAAAAAGAACAACTAGAAGCAGATCGTATTGCTATTTTATGTCGTGATCATGATGAATATCAACACCTTGCCTCAGCTCTACGGAATGCAAAACTTCCCACTTGCATCATCCGAGATAGCAAGGATGAAAATATTTTGCCATGGTATAAGTTAAGAGAAGTGTATGCGATGTTAAAAGTATTTGATGGTGATATGCTGTTATCCGCAGTTGAAATACGTCAAGCATGGGAAAGGTTGACTGCTCAAATACAAAACCATCAAAGTACCCAAGAACTTTGGGAGTGGCTAGATTCCTATCATCATTCAGAAGATATTATTCGTTCATGCCATGAGTGGCGTTCTGAAATCCGTGAACTTTCATACGACATTAGAAGAAAAATGGGGCATGGTATTCATCTTGGAACCATGCACAGTGCTAAAGGACTGGAGTTTGATAGTGTGATTGTGTTTGCTGGGCAGCAGAAACACAAAGAGCTTGAAGAGTTGCGCTTACGTTATGTTGCTATGACCCGTGCCGAGAGGAATTTAATTCTGATGCAAGACAATCATGGTTGGTTCAGTTCCTTAGCGATCACGCCTGAAAATCTTGCTGAGGAAGTGTGCGAACTATCTGAACAAAATGATGCATATATTTGTAACATGAAGGATTTAAACTTGGGTTTTATGGGCAAACAGAATCCCCCTGTAAACACATCAAACATAGATTCTGGTCACCGCCTTACATTCAATCCGCATGGGTTTATCTTGCATAAAAATAAACAAGTTGGAAAACTGAGCAAAGAGATGTTAAAAAAATTAAAGTCTTTGTCAGATCAAGGGTGGTGCGTCTCTCAAATAAATGTTCATGCGGTTGTTCGTAGGCAGCAACAAGAAGAGGGAACTCCTGAAGCATGTCAGCAAAGCGCTTGGGATGTTATTATTCCCGAAATAAAATTACAAAAAAACAGCTACGGATAACTAGGAATATTTATGCTAACCCGCACAAAACAACAAATAGGCTTATTTATACTCTTATTAGCTGCTGATCAGCTAACAAAATGGTGGATTGAACAGCAAATGCCATTTTTTCATATGGTTGTGATTGATGGTTTCTTCAATCTTGTCAAAGCGCACAACTTCGGCGTGGCATTCTCCATGTTTGCTGATTGGAATCATGCTTGGCGCACCAATTTATTGCTTGGTGTAACCATTGGCATTGCTTTGGTTGTAGCACTTTGGTGGTGGCGTGAGCGTAATAAAAAAGGTTTGGAATCTTGGCTTTTTATTCTGATTCTAGTGGGTGCTTGTGGTAATATTTATGATCGTATGACCTTGGGTTATGTGGTTGATTTTATTGATTGGTATGTGGTCTGGGATGGGCAAGCTTATCACTGGCCAGCATTTAATATTGCCGATGCCTGCATTTCCATTGCGGTGGTATTGCTGCTAATCTCCAGTTTTAAGAAGTCATAAACGGAGCTATGCATGTGTGAAGAAGAAAAAGTTAATCGCTGCGAATGTTTGGGCAAGACCTTTGCCAAACTCAAAGAGCAAGGCTCACTCGACGACGCGGTTGCTTTGGGTGCAGGTCAAGAATGCGAAGGCTGCTTACCCTATTTAAAGTTGGCTTATGCCTCTGGCGAAGATGCATTTGATTTAGAAGATCCTCGCTTGAGCCAATACGAGTAAAGCCGCAATGACAGAGCTTCGCCAACATAGCCCGCTTTTGGTTACGGGTGCATGCCTAGTTATCATTATTGCTGGCGTTCAAGCTGCGGCATCTTTGCTTGTGCCGTTATTATTGGCGATGTTTATTGCGTGTATCTGTTTGCCACCTTTAAACTGGCTGGTCGCTAAAGGTATACCTGCGACATGGGCAGTATTATTGGTGACGTTGGGTTTGGTTTTACTTGGTGCATTCCTTAGTATTTTTGTTGGCACATCGGTCGCTGATTTTTCACAAAACATCCCCACATACCAAGAACGCCTGCAAGGGCAAACTACACAACTGCTCACATGGCTATCAAGCTTGGGCATGAATATTTCCAATCAAATGGCGTTGGATGCATTCAATCCTGCTGCGGCGATGGGCTTTGCTGGTAAATTATTGGCAGGTTTTGGCAATGCTCTGGCAAACACTTTTTTCATTGTTTTAACGGTCATTTTTCTAATGTTTGAAGCATTATCTTTACCGCACAAATGGGCTGTGATTGGCGAGCATGCACCATCCACCAATGCCATCAAAACATTTCTTAAGAGTGTAAATCAATATCTTGTTATCAAGACATGGGTCAGTTTAGCAACTGGTATTGTAATTAGTATTTGGTTGGCTGTGCTAGGTGTGGACTACCCTCTGCTTTGGGGGCTGGTGGCATTTCTATTTAATTACGTGCCAAATATCGGTTCGATTATTGCTGCCGTACCCGCAGTTTTGCTTGCTTTGGTGCAGTTGGGTGTCGATGCGGCTTTGTATGCAGGGCTGGGTTATGTTGCCGTGAATATCATCATGGGCAATGTCATCGAACCTCGCTTTATGGGCAAAGGTGTCGGCTTATCCACACTGATTGTATTTGTTTCTTTGGTATTTTGGGGCTGGTTATTGGGACCAGTAGGCATGCTTTTATCTGTGCCATTAACCATGATTGTTAAACTTGCATTGGAAGCCAATCCGAAAACCCAATGGATTGCCGTATTACTTGGCCCCGATGTTGAGCCAAATAAAAAGCCACCGATGCACGCAGATAAACACGGATAAAAGTAACTAGAAGCGAGAACCTCCCTGTCCAAGCTGCGCCTGAATGTCAGCTGACAAAAGGAATAGCGCAGTATCACGCGCCCTTTTGGCATCTGTAAATGAAGGAAATAGCAGATTGCTAGGGTGTCTTTCTTTGCTTCTTTCTTGGACAAGCAAGAAAGAAAAAATGTAACTATTCAGCATAGTTATAAATAAGCCTGTAGCTGTTCAGATTACCGTGCTTTTTCTACTATAGTCATTCATGTTTAGAGTTACCGTCATGCTCGAGTTCTTTTGTCGGGCATCCATGTGAGATTTAAATTAGAAAGACGATGGATTCCCGCCTTCACGGGAATGACGTGCAGTAATTCAATTCATGATTCACTATAGCAAGGCGAAAAAACGCAACTTACTACTGTAAGTGAGTATTTTTCAACGCCGCTAGCGGGAAAATAAACGGCAAGCTAAATAGTTACGAAAAAACATACTTTAATAAGCGTCAAAACATCCTTTGCAAATAAGTTTGAGCTTCGTTTAGCTGATGCTCACTAAATACTTTTACGCCGTGTTTTTGAAGTAAGCGAGTCGTAACCCCTTGCCCTGCGATCTTGCTATGGCTGAATGTGCCATCGTTGATTTGAATCACACCACACGATGGGCTACCTTCTTTAAGAATCGCTATATGAATATCATGCTGTTGGCATATTTCTAAAACTTTCTGTGCGCCTTGGTCAAACTGCTTGCTCACATCATCGCCAGCAAACGTAACAATAGAGCTTCCTTGAATTTCTGCGGCAGCTCTAGGTATCAGCAAACCACCTGCAACTTCAGGGCATAACAAAATCAAACGATTTTCAGCATGCCATATTTCAAGAATTTCAGCATTTACCTTCTTACTTTTGCCATCAAAGCGCACTTTTTCGCCCATTAAACATGAAGAAATAAGTATTTTTTGCATATTTATATGATTTTCATGCTATTTTTAAACTTAACTTTCTTCACTGTCCACAGACTCGCCTGTTTCGGGCAATAACCCCTGCACAAAGGCTTCTGCATCAAACGGCATCAAATCTTCCAACGCTTCACCCACACCAATATAGCGAATAGGCAAACCATAGGTATCACTTAATTGCACAACAATACCACCCTTCGCAGAGCCATCGAGCTTGGTAATGATAAGACCTGTCGTACCTGCAACTTCACGAAATTTATCGACTTGCACAATCGCATTATGCCCTGTGCCACCATCCACCACATGCCATACTTCATGCGGCGCACCATCCAGCCCTTTGCCAATCACGCGACGTACTTTAGCAAGCTCATCCATCAAACCTTTATCGGTTTGCACACGTCCAGCTGTATCAATAATCACCACATCATATTGCCGCGCCACACCACGTTGCACGGTATCAAATGCAACAGCCGCAGGATCCGCGCCTTCATGTTGACGCACCATATCTGCACCTGCCCGCTCAACCCAAACAGCCAATTGCTCCACTGCCGCAGCACGAAAGGTATCACCTGCACCCACCAAGACTGATTTGCCTTGCTTGCGAAACATCGTAGCGAGCTTACCAATCGTCGTGGTTTTGCCCGTGCCATTTACACCCACAACCAACAATACAAAAGGCGGCTTATTCACTTCATGGATAGGTTTGATGTCAGGAAAGCGTGCCAACATGGCTTGTTTTAAGCCTTCAATAGGGTTTTGTTTGTTTTTCTTGGCTTTTTCAATCAACTGCATGGATAAAGAAGGACCACAATCCGCCATAATTAGCGCATCTTCCACATCTAACCAATCAATGTTGATTTGCTCACCAGTTTTTGAGCCTGGAATCAGCTGCGCCAATCCCTCACGGCTACGGCTTAAACCTTTTTTTAAACGTGAAAATAACGATGCCACAGGATGAAAACCTCCAAAAAAAGATGGCTGATGGAAAACCACCAGCCAGCCATGCTGAAGGGCTATAGTTATATGGTCAAATCAGGGAGCTAATCTTCAATATTTTAACTGCTTTTCAGTACGGATACCTTTTTCTTCAAGGTTTTAATGTCTGTTTTATCGGGAAAAAAATCAGATCCCGCTTGATGATTTTATTAGGCATTTTTATTTAACTCAATAAAATGCCTACGTTTAAACCAAAATATTATCGCACCTAAGGAGGTGCTGATTAACTCAATGCATGGTGTCTATGCGCCCAAAATCGCCAGCATCTGGGTTAGCAAACTTAGCAATAGCGGTGCTATTACTTGCACTTGCTGCCTTGGTGTTGGTAATTTTGAATCGCATATCCGCTTATTCAGAGTTAACTAGTACCTCCTTAAGGGAAATTCTGTTGAAATTATCCAAGGTGCATAAGAGCTAGCTGCCATTACTGAGACACCTAAAAAAATATGCACTCAGTGGTTGAATGCAGGTTTTTTATTGTTGCATGGTGCAGAGCCTAAATTTTTATCAATGAGGTTAAGCAGCTGCAATAGCTTTAACTTTTACGGCGTTGTGGGCGGCGTGGTCTTCCTGCATTGTTAGGTTTTTTAGCGTGCTGCGCAGCGCGATCTTCGCTTTTTAGCCCTTCAGCAGTGGCTTCGGGGTGTGTGGGCTTGCCTATATCAAGTGCTGTTTCTGGGATACCTTCAACGGGGATACTGCGTTTAATATATATTTCAATATCGGGTAGACCAAAGCAAAAGCGTTCGCAGGCAAAAGAGATGGCGGTTCCTGTACTACCTGCTCTGGCTGTGCGCCCAATGCGATGCACATAGTTTTCAGCATCATCGGGTAAATCGTAGTTGAATACATGGGTAACACCATCAATATGAATGCCGCGACTGGCAACATCGGTAGCGACTAAGAGATGCAATTTAGCTTGTGAGAAATCTTCTAAAATACGCATGCGTTTTTTCTGCCGCACATCACCTGAAAGGATGCCGACCTTAAAGCCATAGCGTGCGAGTTGGCGTGCCACACGTTCACCATCACGTTTTTCATTGATAAAGATAATGCCGCGTTCAACATTGTCTTGGCGCAATAGATGAATGAGCAGCGGAACCTTATCTTCCATGGCTGTGTGATACAGTGACTCGGTGATGCCTGATGCGGTTAATTCGCCTTCTTCAGCGCGCAGCTTTTCAGGGTTATTCATATGCTCATATGCCAACTCCATGACGCGATGCGATAGGGTGGCAGAGAATAAAAGGGATTGGCGTTCGTTATACTTGGGTAAGCGGCGCAACATAAAACGAATATCTTTGATAAAACCAAGGTCAAACATGCGATCTGCTTCATCCAGTACCATGATTTCAGTGCGGTTTAGGCTGTAACAATGTTTTTTCAGATAATCTATCAAGCGACCAGGTGTACCAATTAATACATCCACGCCATCTTCAAAGGCTTTGCGCTGTTTTTCATAATCCACACCGCCATACACAGTGTGTAGTTTTAAATTGGTGTGTTTGGCGAGTTTTTTGGCATCTTCGCCGATTTGAATGACCAATTCGCGGGTAGGTGCGATGATTACAGCGCGTGGATGTTGCCCTGTTCTGCCTTGTTTCGGCTCCTTGGAAAGCAGGTGGTTGAAGATGGTAATTAAAAAAGTAGCGGTCTTGCCCGTACCTGTTCGACCTTGCCCTGCAACATCTTTTCCTTGTAAAGTCAGTGGTAAAGCGATTTGTTGAACAGGAGTAAGCTCTGTGTAACCAAGTTCATCAATGCCTTGTAATAAAGCCTTGGGAAGATTTAGTTCGGAAAAAGTTGTTGGATTCATGGGCGGATGTTAAAACGATTGTTCATACATTGCCATGTATGGTTTGCCTGACTAGCTTGCGGGCTTCCAATGCGGGCTCATGGCGCAATTGGTTAGCGCAACCGGCTCATAACCGGTTGGTTCTAGGTTCGAGTCCTAGTGAGCCCACCAAATTTACAAAGAATGCAGGTTTATTTCATGACTGAATCCATCCATCCTGATACACTCAAAGCATTGGTTCTTGAGGCTATGCCTGATGCAGAAGTTCATGTTTCGTGTTATTCAGGCGACGATCATTTTGAGATGGAAGTGGTGTCAGCCAGCTTCGCAGGCAAGACGCGCATTGCACAACATAAGATGGTATATGCAGCGTTGGGTGACAATATGCGCGCAGCAGTGCATGCCCTAGCATTGAAAACACGTGCTAAATAAGAAGGTAATGGAGTTATCATGAGTGATACAGTATTGAAGCAAATTGATGGTGTCGTAAAAGGTAATGATGTGGTGTTGTTTATGAAAGGGACACCGCAAATGCCGCAGTGCGGTTTTTCACAACAAGTTTCGAGTATTGTTGGTTCGTATGATGTGCCATATGCGGCGGTGAACGTGCTTTTGGATTCAGCTGTGCGTCAGGGCATTAAGGATTATGCAGATTGGCCAACCATTCCTCAGCTTTATATTAAGGGCGAGTTTGTTGGTGGTTGTGATATTATCAATGAGATGCACGCCAATGGTGAGTTAGCAGAGATGTTGAAACCCTTGCAAAACAAAGAAAGCACCTGATTGGGTGCTTTAGATTATAAAATATATCTTGCTGATATATTTCAAAACTGCTATAAATCATGATGCATATGATTTATATTTTTGCTAAAATCAAAGTTCTTTTATCAGTTCATATAAACGAGGTTTTGTCGTAATGGCAGGCACTCCGTTAGGTGCGAATTTATCTCAAAAGTTAGGGCAGCGGCTTGCTCTTACCCCGCAATTAACCCAAAGTTTAAAAGTCTTGGCAATGAGTTCGATGGAGCTTGAAACATATCTTGAAGATTGTTTGGAAAGCAACCCTTTGTTGGAAGTTGACCCGAATGTACAAGAGCAAGACTTAGCGGCTGAAAAGAATGATGCCGCTGCATCTGAAACGCGTACCGATGAGCAAGAGTGGCGGCAAGATGATGGGCGCTGGGAATCATCGCATGCAGTTTCAAGTAGTGAAGGTTTGTTGGATAGCGATCAGCAATGGCATGAAGAATTAAACCTTGGCGAATCTTTACATGAACAAATCAATTGTCAGCCCATGCAAGAGCAGGAACGCAAGATAGCCCATGCCTTGATTGATTCATTGGATGATGATGGTTATTTCCGCTCTGACCCTTCTGAGCTTGGCAATGAAATGAATGTTACAGCAGCCCAAATTATTGATGTGTTG
>Ga0256829_1002132_pt1 | contig 15119 bp, 12 predicted proteins | sample 131447metaG_FD_185979 | JGI IMG/M metagenome (GOLD analysis project Ga0256829, IMG submission 185979) | Hydrothermal vent microbial communities from Lau Basin, Pacific Ocean - 131-447 | ecosystem: Environmental > Aquatic > Marine > Hydrothermal vents | place: Pacific Ocean: Lau Basin | collected...
TTTTCTGATATGATAGGCTAAAAATAAAATATTTTCATTGGGAGCTTCTTCGCCATAAACCAAATAATAAAAATTTCCTATTTGACTTTTTAGTTGATTTGTTAATGCGGCTGAATATGAATTTTTAGATAAAAAGTAATAAAAGAAAATTAAATTATCAAGCCATTCTCCTTGTTTGATTTCAAGATTTATTCCTACTCTTTCTCTCCATCTTGTAGGAGATATTCCGAGAGCTGTGGCATGACCAATCCTGCTTTTAGGAGGCATATCTAAAAAAAATATAGCTTCATAAACCATACGAATTCCTGATAACAAATGGACAAAGTCTTCTCCAGCATGATATGTCATATAAAGATTCATGTCTTGGGTTGAGGTTTTATTTACTATCTCTTTATTAATATTAAATTCATGAAATATTGCATCGGTATAATGTCTTTTAATGTATCGAAATATTGGAGCAAATACTTCTGGAGATGCATGTAGCTCATTTGCTGCGGCATCCAAACCTTTAATATACTTTCTGGATTCAGGATAATTTTTTAACATTTGTAAAAAAAAAGATGCCTGTTCTTTTAAACTTACTCTTAAGTTATAATGTCTATAAGGAATAATACATCTTATATCATCATTCTTTTCGATTTTATCTTTCTTCTTTATAAAGTGAGCAACAAGTGCTAATTTCGGTTTTGTTTTATTATCTTTAATATATCTTTGATAGTCATTAAGAATTTGCGATACTAAATTACGGTTTTTCTCATAAGATGATTTTGGTGCAAATCGAACTTCTATATATTCTAATGGTTTTTTATAAAGTGTTTCTAATTGGCGAAATCTTTTTAAATATTTTTTTTCTACAGGTTCTCTGATTTCATTCATAGTAATTTTTTGGAATTGGTCAAAACCATATTGATGTTGTTGTTGAATAAGAAGTTGTTGAAAATTTGATTGGGCAAGAATATAAAAGTGAAACAGCTTTGCATCTAATTCAGATAACTTTTTATTTTGCATGTATTGAACCATACAAACGAAAAAATATGCTTCATTTACAAGCTCATTTTTTTCTTTTGTAACTAATTCACATGGATGCAATTGGTATGCAAAAGGGAAAATATAAAGAGGTTGTAGCATGGATTTTTCATGTAAATACTTGCTCCAATTGGAGAGACTTTCAGCTTTGTTATTGGGTATTTCATAGCATACTAAAGAACATAAGTATTCACGAATATATTTTGCTTTATTTAAGATATCCACAAGCAGGCTACCATCAAAATGTAAATCATACTGCTTGTATAACTCTTGAACCTCTTTGAATTTCATTGATTTATTTACATCGTTTTTATAATGAAAAGGATTTTTTAAAGCATCAAGCCATACGAAAGCACTTTCAGTTGTTCCATTAAAATGCATATGTAGTTCCGAGGTTCCTTCATTCACAAAAAGATTATCAACAAATGTATTGTAAGTTGTTGGTAGAGTCGAGTATTCAAAAATATTTTTTAAAATAGGTATATAGGAACGATGACCATAATAAGCTTTATATACAGCATAACTTTGTATTAGCAGGGGATTAACTATAGTAATAAGATTTTGCCATAACTCAAAACGACGGGGTTTAATATAAGGTTTGTTTTCAATAAACTCTATATAAAATTCACTTATTTTTTCAAAAGAATGTAATAGAGTATTAGTAATTGGCATTTGTGATTCTAGTTCAATATTATATTGTTGTAATCGGTTTTTATGAATATAATCCGGTAAATCAAAACGACACCTCCTGTGTTCAATATACAAAATATCTTTATACTCTTCATCAGAACACCATTGTCCTGACATATATTTTTGAATATAGTATTTTGATGACAAAAAGAGAACTGCAGGCAGTTCTTCGATTCTGGCACTTTGAATAATCATCGTTGTTTCGCTATTAGTATAGTATTTAGAAGAGGTTCAAATGATTCAAAATCTATAATTTTTGTTTTACTTGTTGTTAATTTAATTTTATGTTTTTTCTCATCGTTACCCCATAGCTTATTTTGGATTTCTTCATTTAGATAATACTTCCAAAGAGGAAAGCCCAAAACCACAGCGCATAGCTTTAAATATTCATTTTCTTGTTCTTTTTCTTTAAATTTTTGAAAGTTGTATTCAAAGTTATCATATGCAGTAACAACATTTGACAATCTTACATCAGCTTTTTGTTGTGTATAAATCATTGTCTCAACAATCCATGCATTTAAAAATTGTGCTATTTGTAAAGATACTATACGTCCTAAATGTTTATTTTTTTTATCAGTATAAATACTTTCTAAAGAGTAATAAAATCTTGTCCATATTTTAGCGAGAATATGCACGGGTAATGAAGAAGAAAGATTTGATAACTCCAAAATCCATTTTTTTATTTCCTCTATAATGTCAGAATCATCAAAAACAACATCACTATCAGTTTCATCTTCTATTTCCTCTTCATCCATATCTTCTATAGCTTCACTATGCTTTGTTTTGTCAGGTTTCCCATTAAAAGCTACAAAAGTTCGAATTTGTGCAAGTGTACGGATATGATTGCTAATAAAAATATCTAACTCATCTCTCTCTTTCATCATCAATTCAGACATTAATCCTATTACAGGAAAAACAGATGCATAACTATTGGTTGATCCATAAGCACTGCTTACCTGCATAAACAGTAAATTTAATAAAAATTTATCTGTAATATTATGAAGCTTATTGCTAAGCGTTATATGTGTATTAATTAGTATACTTTTTTTGAATATCACATCGTTTTCTTGTAGCTTTTGCATGTATATAAAATATTCATCAGTAGCATCATTAGGATTTAAAGTTTTTACAATATCATCTTTAAAAGGTATTTTTGTATCCAATTTCTTTTTTGTAATTAAACTCGATACATATTTTGCTATTGGTATAGATTCTTTCTCTGATGATGATAGCTTTGTTTTTCCAGTTAAATATTCTTGGTGCATATATGTTTTTATATATCCATTATAATAGCTCCTATTTGTAGTCATATCATATACAAAACCACAATATCTTCGTGTCATTTTAATAGGCAGTTCATTTTCATTAAGACCAATATGTCTAATAAAATCACTTTCAGATGCATTTTCATACGGCCACGAAAGTAAAGTTTCTCTTGTTAGCCCTACCTTTATAAAATAACCAAAAATATTAGCTTTATAGTTATCTAAAGAATTGTTAATAATTATATTTAGCAATAACATCAATGTATTTGACTCATTATCAAAAAAGATTGGTTTTAATCTATATGATTCTGCAATATCTATTGTTTTCCGGTTTTTAGCTAATAGAATTGCTAATTCAGATAAAACAAGATGATTATCTAGTAATGGATGAAAAATTGAAATCTGAAAACTATGTAAAAGCGATGAAAAGAGCGTGAGCATTTTTGAAAGAAATTGTTCTAAATTTTCTCTCTCTTCAAAATAGTCAGAATAAATTCTAACAAACTGAACAATAGTCCTTATTGGTAAGTACAAAAAAGCTTTTATAAAATACTCTTTATCAAATTTATTAAAAGATGATGCTTTAAAAAACTTCGTATTAAGGTTGTTAAGTAGATTTCTTTTATCATTATCCTTTGAATTTATTTTTATATATTTATTTTCTTTATATAAAAATTCGTATTCATAGCCTTGTTTTAAAAGATCATATAAACTTAACAGTTCAATACGTGATGAAGATGGAAGTACCTTTAATAGATACTGCTCTTCCAAATGATCAATTGTGCTTCGTATCTCTTCTCTACTGTAATCATTATTTTTTAAAAGAGTTTCAAATTGTGGCCAATTTTTTCTCCTAATTAGTTTTATAAAAAGATCCATATCCCCTGCAAGCATTGTAATTATTTTTGGATATCGTAAATATTTTCTCAAAGTTTCAAGAACTTCTTCACCTTTGTCAAATGATGTGTCAATATCATCAAAAAGGACCAAAAAGAAACTTTTATTTAAAAGAGTCAAACTTTTGTTTATAAAATTATATAAATTCGTCTCTAATTGCTCTTCTGAAAAGGCTTGCCTTAAACCTTTTTCTAAAATAATTTGGGGATCATTCCATATATCTGTTTCAAAAGAGTTTTTTCCAACTCCATCTAAAGCATTTAAGCCCTCTGCTAATTTTCTTAAACTTTCTAACCAATTAAAATATTCTTTATCATTTTCATTGCATTTAGCAATGTTATTAACTTCCTCTTGGATAAGAGCAATCAGGGTAATCAATATATTTTGTTTGCTTTCAAAGAGTGTGGGATCAATAGGACGCAAAATTGCAATATCTTTACTTATTTCATTGGGTAAATTATTTTTAATACTTAGAAGTAAACTCGACTTACCAGATCCTCGACTACCTAATATGCTGATAGTTTCATGCATCCTATCTTCATCTTTTATGCTCTGTTTATTATCTAATCGTTCGTTGATTAATTTTTGTACTTCTTCTAAAGCTGGTTTATGTATTAATTGGTCATTTCCAAACTTATTAGCACTTTTTGATTTATCTAAATCAATGATTACTTTTTTTGTTGCATTCATCTTTCCTTCTCCTCTCATACTTTATCATATCAACTCCACCAAATCCTCAAGATTCCCAATATCCTTATTGCTAGACTCACCTTGCAATTCCTTACTAATAAGTTGCAACAAGTTATCATAAACATCAGTATTGTTATTAAAAAGTTTCTCCTCGATAATCTCAAGCCCACGATTGGCATACTCTTCTACAATTGTTAGTTTTTTATCCACAGTCTCTTCATCATCCCAATCTAAAATATATACATCTCCTGTATCTCCTAGAGCTATTAGATCAATAAAGTCTAGGTTGTCTTTTGAGCGCTGAAAAACACTTAGGGGTATCTCACCATCTTTTTTGGCAAGAGGACGCTTTTTGTTATCTTTATAGCCCAAAGATGCAGCAAAAAGAAATAAGTCCTTGTTGTTATCAAAGATCCAATCCTTGTTTTTTTGTTTTGTTTTACTCAACTTAATAAAAAGGTCTGCCTTCTCTTTAGAAGTAAATACTCTATCTGTTGCCATTATTTCACCTTTACTACTTTTGTAAACTCATAATCATCCTGCACTGATAGATCATAAGTTATCCCATCAATTGTTATACTCTTTTGAGATGCTTTAAACTTTTCTTGATTTGGATTATGGTACTGGAGTATATATTCGTGTTGAATATATGGTTTGAGATTATTTTCTACCTCTTTACTCCATTGAGATGTAGAAACAAATACTATTACTTGTGGAGCAAGTGACTGAACATATTTTGATATCAAATCTCTATTGGTATCATCTAGTGCGCCAAATGGCGAATCCATTACTACGGGATAAGTACCTGCTCCCGTAAAAACATTACTATTACCACCCTCATCCCACTCTTTTGCCAAATTTACTAAGGAACTAATAAATGCTAAACTTGCAACTTGATTTTCCCCTGTTGAAGTAGGAGTCTTTTTCATACTTCCATTAACTTCTTTGGTGATTTCTAATTCAAAATTATGGTTTATTTTTGCATGTTTTCCAGGGATTATTGTTGTAAATACTTTGCTAACCTTATCGGATAACTTTTCTCTAACTTTGTTGGTTAATTGTTCATAGATATCTTCCATTTGGTAAATAGCTTGTTGACAAAGCTCTATCCTTTTTTCTGCAATTTGAACTTGCCTATTTTGTGTTTGATGTTGTTCTATTGCTCGTTTAATAGCTTCATGTGCACTTTGCAGCTCTTCTATTTTACCTTTATAGCTTCCTATCTTTTCAGTAAGTTCTTCTATGGTTTCCTCTATAGATTCCCTTTTCGCGATAAGTTCCGCGCTAGAACTTCCTTCTGCTTTCTTTTTCATTTCTGTTTTAATATCTGATAATTCTGCTGTAACCTTTTCTATTTTTCCAAGCAAAGTATCTTTTTGCCCATAAAGCTCCGTAAGTTTTTCTTTAAAGCTTTTTTCCACATTTGACACTTTATCGGTAAACGCACTTAATCGGAGGAATCCATCTTCAACACTTTTCTTTACCGTTTTGTGGAGAAGATTCTTTAGGTGATCTACATGAACATCTCCTTCTACAAGAGATGTACCACATATACAAGTCCCCCTATCTATTAGGTCTTGTATGAACTGCTCCCTGATACCTGAAGGTAATTCTCCTTTCTCTCTCTTCTCTTCTAAGAAGTTATTCATTTCAAAAATCAAATCACTTGAAATAGCAAGATATGCCTCTTTACTTATAAGACTTTTTTCTTTCTCTATCAACTTTTGATAGGATGTGTTATATTCTTCTAAGGCATTTTCTTTTTCAATTTTTAATTTTTCATCTCTTTCGAGTTCTTCAACGCTCTTTAGCTCTTCTGAAACTTTTTCTTTTTCAGCAATCTTATCTTCTTTTCTTTTGATATTATTTTTGAGTTTTATTTTATATTCATCTAATTCTTTAATAATTTCATCTTCTTCTTCATAGGGGGAAACTTCACCTTCTGGTATAATATTTTTGAGTTCATCCGCCAATATTTTTTTTGCCTCTTTTAAATGCTTAATACCTTTTTCATAAACAGCAATCCCCATAATATTTTTAATGCCATCTTCTATGTCCTTGGCATTTTCAGGCTTAGCCAATTTATCAATACGTTCTCCATCAAAAAAGAAATATTTTTTTAATTCTTTGCTTAAAATCTTATCTACTGTTGTTTTAGGACTATCTATAACTATGCCATCCCGCATTATTTCAAAAGTCTGGTCTTGGGGAGTATGATATTGCTTGCCGGCTACATTTTTAACTTGAACACTTCTTGTAATTAAGTACTCTTTATGCCTATCTTCAAAAAGTAAAACTACTTTAGCGTCAGAAGACATACCTTGAGGTAAATCGTTAAAAATTTTTTCATTTAAAATATTTTGGCTTTGTGCTAGATCCATTTTTCCATACAAACACCATGAAAACGCTTCAAGTATTGTTGTTTTACCTGATCCATTTTCGCCATGAATGACGACGACATTAGAATCTTTAGATGTTTCTAAGTCTATTTCCTGTTTCCCATAAAACTGCCTAAAGTTGTGGAGGATCATTTTTTTTAATTTCATTTATCGTACCTTTGTTTTTACAAGTGTTGCAATTTGCTCTTTAAGATTTGCTCGATTTACATATAGATTATCCCGTTCTAATTCCAATATTTCTTTTACAAGATCCCTCGTAATTTCATCTGTAATTTCAATAGACTCTTCTGGGAGTCCTTTTTCTTTTACATTCTCTTCTTGTTCTTTTGACATGTCCCTCTCCTTTATATGTGAAGTAAGTGGTATTTTTCTTTTAACTCTGTAACCAATGGTTCGATCTCATAAGCATTTTCCGCTATCTCAACAAACTCTTGAAAACGCAAAAACTCTTTTTCAAGATAGTTTCTTTCCATCTTATAAGTTGTAAGATCCAGACTCTCTTTATCTGGATTTGGTATGACAATAAAATCATAAATATATGCATACTTTTTACCCGTTTCTTTACTCTGTCTAAGTACCCGTCCTCTTCGTTGAATAAACTCTTTTGGATTAGAACTGCTTGCTAAAATAAATGCTCTTTCAACACTGGGAATATCAACACCTTCATCCAAACATTTAATAGCAACAAGCCCATCAATATAATCATTGGAAAGCTTATCAATAAGATATTTTCTTTGATCTTTATTTTCATCAGAAGTAAACTTATCTACTTGCATACCTAAGTTGCGTAGAATTTGAACCATTTTATCTACCATACGCAACTCATAACCATCATCTTTTTCTATCTTTGCAGCAACGTAAAAAAGATTACGCTTGGAATGAATTAATTCTTTCTCAATAAGCAATTGTTTGAGTGCTTCAATCTTATTTGAAGCGGAAGATATAATCCTTGCCCGTTTCATTAAGAGTATTTTTAATGTAGAATCAGGATCATCAATATTTTTTCCAGATGCAGCTAATTGACTTATTTTTTGAGAAAGTTCATAATACTCTGTCTCTTCCTCATCTGTCAAATTTACAAAAATAGGATAGTAGTAATAAGGGGTAAGATTACCATCTCGAATCGCATCTTTTAAATCATACGTAAATATAACATCGCCAAAGTAATCTAAAATAGCTTGTGATCCTTCGTCATCCATATGACGCTTAGGTGTTGCAGACAAACCTAACCTAAAACGGGTATTTTCAAGATAAAATTGACGAATATCTTTCGATCCAAAATTGTGTGCTTCATCAACTATCAATAAAATGTTTTCAAGTTTTTTTATTTGATTTTGGAAACGAGGTGTTTTATATGTACCAGTTGTAGTTAAAATAGGGACAAGTTTTTTCTTATCTTGTAAGGCATAGGTAATTGCGTGATTGAGTTCTTTTTCCCAGTTCGGATAATCAGAATTACACTTTATAAAGTCTATATTAAAATTACGCCCTTCTTTTGCCCACTGTTCAACTAAATGCATGTAAGGTACTACAACAAGAAGAGGGACATATCCATCAGGAAGACTATTGAGCAGATAAGTTGCTGCGGATAAAGATGTAATAGTTTTACCTGACCCTGTTGCCATTGCCCATATGCCATGTCCATCATTTTTTATCCATGCATTAATTGCCGCTTTTTGATAATCTCTTAATTTTAACCACACAGGAAATTTAGGAATTTTTTTCATACCATATCCTGTATTTGGTTCTTCAAAAAGTTCAATACCATATTCAATTGATGTGTACTCTTTTACTGTCTGAATAAGTTTTTTTCTTGAGGCTTCTGGAAAATTAAAAACAACTGCACCTTGAGACACTCCATTCCACAATGCCTCAAACTCTTGTTTTTTTAATTTAGCTCTAGCTTCATCATTCCATGAAGTAAAAACATCTATACACTCATAATTTTGTTCAAAAGCATTTACTGTTTCATTTTGAGAACCAGAAAAAGCAACATAGTTTCCTTCCTCATCAAAAAAAACACCCACTTTTTCATGGTAAATGCCACGACCACTTTTGGGCAATGCTATTTTAATTTCAAGTCTCCCTATTTCAAGCAGATAGGATAACTTCGTAACTCCTGTTCCCACATTTTCTTTAAACTCGTTTTCAATAATATAATTAATACGATTTTCACATACTTCTTGTCTGTTCAAACCTTGTTCTATAGCATTACTATCTGCCTCAGTTAACTCTACAGAGGTTATAAGCCTTATTTTGCCACTGTTTTTAAGAAATTTTTGTAGTGTATTCCCAAATGTTTCCAAAGAAGAACTTCTAAAGTAACCAACTGCACGCCAATACTCAATTGACTCACCAAAAGCTTTTACATAGAACTCTTTTACTACATCATTTACTCCAGTTCTATATTCTAGTAAAAACTCTTGATCTCTTAACATTAGGAGCTGCTACCTTTCTCGCTAATATTATCTTTTAATTTTGCTAAGTATTTTTCCACATCTTTTGCATGTTCCTCTGTAGCCAACCCAATTCTAATAAGTCGCATCACCTCTGGGCGCTTCTCTTCCCAAGAGTCCAAAGTTTTCACATCAATATCAAGTTTTTTAGCTAATTCTTTTTTGGTCATTTCCACACTTTTTAAAATATACTTGACAAAAAAGGAGTTTTTCCATATAATTTTAAAAATATAAGGAAAATATCCCATTGGAAAAGAAAATTCTACATATCGAAATTCTTCATCAAGATGTATATATTGAATATACAAATGGAGAAATCGAATATGCATCCTTTACCAAAACAAGAAAGGTCATCTACTCATCTAATCAAGCCCAATTTAAATATAGCTGTGTTGACAGTGAAAAAAGCAATGTATTCCTCAATACACTATTAGCACGCTATAAAATTAGTCAAGATACACTTTTACTTAGATAAACACTTCTCTTGTCACTTAATTCTATCAAAAAAAATAAAAATTAGGATTATAATTTCAAGTTCTGACAGTTATTTTTCATCTATACAATCACCTCACCCCCCTCCAAAACCCGCACACTCTCCCTATCCATCTTCGAAAATGAAAACTGAGTTAGGTTTTAGGGGTTAAGGATTTAGGATTTAGGAGAATTGGGAGATTGATTGTTCTTATGTGTGATTGACCTTGGTTTTGTGATAGTTGCTTCGTCCGTTGATCATTTTCCATATTTCATTGAGTCTTTTGATCCATTCAAAGTCTATCCTCTTCAAGCGGTTCTCTCGCAGCTACTTTGTTTAACACATCCAATGCATGCTCTTTTGAACCTCTTTGGGCTCTCTCTTCAAGATATGCAACTGTCCTCATAGAAGCGATCTTCTCTGCCAGTGCATTGACAATAAATTGGTTCATAGAAACCTCTCCTTTGAGAGACTCTATCTCTTTCTTGTAATAGTCTGGAATTCTTAGAACAAAATTCATGGTAAAACTCCTTGCTGTTGCAAAAACTGTTTTGGTGTGATAACCTCAATACCAAAATGTTTTTTCACACCTTTGAAATCTTTTGGATTAAAGGTGACTATAGCTGATGCTCCTGCATAGAAACGAGTTAGATACTACTTCTCCATCCACCATACCCATACCAGGAGTGCTGCACCGATGCCGATATTGACCCAGCTGACACCATCGGCAAACATCTTTTCAAGCTGTGCGTAGAGCATGCGCTGCATGGCTAACGGTTCGGTGATACTGTGGACATGTGCCCAGTTGACAAGTTCAGGCTGCCAGATGTAGGTGATGAGTTCAGGGACGAAGAAAAAGAGGATAATCCCAAGGACACCCCAAACAGTACGTTTGGGTTTGATGGAATCGACCGCCTTTTTGAGTTTGGGGTCGTGCTCCATTCTATGTTGAAGATTTTGCAGTTTCTGTTTCATTTAGCAGTAGGAAAGGAGCATACCCTCTTTGATCTGCTGCGCGGTCTCTTCTCCGACAAGCCTTTTAACAATCGCCAGCCCAAAACAGACAGCGGTACCAGGTCCTTGAGAAGTGATGACGTTACCGTCTTCTACCACCTTTTCATCGGCCACATAGCCGGGATGGTCGATCTCTTCGACTGCACCGGGATACGCAGTGTAACGCGCACCCAGCACGCCCGCTTTCTTCAGTGCATACGGTGCGGCACACATCGCACCGACAATCTTCTTCTCTTTAAACTCGCGGAGCAGCTCCTGCACACGTGCATTCTCTGCCAGTGCATAGGTACCGCCCCACCCGCCGGGAAGTACCATCATGTCAAAGTCATCGACAATGACATTGTTGATGGAAGTATCTGCCTTGATGGTAATGCCGTTGGCACCTGTCACTTCCGCTCCGTGCAGTTCATCTTCAATGTACGCCAAACGCACATCGATGCCTCCACGGCGCATGACATCCGTCAACGCCACCGCTTCGAGTTCTTCAAATCCTTTTGCCAATGGTAACAATACACTTGCCATACTTATGCCTCCTTATTTAAAATGTGGTTTACAATTCGGTATCCGTGATTGAGTGCGATCGCAATGGAACCACCGCTTTTAAAGGCGATGTCACCTGCAATATACAGGCCGGGAACTTCGGTTTCATAGTTCTCATCGAAAATCGGTTCTCCATTCTCATCGAGTGTGATGCCACACGCCTTTAAAAAGTCTTTGGGGGTCGTACCGCCAATGGCGTAGATGACCCGGTCGTAAAGTTCTGACCCGTCAGTGAAATTGACTTTTACCTTGCCGTGTTCATTTTCCAATCCTTCAATATCCACACCGAGTTTGGTACGTACCGCTTCTTTGTTGCAGTAATCGGCAATCATATTTCGGTTGGTAGGATTGGGACGGGAGAGAGACTCTCTGCGGTAATTGAGTGTGACATCATTGCTTTCACTGAGATCACAGGCATATTCCACAGCACTGTCTCCGCCACCTACCACCAATATCTTTTCACCGCTGCCGCACTTGTCAAGATTGAAATTAACCTGTGATTTCAAAGAAGGAGGGATCTTATAGGAGGGTTTGTTAGGTTTACCCATACGGCCGATACTGACAATGACATTTTTTGCCAAGTCCGTTCCGCAAGCACTGTGGATATGAAAAAGACCCTCTTTTTTCTCGATCTTCTCTACTGCACAGTTGAAGCGGGTATCGATCTTGTCATCATCGAGCAGCGCGTCGAAGTAATCCAGCGTACTCTCTTTGGTACCGTCAGTAAACTCGACATTGCCTTCAAGTTCTACAGTTTGCCCCTGCCAGTCTTTATCGACACGCTTATTGTCTTTGTAAAACTGTCGGATGGTATGGGAGTGGTTATCGGTCTTTTCAATCATCAGTACTTTGTTGACACCGAGCATCTTTGCCTCTACTGCCGCACCGATACCTCCGGGGCCACCACCGATAATGACCAGATCATATACATTTTCCATCCATCCGCTCCTTCATACTGTTTGCTGTAAAAATTCTATCACCTTTTTGCAAACGAAGGAATAACAAAGAAACTGCTTAGATTAGTTGGGAATCCTTACTTTGGCATACATACCGGGGAAAATATTGAGCTTTTTTTTATCAAACGTCACACGCATTTTGATCTTGTGCGTCATTGGGTTGGCATCGGGGATAATGGCATGGATCGTACCAATAGTACTGTAGTGCAGGGACGGAATCTCTACAGGAATACGCATTCCCTCTTTTACCTTGCCGATAATACTCTCTGAAATCGACACATCGATCTCAAGGTTTTCCGTATCGACAATAACAATCGCCAGCATGCCCGGCATGATCATATCACCCACTTTGATGTTTTTCTGCACAACGACACCGTCGGAGGGCGCTTTCATTTTCAGGTAGTTGAACACCACGGCCATCTGCTTGACCTGCTCGGCTGCATGCTTGACCATGATCTTTGTCGACTCCATCATGGCGTTGACATTTTCAATCTGTCCTTCAAGGTCATCCCAGTCAAACCCGGTCATGCCAAATTTCTTTTTGGCATTCTCTTTCTTCTTGTTGAGTACATGCAAACGGTCTTTCCAGTACTCCAGTGCAATCTGTGCCTGTTCAAGCATCAGGTTTGACTGTGTTTTAAGGATGTCAAACTCCGCAGATTCTATCTCATAAAGATCATCTTCACGCTTGACTTTGTCACCAAGTTTGACATAGACCTTTTTGACATACCCCATATAACGGCTTCCAATCATCTTTTGACCATCCGAGATTACCGTACCGGTCAAGACAATATCACCTCCCCACACACTTGTGATGAGTAAAAACGCTACAAGTAAAAAATTTTTCATTAACACCCGGCTACCATTTTCTCAAACGTACATGACACTGCATACACTGACCGATGATCTTACTGTATTCCTGAAGTGCCTGTACGGCATCGCCATCGGCAAAACGCTCTTCAAGGGTTTGTGCTTTATTGCGGATCTTCTTCTGGATTTTATTGGTCATCTTGAGGTTATTATTGAGCCATTTTTCGTATATATCTTTATTATTGACCTCTTCATCGATCGGACGGATCTTGATGATTGTATCTTTAAGGACTTTCGTTCCCGCCTTAATGATATCAAGGTTGTTATACAGCAATCCTGACTGAATATCCTGCATTGCCTGTGCCATCTTCTGCATATCCATGATCCTGTCAGCCTGGGTATAACCTTCAGCATTTGCAAATGTGGTACTACCTATAATAAGGGCAGTTGCAACCTGTAACCATTGTTTTTTCATAGTATCTCCTTATACGTTTCATAAATCATACATCAGCATTGTAGCATATTGTTTTTAATTACTCAATTCTATTTATAAACATCACATTAATTGATGACATTTTTTTATAAAATTTAAGTTTTTATTTAAACTATTGCTGATAAGATTGTACTACATCAAAAAAATATAAAGGATACAACGATGAAAAAAACCTTATTGATCTCCTGTGTAGCAGCTGCTGCACTCATGACAAGTGTACAGGCAGACTTCAGCTTCGGTGATATGTTCAAAGACATGAAAGAGGCAGCCATCAGCATGAGTAAAGATGCAAAAGACAGCGTCGAGTCTATGAAAGACGGTGCGGTTGAAACAAGTAAAAGTGCAGAGCGTACTGTTACCAATGTAAGCCATGATGCGAAAGATACCTCTGTCAAAGTGTCTGATGATCTTAAAACAGCCCAGGTTTCTACTTCCAAAGATGTGCGTGATGCAACAGTCGAAGTGGCAGAAGATACCAAAGACTCTATCACCAACACCACCAAAGATCTGAAAGATTCAACGACCATCGCTTCCAAAGACATGAAAGACTCTGCGATCTCAGTTTCAAAAGATATCAACGATGCAACAAAAACTGTCTCTAACGATTCAAGAGACTCTGTAAAAACAGTTTCAAATGACAGCAGAGATTCTGTCAAAACAGTATCAAATGATTCAAGAGACTCTGTAAAACAAGTTTCTAATGACAGCAGAGATTCTGTCAAAACAGTATCGAATGACTCAAGAGACTCTGTGAAAACTGTTTCTAACGATACAAGAGATTCTGTCAAAGAAGTATCTAACGACCTTGATGACACAACCAAAACTGTCTCTAACGATACAAGAGATTCCGTGAAAAAAGTTTCTGACAATGCAAATGACTCTACCAAGACCATTTCACATGACAGCAGAGATTCTGTCAAAAGAGTTTCAGACAATGCAAACGATTCTGCAAAAACTGTTTCAAAAGAGACAAGAAAATCAGTCAAAGAAGCGACTGACGACAAATAAGCGCTTTTATCCCCGCTTTACTTCGGCTACCAAAGACACCTTTGGTAGCTTTTCAATTTCACTTATCAAATATTATCATTTTTATTCATTTTTTATATCAACATTATGCTATTCTACTCTATATATTTCTCTTTGATCCATTCAATAGAGATGTACTTCGAGAAAAAGGATGCCCATGCATACACGACAACATTTACTACGATCTCTCATGATCCTTCTCCTTCCCGTACTGATCTTTGCTACCCCCTCAACCAACAGTGACCGTGACAACGCGCTGGCTGTCTTTTATGTACTTGACGGCAATGTTGAGAAGGCATACAATACACTGGTTGAAAAGGAACTCAAAAAAAGCGGTTTTGTAATGGCCGATCCGCACCACCGTGTCAATGACCAGTATGAAGCC
>Ga0256829_1002133_pt1 | contig 15115 bp, 25 predicted proteins | sample 131447metaG_FD_185979 | JGI IMG/M metagenome (GOLD analysis project Ga0256829, IMG submission 185979) | Hydrothermal vent microbial communities from Lau Basin, Pacific Ocean - 131-447 | ecosystem: Environmental > Aquatic > Marine > Hydrothermal vents | place: Pacific Ocean: Lau Basin | collected...
ACCGATGCCCTCACCCGTTTGCGCAACCGCGCTGGTTTTGATCGCGATCTTGAAGAGGCCATGCGCGCGCGGACCCATGATGATTGCGCTTTGACGCTGATCCTGTTCGACCTCGACGACTTTAAAGGCATCAACGATCGTCATGGACACATGACGGGAGATGCGGTGTTGCGACGCGTTGGCCATCGCGTCTCACGGCTCAAGAACATCGTCTCAGCTGGCCGGGTCGGCGGCGACGAATTTGCAGTCCTGGTCGATTATGAACAATGGGATGCTGACGCGAAGCTGTCAGATATTGCTGCTGATATCTCCCAGGCGCGCGACCTCATTTACCGTCCGATCAATTATCAAGGCCGCGTCATCCATGCCTCTGGGTCGGTCGGCGTGTCCCGCTTCCCGGTTGATGCGGAGAATTTGGCGGATCTGCGCCGCAATGCATCGGCTTCCCTCCTCGATGCCAAACGATCCGGTCGCGGCAGCTTGTCGGTCTATAATAAACGCATCGACCAGGCTGTCCTGCGGCGGCGGACCATTCAGTCATCTTTACTGTCGCGTGAATACCAGGACACGCTGGCCGTGCACTTTCAGCCGATCGTCGAATCCGAGACGCAGAGAATCAAATCTGTTGAGGTGCTGGCACGCTGGCATCACGAGACATTAGGCCCTGTCAATCCGATGGAATTCCTGACCATCGGGCGCGAGTGCGGTCTCGGTCCAGAGATCGAGTATCAGTTACGCGCAATGGCTTTGGAGCAGATGGGACCAGCTCTGAGACAAGGCTTGATCGAAAGCATCTCACTCAACGTCTCTCCCGTCGATTTGGGCGCGAACAATTTCGCTGAAAGCCTGCTGCAGCAAATTGCCGAGCATAATATTCCGTTCCACCAAATCTGGGTTGAGATCACCGAAAATGAACGCCTGAGCAGTATGGTAATCGCGCACCAAAACCTGCAGACTCTTTGCCTGGCCGGAGTTCGGATCGCGCTTGATGATTATGGCGTCGGATACTCAAACATTCACCGCCTCGCCAAACTCCCAATCCATCGCGTGAAGGTCGATAAATCGATCGTGGAGCATGTCGGCGACAATAAGAAATATGCCGGTGTGTTCAGCTCAAGTGTTCAGCTGGCCCGCGCCCTCGGCGCTGAAGTTGTTGCCGAAGGGGTTGAGACCAAGGACCAGCTCACGGAAATTCAGCGCTATGGCTGTAAGTATGTACAGGGCTACTATTATTATAAACCAATGCCCGCCGCCGAGTGTTTGGACGTTTTAAACGGCAAGGTCTCATCTGCCGCTTAAATGACACCTCCCAGAAACCAAACATAAAAAAAGCCCGCACCAGTTTGGTGCGGGCTTTGTCTTTCTTGCCTGACCGGCGGGACTATTCGTCCATCGCCTCCAGCTCAGCTTCGTGGCGGGCACGGTCAGCAGCTCCGCGTGCCTCTTCGTCACGATCAACCAGTTCGATGACCGCGCGTGGTGCGTTATCGCCATGACGGAAACCAGCTTTCAGAACGCGGGTGTAGCCACCTTCGCGGTCTTTGTAGCGCTCGCCGAAGACGTCGAACAGCTTGCGAACAGCCGCTTCGTCGCGAACTTTGGAAATCGCCTGACGGCGCGCGTGCAAATCGCCGCGCTTTGCCAGCGTGATCAGCTTGTCCATGAATGGCTTCATCTCTTTCGCTTTTGGCAGAGTTGTTACGATCTGCTCATGCTCGATCAGAGATGCAGCCATATTGGCAAACATCGCCTTACGGTGTGAGGCTGTGCGGTTCAGCTTACGATGTGCGATGCCGTGGCGCATGTTGGTCTCCTTGCGTGCCCTCTCGGGCATACACTCCTATAGGTGGTCGTCGTATTTCTTGGCGAGAGCCTCGATGTCTTCTGGCGGCCAGTCTGGCACATCCATACCGAGGTGAAGGCCCATTCCGGCCAAGACTTCTTTGATTTCGTTCAGGGACTTGCGACCGAAGTTCGGGGTGCGGAGCATTTCCGCTTCGGACTTCTGAATCAGGTCACCAATGTAAACGATATTGTCGTTCTTCAGGCAGTTCGCAGAGCGAACAGAAAGCTCGAGCTCGTCGACTTTCTTGAGCAGAACTGGGTTGAACCCGAGATCGCTCTCTTCTGTCTGGCTAGAGGTTTCAGACTCTGGCTCATCGAACGTGATAAACAGCTGAAGCTGATCCTGCATGATGCGCGCAGCGTAGGCGACTGCATCTTCTGGAGAAATCGAACCGTCAGTCTCAACCGTCAAAGTCAGTTTGTCATAGTCGAGAACAGTTCCCTCACGGGTGTCTTCAACTTGGTAGCCAACGCGGCGAACTGGAGAATAGATCGCGTCAACTGGGATGAAGCCGATTGGCGCATCTTCAGGACGGTTCTCAGTCGCTGGAACATAGCCTTTGCCAGTCGCAACGGTAAATTCCATGTGCAGGTTTGCACCATCATCAAGCGTACAGATCACGTGATCCGGGTTGAGGATCTTCACGTCACCCGGCGTTTCGATTTGGCCGGCTTTGACTTCACCCTTGCCAGACGCTTTCAGGATCATGCGCTTTGGCGCATCAGAAACCATATCAACAGCGACTTGCTTCAGGTTCAAGATGATCGTGGTGACATCTTCACGCACGCCCTGGATTGAAGAAAACTCGTGAACAACACCGTCAATCTGGACACCGGTAATCGCAGCGCCCTGCAGAGAAGAGAGCAGAATACGGCGCAGCGCATTGCCCAAAGTCGTGCCGAAGCCACGCTCAAGCGGCTCAACAACAAGCTTAGCAACGCGGGCTGCATCACGGCCACCCTCAACAACTGGACGATTCGGGCGGATCAGCGCCTTCCAGTTGCGGTCATTTACGATCATGTCTTCGGCTTCGGTCATGCTCAGCCTTTCTGCAAATTCAGATTAATAACGGACTATACGCGGCGACGCTTTGGTGGGCGGCACCCATTGTGCGGGATCGGTGTGGTGTCACGGATCGCGGTCACAGTCAGACCAGCAGCTTGAAGCGCGCGAAGAGCGCTTTCGCGACCAGAACCTGGTCCACGAACATTCACTTCAACCGTCTGAAGGCCATGCTCCATGGCTTTCTTTGCGGCATCCTCTGCAGCGACCTGCGCAGCATAAGGCGTAGACTTACGAGACCCTTTGAACCCCATCGCGCCAGCGGAAGACCAAGAAATGGCATTCCCTTGCGCGTCTGAGATGGTGATCATCGTATTGTTGAAGCTTGAGTTTACATGCACGACGCCGGAAGTGATATTCTTCCGGGCGCGGCGTGCTACGCGAGTTGTCTGACGGGCCATCTCTCGAAGATCCTATTTCTTCTTGCCGGCGATCGGCTTGGCTGGGCCCTTGCGGGTCCGAGCGTTGGTGTGCGTACGCTGGCCGCGAACCGGCAGGCGCTTACGGTGACGAAGACCGCGATAGCAACCAAGGTCCATAAGACGCTTGATATTCATCGACACTTCACGGCGAAGGTCACCTTCCACCATATAGTCGCTATCAATCGTTTCACGGATTTTGATTACTTCTGCATCAGACAGATCAGCCACACGGCGCTCTGGTGTGATGCCAATCTTGTCACAGATTTCATCGGCCATGGCTGGGCCGATGCCGTGGATGTAACGCAGCGCGATCGGAACGCGCTTATTCGTCGGTATGTTGACGCCTGCAATACGGGCCAAAGCCAGTCTCCTAATAATTCAAAAAGAAAGTCGCAGTTCGCACAGCAAAAACACCGCTGCACGCTTGCAGACTCATCCTCTTAACGAAGTGCGTCGTTATAGACGCAACAATTACCACGTCAACCACTGAATCAGCGGTTCACGCAGCTTCAAACAGCCTCATTCAAAGCTGCTTCAATTCCACCACTTACTTCATCGATTGACGCCATGCCGTCAACCTCACGCAGAATCCCGCGTTCAGCATAAATTGGCACCAATGGCGCCGTGTCGGCATTGTACTTTTCCAAACGGACCGAGAAGGTTTCCGGATTATCATCCTTACGCCCCTGCTCTTCGAAACGCTTGGTCACGCGCGCCAACAAAGCCTGCTCATCGACAACCAGACGAATGACGCTGTCGACTTTTTCACCGCGGCTCTCAAGCAGCTTGTCCAAGGCTTCCGCCTGACCAACTGTGCGCGGGAAGCCATCATAGATGAACCCGGCAGCGCCTTTATTGGTATCGAGCTGCTCATCGATCAGAGCGATCACGATTTCATCGGAAACGAGCGCGCCTGATTCGAGGATCGATTTCACTTTGTTGCCCAGCTCTGAACCGGAAGCGACGGCTGCGCGCAGCATGTCGCCGGTTGAGAGTTGGATATAGCCGCGCTCAGCGACCAGTTTCTTGGCCTGCGTACCTTTACCGGCCGCTGGCGGTCCAAACAGGATCAAGTTCATTTCTTACGCTTGCCTCCCAGCCGCGATTTTTTGATCAATCCCTCATATTGGTGAGCGATCAAGTGTGATTGGATCTGCGTCACCGTATCCATGGTCACCGAGACCACGATGAGCAGACTGGTGCCGCCGATATAGAACGGGATACCCGGCACATAACGGCGCAGGATTTCCGGCATCAAACAAACAAAGACCAGATAGATCGCGCCAATCGTCGTCAGCCGCGTCAGCACATAGTCAAAGTAAGCGGCTGTATTCTTACCCGGGCGAATGCCTGGAACAAATCCGCCATATTTGCGCAAATTGTCCGCGGTCTCTTCTGGGTTGAACATGATCGAGGTGTAGAAGAACGTGAAGAACGCCACCAACACACCGTAAGTAATGATGTAGGTCCAGCTGCCGGGCGAGAAGGCTGTCGCCATCCAAGCCACGAAGCCGCCATCGGTCGCCGCTTCTGGCGCAACTGCTGTGTTGCCGCCCAGGATTCCAACCGCTGTCAAAGGCAGCATCAGAATCGCGATCGCAAAGATTGGCGGGATAACACCAGACGTGTTGAGCTTTAGCGGCATGAACGAGCTTTGGCCCTGCGCCGCCTGGTTCGCGGCCTGCTGGCGCTTCGGATACTGGATCAGAACCCGGCGCTGAGAGCGCTCGATGAACACGATGAAGACGGTCAGAGCGATAACCAACGCCGCAACGCCGACCACGAAGACGACATTGATGCCCTGCTCCCGTGAGCCACTAAACAGGTTGAAGATCGCACGCGGCATCTCAGCAATAATGCCTGCAAAGATGATCAGCGAGATCCCGTTACCGACACCGCGAGCCGTGATTTGCTCACCCATCCACATCAGGAACATGGTCCCGCCTGTGAACGTCGTCACCGCGGTCAGGACGAAGAACCATTGTGGCATGCTGTCATAAGCCGCGCCGGAAAGGCCCATTGAGATGCCGAAGCTCTGCACGATCGCAAAAGCCAGCGTCAAATAACGGGTATATTGGTTGATTTGTTTCCGACCCGATTCGCCTTCTTTCTTGAGCTTCTCAAGCGAAGGCACAGACGAGGTCATCATCTGAATGATAATCGAGGCCGTAATGTACGGCATGACATTGAGCGCGAAGATACTCATCCGCTCAATCGCGCCGCCAGCAAACATATTCATATTCCCGAGCATGCCGCCCGACTGGCTCGCAAACAGGGTCGCGAACTGAGCTGGGTCAATGCCAGGCAACGGGATGTAGGTCCCAAGCCGGTATAAGAACAGCACAAACAAAGTGAACAGGATGCGGTTTTGGAGGTCCTTTGCTTTCGCGAAGGTGCCAAAATTCATATTCCGTGCGAGTTGTTCAGCAGCAGTGGCCAAGGGGGACTCCTTCTCCCGGAAACGCGTTCGCCGCCAAGATTGGCGGCGAAAGCTGATTTGTGAAGACGTTTAGTGGAAAAAGCTAGAGGATTATTCTGCTTTTTCTGTCGGGACAGGTCCAGTCAGAGTGACCTTTCCGCCCGCCTTCTCGATCGCTTCAACCGCTGCCTTAGAGGCGCCAGTGACAGTGATTTTCACCTTTTTAGGGGCATCACCTTTCGCCAGCAGACGTACACCGTCTTTCAGACGACGCACAACACCTGTCGCAACGAGATCTGCTTCCGTGATCTCTTTTTTCGTGTCCAGTTTACCAGCTTCGATCGCTTTCGACAGGATGCCGAGATTGAGCCAAGCGTGGTTCTTGGAATTGCGGGCTGTAAAGCCGCGCTTTGGCAGACGCATATAGATTGGCATCTGGCCGCCCTCGAAGCCATTAATGGCAACACCGGAACGAGACTTTTGACCTTTGACCCCGCGGCCACCGGTCTTGCCTTTGCCAGAACCAACGCCGCGACCAACACGGTGGCGGTTTTTCGTTGAGCCTGCTGCAGGAGAGAGTTCGTTGAGTTTCATGTCCTATCCCTCGACGACTTCGACAAGGTGAGACACCTTGTTGATCATGCCGCGAACGGCTGGTGTATCTTCCAGCGTCCGGGTGCGACCGATCTTATTCAGACCAAGGCCGACCAGTGTTTGACGCTGATCTGGCGCGCGACGGATCGGGCTACCGGTCTGGCGCACTGTGACGGTGGCTTTTGCTTTTGCCATTGGTCAGATCCTCTTCTCTTACGCGTCAGCCGCTTCGGCCATGCCAGCTTCAGAAGCGCCATCGGTCCGACGACCAACGATGTCCTGAACTTTCAGACCGCGCTTCGACGCTACTGAACGCGGGCTCGCCTGATTGACGAGCGCGTTAAAGGTCGCGCGAACCATGTTGTACGGGTTAGACGAGCCGATAGACTTACCAACAACGTCCTGGATACCGAGCACTTCCATAACGGCACGCATCGGACCACCCGCAATCACGCCGGTACCGGGAGGCGCTGCACGCAGGACCACTTTGCCAGCGCCCCAACGGCCACGGCCGTCATGGTGCAGAGTGCGTCCTTCGCGAAGCGGCACACGAACCATGTTGCGCTTTGCTTCTTCAGTGGCTTTGCGGATCGCTTCAGGTACTTCGCGGGCTTTACCCTTACCGAAGCCTGCGCGGCCTTTTTGGTCACCGACAACGACAAGCGCTGCGAAACCAAAGTTTTTACCACCTTTAACTGTCTTAGCGACGCGGTTGATACCGACGAGTTTGTCGACGAATTCGCTTTGCTCTTCGTCGCGATCTCTGCGGCGTCCGCGGCCTCGACCTCTTTCTTCAGCCATGGTGACTCTCCTAGAACTTCAGACCGCCCTCACGGGCGGCGTCTGCCAGGGCTTTCACCCGGCCATGGAACACATAACCACCGCGATCGAAGACAACATCTTCAATCCCGGCTTTCTTCGCGCGCTCAGCGACCGCCTTACCGACTTTTGCAGCCGCTTCAATGGTGCTGGTCGATTTCAGGCCTTTGCGCACATCTGCTTCCAGAGTGGAGGCTGATGCCAAAGTTACACCCTGCTCATCATCGATGATCTGAGCAGAAATATTCTTGCCTGAGCGAGCCACAGACAAACGCGCTTTGCCTTCCGCAGTTTTGCGGAGCTTGGCGCGAGAGCGTTGCTGGCGACGAAGGAATTTTTCGCGTGAGGACAACATGACTATTTCTTCTTGCCTTCCTTACGGCGGACGTATTCGCCCTGATAACGAACACCCTTACCTTTATACGGCTCTGGGCGGCGATAATTGCGGATCTCTGCAGCGACCTGACCAACGACTTGCTTGTTGGCCCCAGAGATTTCGATCTCTGTTGGCTTCGCACATTTGATCTCGATGCCGTCTGGCGCCGTGTAGATCACGTCGTGGCTGAAACCGAGTGCCAGTTTCAGGTCTTTGCCCTGCATTTGAGCACGGTAACCAACGCCGACGAGTTCGAGGGTCTTTTTGAAGCCTTCAGCCGCGCCTTGCACCAGGTTTGCAGCGTTAGAGCGTGTTGTGCCCCAAAGCGTACGTGCTGATGGATCAAGCGCCTGCGCGAAGGTCATCTTCTTGCGGCCCTTCTCGTCATTGATGCGGATCTTTTCATTCGCAGCAGTGACCAGATCGGCGCGCGGATTGATGCGCAGCTCTTCACCTTCAAGCTCAGCCGAGATCACTTCCGGCAGCTCAAGAGAGAGCTCGCCTTTCGGGCCTTTTGCTTTCAGCAATTGGCCTTCGATCGTGACCGTCGTGCCTGACGGGACAGAGATTGGAAGTTTGCCAATACGAGACATATTAGTTCACCCTTCCCCTAGAATACTCGGCAGAGAATTTCGCCGCCGACATTCTCGTTGCGCGCAGTGTTGTCAGACATCACGCCTTTCGAGGTCGACAGGATCGAAATCCCAAGCCCGTTACGAACCAATGGAATGTCACTCTTGGAAGAGTAAACACGCCGTCCTGGCTTCGACACACGACGGATCTCAGAGATCACCGGCGTACCATCGAAATACTTCAGTTCAATTTCGAGATGCTTGTGACCGTCTTTTTCGATCTCAGCATACCCACGAATGTAACCCTCGCCTTGCAGCACTTCGAGCACACGGGCGCGAAGCTTTGAGGCTGGTGTTACGACCTTGTCCATGCCACGCATTTGCGCGTTACGGATGCGGGTCAGCATATCACCGAGGGGATCAGAAAATGACATTATATTCCCTCCTTACCAGCTAGACTTGACGAGACCTGGGATCTTACCAAGTGAGCCGAGCTCACGAAGGGCGATCCGAGACATCTTCAGTTTGCGGTAGTAACCGCGCGGACGACCAGACACTTCACAACGGTTGCGAACCCGGTTGGGTGCAGAGTTGCGAGGAAGTTCAGCCAGTTTCAGACGCGCTTTGTAGCGCTCTTCCAATGGCAGATCTTCGTTCAGCGCGATCGCTTTAAGCTCTTCGCGTTTGGCCGCATATTTCTCGACCAGGCGCTTACGCTTATCATTCCGCTCAACAGCACTCTTTTTAGCCATAACAGTCTTCCTCTAGTGCTAGTTTCGGAACGGGAAGCCGCACTGCGCGAGCAGGCTCTTGGCTTCTTCGTTCGAGTTGGCGGTGGTACAAACAATAATGTCCATACCGCGAATATCGTCGACATCGTCATAGTTGATCTCTGGGAACACGAGTTGCTCCTTGAGGCCCATGGCGAAATTGCCGCGTCCGTCAAAGCTCTTGCCGTTCAGGCCGCGGAAATCCTTCACGCGTGGCAGAGCGATGTTGGTCAGACGATCCAGGAATTCGAACATACGATCCCGGCGCAGCGTCACCTTACAACCAATCAGCATGTCTTCGCGCAGCTTAAAGCCAGCGATCGACTTACGTGCCTTGGTTGCGACAGGCTTTTGACCTGCGATCTTTTCCATCTCAGCAAGCGCCGTTTTGATCTTCTTGGAGTCAGCGACAGCTTCGCCAACACCCATATTGATCACGACCTTGTCGAGTTTCGGGATCTGCATGTCATTCGTGTAGCCAAACTCTTCTTTAAGCTTGGAACGAATCTGCTCGTCATACTTCTTCTTGAGGCGAGGAGTGTAGTCTTTAGACATCTAGAGCCTCTCCTGAACGTTTAGCAAACCGGGTCTTCCGGCCATGCTCATCTGTTTTGAACCCAACGCGTGTTGGCTTGCCGTCCCGTGGGTCGATCATCGCAACATTTGAAACATGAATTGGTGCTTCAAATGAGTTGATGCCGCCCTGAGGATTGTCCTGGCTTGGCTTGGTGTGACGCTTCACAACGTTCACGCCGCGCACAACCACACGATCTTCAGCGGGAATGACTTTCAACACTTCGCCCTCTGCGCCTTTGTTACGGCCAGTGAGAACGATAACGCGGTCACCCTTTTTCACCTTCGCAGCCATAGCTACAGCACCTCCGGCGCCAGCGAGACGATCTTCATGTGGTTCTTAGCGCGCAGTTCACGTGGAACAGGCCCAAAGATCCGAGTGCCGATCGGCTCATTGTTATTGTTGATCAGGACAGCCGCATTGGTATCGAACCGGATGGTTGACCCGTCTGGGCGGTTAATGTCCTTGGCGACACGAACGACGACGGCACGACGCACGTCACCCTTCTTAACGCGGCCGGTTGGAATTGCTTCCTTCACCGAAACCACAATGACATCACCTACAGAAGCGTAACGACGTCCGGCACCGCCCAGCACTTTAATGCACTGGACACGGCGGGCGCCAGAATTGTCCGCGACCCGTAGGTTGGACTGCATCTGGATCATGCATCGCCTCCATCAGCTGGAATGACTTCCCAACGCTTCAGCTTTGAACGCGGCGGACATTCACGGATCGTGATTGTCTGCCCTTCGACAGCAGCATTGTCTTCGTCGTGTGCGTGATAGCGCTTAGAGCGACGCACGGTTTTCTTCAGCAGCGGGTGGAGGAAACGACGCTCCACGCGCACGATCGCGGTCTTGTCCTGCTTGGTCGAGACCACTACGCCTTCCATAACACGTCTAGGCATATCTTACTCCTACGCCTCAGCGTCCGCGCGGGCCTGCTCGCGAAGCAGGGTCTGGACGCGAGCGATATCGCGACGGACGACCTTGATGCGGGCGGTCTTTTCCAACTGGCCAGTGGCCTGCTGGAAGCGGAGATTAAACTGTTCCTTCTTCAGCTGCAGGAGCTCTTCCTTCAGCTGATCCGGGCTCTTAGAACGGAGATCAGAAGCTTTAGCCATGCTTAAATTCCCTCAATCCGGCGGACGATCTTCGTGCGGATTGGCAGCTTAGCTGCCCCGAGGCGGAGCGCTTCCAGCGCGACCTCATCCGGAACACCGTCGATTTCAAACAAGATGCGACCAGGCTGAACACGGGCGACCCAACGGTCGACAGAGCCTTTACCTTTACCCATCCGAACTTCGATTGGCTTGGCTGTGACCGGAGTGTCTGGGAAGACACGGATCCAAACCTTACCTTGACGCTTCATCTCGCGGGTAACGGCCCGGCGAGTTGCTTCGATTTGGCGTGCGGTGACGCGCTCAGGCTCAAGTGCTTTGAGACCAAACGAGCCAAAAGCGATCGAGTAGCCACCTTTTGCGGTGCCTTTGATCCGGCCTTTGAACGCCTTACGGTATTTTGTACGTTTCGGCTGACGCATCTCTTATGCTCCTGCCTGTGGGCCCGAAGCCGGACCACGCTGGTTGCCAGAACGTGCACGAGACTCACCAGAAGTCTCTGCGCGGCGATCACGAGCCATTGGGTCATGCTCCATGATCTCGCCCTTATAGATCCAGATCTTGATGCCGATGATCCCGTAAGTGGTCAGCGCTTCGGCTGTGCCATAATCGATATCAGCGCGCAGTGTGTGCAGCGGAACAGATCCTTCAGAATACTGCTCAGTCCGCGCAATCTCAGCACCGCCAAGACGGCCAGAGACCATGATCTTCACACCTTCAGCGCCGAGACGCATGGTGTTTTGAATCGAACGCTTCATCGCACGGCGGAAAGATCCGCGGCGCTCAAGCTGACGCGCAATGTCTTCAGCAACGAGAGTTGCATCAAGCTCAGGCTTACGAATTTCGACCAGGTTCACACGAACTTCGTCTTCAGTCATTGTTGCGAGCTGACGACGCAGGCTCTCAATGTCTGCACCTTTCTTACCGATGACCAGACCTGGACGCGCGGTGTGAATGGTGACGAGGCACTTCTTGTGAGGACGCTCGATAATGATCTTCGAGATACCGGCCTGACCCAGACGCTTTTTGATATGCTTCTGAATGGCGAGGTCTTCGTGAAGAAGACGGCCGAAATCAGCACTATCAGCATACCAGCGGCTATCAGAGGTCCGGTTGATCCCGAGACGTAGACCGATTGGATTTACTTTCTGACCCATTACGCGGCCTCCGCTTCTTGAGACGTGTCACGCAGGACAATCGTCAGCTGCGAGAATGGCTTCATGACCCGAGCAGCGCGACCACGTGCACGAGCGCGAATACGCTTCATGACGAGGTTTTTGCCGACATGAGCTTCAGCTACGACCAGACTATCAATGTCCAGGTCGTGGTTGTTTTCAGCATTGGCGACAGCGCTCTTCAAAAGCTTGCGAACGTCGGCAGCAGCGCGCTTACGAGAGAATTGCATCTCATCGATCGCTTTCTGTACCGGCAAACCGCGGATCTGCTGTGCCAGCAGGTTCAGCTTTTGCGGGCTAGAACGATACATGCGCAGAACGGCGCGTGCTTCGTTTGAGGCCTGCTTTGGAGGATTCTTGGCTTGACCCATGACTATCTCCGCTTCGCTTTCTTGTCCGCGCCGTGACCGTAATAGGTCCGGGTTGGAGCAAACTCACCAAGCTTGTGTCCGACCATCTCTTCAGTGACGAGAACTGGGACAAACTTGTTGCCGTTATGAACCTGAAAGTTCAGGCCAACGAATTGAGGCAGAATGGTCGAGCGACGTGACCAGGTCTTAATGACCTCACGACGTTCAGACGCTTGCGCCTTCTCGGCCTTCTTCAGGAGGTAGCCGTCGACAAACGGGCCTTTCCAGACGGAACGTGGCATTCTCTACGTCTCCTTAGCGTTTCGCGTTACGGCGACGGATGATCAAACGATCCGAAGCCTGCTTCTTACGGGTCTTAGGACCACGTGTTTTCTTACCCCATGGCGTCACTGGGTGACGTCCACCGGAGGACTTACCTTCACCACCACCGTGCGGGTGATCGACCGGGTTCATAACCACGCCGCGAACGTGCGGGCGCTTGCCTTTGTGGCGGTTACGGCCGGCTTTACCCATGACTTGGTTCATATTGTCAGGGTTTGACACGGCGCCGATTGTGGCGATGCACTGATCAGGAACCATACGCAGCTCACCAGAAGTGAGCTTGATCTGTGCGTAACCAGAGTCGCGACCAACCAGCTGAGCGTAGCAACCCGCAGACCGCACCATTTGCGCGCCTTTGAGTGGCTTCATCTCAATATTGTGGATGATCGTACCGACAGGAATGTTCTTCAGCGGAAGAACGTTGCCTGGCTTAATGTCAGCGGTCTTAGACGAGATCACCGTATCACCAACAGCAAGACGCTGCGGCGCAAGAATGTAAGACAGCTCGCCATCTTCATACTTGATCAGTGCGATAAATGCGGTGCGGTTCGGATCATACTCGAGACGCTCAACCGTTGCCGGCACGTCCCACTTGTTCCGCTTGAAATCGATCTTCCGGTACAGGCGCTTTGCAGCTCCGCCTTTGTGGCGTGCTGTCATGCGACCCTTATTGTTGCGACCGCCGGTCTTGGTCAGACCTTCGGTGAGCATCTTTACCGGACGGCCTTTGTGCAGCTCTGAGCGGTCCACGAGGACCAGCTGACGACGACCTGGCGAGGTAGGTTTATATGTCTTCAATGCCATGTCAGTCTCCTAGAGGCCCGTCGTGATATCGACGGACTGGCCGTCTTTCAGGGTCACGATCGCCTTTTTGAAGTCAGAGCGACGGCCAGGCTTCCCACGGAAACGCTTGGTCTTACCTTTCACCAGGATCGTGTTGACCTTGGTGACGTCCACTTTGAACAGGTTCTCGACGGCTTCTTTGATGTCTGGCTTGGTGGCGGTCAGAGGAACACGAAAGATGATCTTGTTCTCTTCAGCAACCAGTGTCGACTTCTCCGTGATGACCGGAGACAGAAGCATGTCATAATTGTGAGGCTTGATATCAGCCATGAATTAAGCCTCCGCTTTTGCGCCATTGAAGCGCGCGTCGATGCTTTCCAGCGCATCTTTGGTCAGGACCAAAGTTTTGCGGCGGAGCACATCATAAACATTGAGACCAGCAGCTGGCAGAACATCCACGTTTGGAATGTTCTGTGCCGCTTTGGCGAAATTCGCATCGACTTCCGCGCCGCCAATGATCAGCGCGTTTGACAGACCAAGCTTGGTCAGTTTCGCAGACAGATCTTTGGTTTTCGCGTCTTTCAGCTCCGCTTTGTCGAGTACGAGCAGCGCGTCAGCTTTCACTTTAGAAGAGATCGCGTGGGCCAGAGCCATTTTGCGAACCTTCTTTGGAAGCGCGTGCGCGTGGCTGCGAACGCGTGGGCCGTGCGCAACCGCACCACCAACAAAGATGTTCGCATTCTTAGAACCGTGACGCGCGCCGCCAGAGCCTTTCTGACGGATGTACTTCTTGGTCGTGACAGACACGTCTGCGCGTTCCTGGGTCTTGTGAGTCCCAGCCTGGCGCTTGGCGAGCTGATAGCGAACCATGCGCTGAATGACGTCGCCGCGGATCTCTTCAATCCCGAACACCGCATCATCAACAGTCGCTTTACCAGCAGCTTTGCCCTCAAGAGTTTTGACGGAGAGTTCCATTATTCAGCACCCTCTTTCAGAAGTTTCTTCAGGAGGTCTTGGTCGACTTTCGCGCGCGGCTGACCGCCTGCGAGAATGTCTTTGGCCTGACCTACCCAATCCTCGTTTGCCGCATCTTCTGCAACGCCAAGCTCTTCGAGTAGAGCTGCGCGCTCATCATCGGCCATTGCGACGAAACCAGACAGTGTTCCGAGACCCTTTTCTTTCAGAGCCTCTTCTGTCTTCGGACCGATACCGTCAACGAGAACGATATTGTCTGCTGCGGTGCCTTCAATCTTCACATCACCGGCTGGTGCGTCAGATTTTGCAGGCGCTTTAAAAGAACCCTCCGCTGGAGCATCAGCATGGAGGGCTTTCTTTACCGCGTCGCGGATTTCTACATATGAACCAGCTGCACCTGGGATCGCACCTTTGACGAGCACGAGACCGCGCTCAACGTCTGTACGTACGATTTCAAGGTTCTGGACGGTCTTGCGCTCGACGCCATAGTGACCGGCCATTTTCTTACCTTTGAAAACGCGGCCTGGGTCTTGGCACTGACCAGTCGAACCGTGTGAACGGTGAGAGATCGACACACCGTGAGAGGCGCGAAGACCACCGAAGTTCCAACGCTTCATCGCACCGGCAAAACCTTTACCGATTGAAACGCCGGCAACGTCGACTTTCTGACCAGGAACAAAATGATCGGCCTGAACCTCAGCGCCGACCTCTGGCAGAGTGATGTCAGATTTGACACGGAACTCTGAAACTTTTGCTTTTGGAGCGACACCCGCTTTGGCGAATTGCTCACGCTGCGCTTTCGCAGTGCGCTTTGCTTTCTTTTCGCCAGCACCCATCACAACAGCTGTGTAGCCGTCGGTGCGCTTGACCTGTCCACCCTTCTTGGTGGTCACGTCGCGCTCTTCTTCAGTGCGGA
>Ga0256829_1002134_pt1 | contig 15101 bp, 13 predicted proteins | sample 131447metaG_FD_185979 | JGI IMG/M metagenome (GOLD analysis project Ga0256829, IMG submission 185979) | Hydrothermal vent microbial communities from Lau Basin, Pacific Ocean - 131-447 | ecosystem: Environmental > Aquatic > Marine > Hydrothermal vents | place: Pacific Ocean: Lau Basin | collected...
CCAATATGGTTCGATTAAAAGGACTTGTAACCTATAAAAAGAAAGTAGAAAACGGTGTTTCAATTCCAATATGGTTCGATTAAAAGGTGTTGGTTAGCCAGGATAGAGTTAGTAATAGTGCCGTTTCAATTCCAATATGGTTCGATTAAAAGTTCCTCAATATTTACGGCGGCAAAAATTTTATCAAGTTTCAATTCCAATATGGTTCGATTAAAAGTCGGCTTTTTGCCAGCCGGCAAAGCGGCCCTGTTCGTGTTTCAATTCCAATATGGTTCGATTAAAAGGATGAACGTATGCTTCTCGAAATCCTGAATGTGAAAGAGTTTCAATTCCAATATGGTTCGATTAAAAGTTATCAGAAGATTCTATTTTGGAGACAATTTATTCTGTTTCAATTCCAATATGGTTCGATTAAAAGACTGAAATAACCCTCGAAGTTTTCTCTTTCGACGGTATGTTTCAATTCCAATATGGTTCGATTAAAAGTTGTTTTTTCAAACTCTGCAAAAACCTGTGTGGTCGTTTCAATTCCAATATGGTTCGATTAAAAGAAACAGAAATTGTAATTTATCTTTTAATTATCGCCCGTTTCAATTCCAATATGGTTCGATTAAAAGAATGTTTTCAATATGCCCAGGTCAAAAGGCATTATCATGTTTCAATTCCAATATGGTTCGATTAAAAGTGACAGTGGCTGGATTGATATTAGTAATAATATTCCGTTTCAATTCCAATATGGTTCGATTAAAAGTTTTTTTGGTTGTCGTCGAAAAAGGCGGCCAGTATTTGTTTCAATTCCAATATGGTTCGATTAAAAGTGGAGAAAGCCGGGATGAAATAGTGCTGGTCGTTGGTTTCAATTCCAATATGGTTCGATTAAAAGTCTGCAGTTTGATATAAGTCTCTTCGAGGATAATTGTTTCAATTCCAATATGGTTCGATTAAAAGCTATGTTCGGAATTATCCTCATCGCATTATCCGCCGTTTCAATTCCAATATGGTTCGATTAAAAGTGGAAACCGGTAAACAAACAAAAAGATTGGGCTTTCGTTTCAATTCCAATATGGTTCGATTAAAAGATACCTTACCACCGGTGATAGAGATGTGGAAACGGAGTTTCAATTCCAATATGGTTCGATTAAAAGCCAACGCTCTCGAATAATCCTTTTCCTGAAATAAAGCGTTTCAATTCCAATATGGTTCGATTAAAAGGGAACTCTTTGTTATCAGAGAGGATAACCATATCATGTTTCAATTCCAATATGGTTCGATTAAAAGTTTGAAATTGAAGACAAAACCATTATCCGGGATACACGTTTCAATTCCAATATGGTTCGATTAAAAGTTGTTTTACCAGGTCCTTAAATTCTGTAGAATCCATCGTTTCAATTCCAATATGGTTCGATTAAAAGTAAAATTAGATAAAACATTAGAATTGAATAATCAAGTTTCAATTCCAATATGGTTCGATTAAAAGCGGACGTACCTTTTATGCTTTCGATGCCTTGAACAAGTTTCAATTCCAATATGGTTCGATTAAAAGGAGGCCATCCGCACTTTTAACGAACTGGCTACCCAAGTTTCAATTCCAATATGGTTCGATTAAAAGTACCTGGAGGCATAAAACAGATTGACCGCGAGCTAAGTTTCAATTCCAATATGGTTCGATTAAAAGCTGGCTGCGCAGTTTTTGTATTATTGTTTTATCCGTCGTTTCAATTCCAATATGGTTCGATTAAAAGAAAGGCGGCCCGCGCTTAGAATATCCAAACATTCCCGTTTCAATTCCAATATGGTTCGATTAAAAGCAAGTTTTTGATAACGATATTTTCCGGAAAAAGGGTTTCAATTCCAATATGGTTCGATTAAAAGGGCCGGAACCGGTGCACAGGGGCCGGCGGCTTTCGGGTTTCAATTCCAATATGGTTCGATTAAAAGTGTATATATGTTGAATAATATAAGCAAGGTATAGCTGGTTTCAATTCCAATATGGTTCGATTAAAAGCCAGCCAATATTTCAGAAGGTAAAATACCCATAATGTTTCAATTCCAATATGGTTCGATTAAAAGTATCTCTTTAAACTCCCATTCTTCCACACCATATTGTTTCAATTCCAATATGGTTCGATTAAAAGCGAGGCCATCCGCACTTTTAACGAACTGGCTACCCAAGTTTCAATTCCAATATGGTTCGATTAAAAGATTTCTGTAGCCGAGATCCCCTGTTCTGATTTTATCCGTTTCAATTCCAATATGGTTCGATTAAAAGTTGGTATCTTTGTTGTAATCGCGGCGAAAATAAGCCGTTTCAATTCCAATATGGTTCGATTAAAAGTTCGTGATAACGATTGGTTTGTAAATGAAATCTATATGTTTCAATTCCAATATGGTTCGATTAAAAGGCTATCATTACGTTATATGTACCTGCCGCATCATATGTTTCAATTCCAATATGGTTCGATTAAAAGGCGTTCAAAAATACATAAAAAAATGCCTGTTTTCAAGGCTTTCTTGTTTTCTTTTCTCGACTTTTTAGTTCAATTTGTCGTCAACCTACGGTAATATAATAATACCGGGGCATCGACAAGATATTAAGCTGTTTATTTCCAATACGTCAAAGAACTATGCTTGAATTTGTATTACGCAAAAGTGTTAAACAATCTTTTACCGACAACTATAAAAAATTGTCCAACGGGCTTCTTTCTTTCCCAACAATCTGTTTATCAATCCATTTAGCATTTCTACTTTTAAAAAAAATAAAACTGTCTGTTTCCGGCTCCATAATATCCTCAGCACGTGCCTGTAATATTTTTAACTGTGCCTCGCTAATCTCCCCTTCAAAAACTGAGTTCTGTATCCAGTTTAAGTATTGCCTGCATAATTTTAGCATTTTTCCAACCCTTTTTTCACCTATATCATAAACTGCTATCACATACATTACCACCACATTTTTAAAGGTTTATATTCTTCAATTTCTAATAAATGTTTCTGGAGCTTATATACCTCCAATTTAATTAAATGCTTGTAACTTACCTTCTTTTTTAAGCTTCTGTGCATTATAGTCTCCGTTAAACGATTTTCAAACGACTGGATGAACTTTTTCTTTCCGCTCTCTTTTAAATGAATTCTGTTTAACTGATTATCAAAATCTTTCTCTTGAATCTCACGTTTATTCAACACCTTAAAAATCACTCTGTCAACAAGAATGGGTTTGAAAATTTCAGCTATATCAAGAGCTAGCGAAAACCGCCTCTCTCCAGGTGTATGTAAATAACTAATCGTCGGGTTGAGTTGTGTCTGATGAATAGAACGAAGAACCTCAGAATAACACATCATGTTTCCAAACGATATTAAGGCATTCACAGGATTCAACGGAGGTTGTTTTGTCCTCCCTCCCATCTCAAAATCGTTGATGATAAGATTAAAAGCATCGTAATAATTCATCCTTATATTGCCTTCTATTCCCATTAGCTCGTCCACTTCACGGGTAACCATAATTTTTGTCCTTAACTCTTCCATACGTTCAATAATAAAGCTCAAATCTTTGCCACGGTTGTCGTAATATTTCAGGTTTTTTATCATATTATAACTAGCCCCATCTATAAACATCTGAGCAATAACTATTCTCTTTTGTTTATTGCTAAAATATTTTGTCTGCTGAATCAGCATTTTTCCGGATAACAGATAATCTTTGGATAAAAAACTTCCGGTATAGTTCTCATAATAATCGAAAAAATGAACGGCAATATCGTTTTTACCAAGAAAATTATACATGGCCGAATTGGCATCAATAGAACCAAAACAATAGAGCTGGCCCACTTGTTCAACAGGCAAATAACGGGGTTTTTGCTCGTTTCCACTTTCGTCGACAGGAGTGAATTTAAGAGTGTTATCTTTTCTTGATAAGCGCCCGGGGTTAAAAAGGTAATAACTGCGTTTGCTCATGTTTTAAAATTTGGGAATGTAAAAATGTGGAAATTTGGAAATTTGAAGATGTGAAGATTTGGAAATGTAGCTACGTAACATATAGTTAATTAATGGAATCGGGCGATTAAAAATAGCGAACATTTGATAAAGTATTTAATGATTCTTTTTTGAGGTAATAATAATCTTTGAAGTAAGGTTGGCAAGGCTGGTAAGGTGCTCAAATATCTTTTGGCCAGGGTTTGGGTACCTTTCTGATTTTTTGCAAAGCAAAAGCCAATATTCTGTTTCTTTTATTTCTTTATCGGCAATTTTTAGTTTATGGATAAAATCTACTTTACTTTCACCGCTTTGAGATTCGCGGATGTTTGCTCCAATTGATGTCCCCGATTTCAACAATTGTTTCGCAACAACATATTTCCTACTTTCTTCCAAAAGCTCGGCATATTCAATAATTTCCAAGGCAAATTCAAAACTTAAATCCAAAACAATATTTTTCTTTTCCATAAAAATGTTTTTTTATACAACAATTAATCTTATTATTCCCACATCTTCACATCTCCACATCTCCAAATCTTCACATCTCCACATCTCCACATCTCCAAATCTCCAAATCTTCACATCTTCACATCTTCAAATCTCCCCCACATAGCAAAAATCATAATAAGAACATTTTTTACATCTTGAGGCGTTAATTACCGGTGGAACCTTTTTAGATTTGATAATATTCATTATTTCCGTTTCCATCTCTTTAATTCTTTCAATATCGATACTCGACAAATATATTTCCTCCGTTTTTCTTTCTTTGGGATATTCTAAAATACCACTTACGTTTTCTATTCCGTTTTTTTGAAAAACATAAATGTAATACTTCAGTTGCCATATATGAGCATCATGTAGTTTTGATGATTTTTTTATTTCATGAATAACCTTGTTTTTGGCATCATAAAAATCGACTTTTATGCCTTCAATTTGAATCTCCTCATACTTTGCCGGACGTTGCGGGTAGGAAGTTTCATGAATGAGTTTTCCTTCTGTTACTGTATCGTTGGTATGCTCCATCTGGATGGCGTTGGCAAACAGCCACAGCTTGCGTTGGCAAACAAGATAATAGTTAAAGTGGGTTCCGGTAATATGCATGGTAAAAAGAAATTATAAGCAGTTAAATAGTTAATGTTTTATTAATGTTTATTGTTAAAACGGCAACGCGTTTTTTTCATCATTCTCCTCAATACTCATATCTTCCGTCATCATCGTAAAAACCTCCATATAAAGATTGCTTTTCATTTGTCATTCCTCGTCTATTTCATTTGTTAATGCCTCATACACATATTCTTCAAGTCGCGCTTGCCGAAAACCGAACCAATCCTGACGATAATCCGAATCATCGATAATACGTTTGAAATTAGCGAAAGGCTTTTTCCTGTTAAGCGCATCAGTTAGCCTTTCACGCATGCCGGCATCGGGCACTTTTTCGGCAAAACGCTCCATGATATGATAGGAATAATAAGATGCCGGAGATTCGATTTTGATACATTTCTCCCACTCATAATGTTTCAGGTTGAAGTCTTCAACGCCCACTCCGGTCATTGCTGTGTAATTTTCGAGAGCGTGCTGCGGAATATCTTCTGTTTCGAGGGTTTCGGGGTTTATAAAACAAACAAATCCGGCTGTCAACGAATCGGCTACCTCTGCTGCCACTTTTTTAAATTTTCCCGGAATCTCCGGCTTTTCCATTTCTTCCGCAACCTCATAAATTTCCTTCATAATAAAACCATGAAGTTTTTCTAACTTCTTCTTATCCTCTTTAATGGTTTGAAGGACAGATAAAATGTCGTTTAGAAGTTGTTGTTTATTCATTGCCCGCTTATTTTTGTTACATCTTTACCCCTATCAAGCATTTCTGGAAACCCATATCGTAAATCAGTCATGAAGAATTATGTCATATCTTGTGTAAAACAGTGAAAGTAATACATCGTTTTATTATGATGTTTCTTCTTGAAGCTAATAATGTTTTGCTGTAGTTTTCCATTGGGATTCCTGGGTTTGCTACCACGAAATATTATTGTTTGTTTTGGTTTTTTAAATGTGAATATTACATTAAAAAAAGCCTATTTTAATTGGTGCTTATAATCAAATGCTAACATCTTCTCTATCAGTCTTGCCTTAGCATTTTCCATTGCTTCAATAGATTCTAATTTTGTACGAACATATCCGGATGCAGCAGTTGAAATATACACATCAACACCATCAATATTCTCCTCAATAATTGGAATAGCTTTATCGTCTTCTTCTTCTGAAAGTTTTGCGCGAATACTTGATGCTATTTTGTTGGCATTTTCACCTATGGCAACAGCTAAGGTTTCCATTAAACTAAATGTTCGCGACTGGTTTGAAGTGATTGTCCAGTCAATTATTGCGTCTACCAGAGCAGGAATCAATCTTTCTCTTTCTTTTTTGGGAGTAACTAGACATTTTCCAAAAACATTTTCGGCTTCAACCCAACCAAGCTCTCTAAGTTTTTGTTCTGTTTCCTCTGCAATTTCAGGTTCAAAGCTGTTTAACGAAACGCAAAAAAGACGGCGCAAATCAATGGCAATATCTTGAACAAAGAGACCTGTTGCACGTTTATTTCCTGGAATCCATTTGCGACTTAAACTCTTATCCTTTCCTTCCAAAAGAGCAAGTACTTCATCATCATTCAATTCATTACCTTTGCTATCTCTAACAATGAATTTAGTATTTGGCTGATCTGTCCTGTCAAATGTAACATTTTCTTTTTTCACACCGGCAAGCAGGGGATGCAATCCACGCATAGCTGATATAGATAAAGGGCTTCTCCTTTTGATTGTTCTGGCAACACCACCTTTCCCTGCTTTCATCCATCCCCCAAATAATTGATCCGGAAAACTCGGGTCACAGTTTCCATATACCTCTCCTTCTTTTATTTCACCTTTAGTAGTAATATCTGATAAAAAAGTTATTGGTGCCTGTTCTTCATTTAATACGGATGAAAGCTTGTTAATTAAAGAACGTTTTACTTGTTGTCCACTAGAATACGGTACTGATGTATTAAACTGGGGGTCAAAATAAGTCTTTTGGCCGTCTTCTACTCCAAACACAGTATGTTCGGCATGTTTTAATGTTCTGATATAAATTGTACTCATTTTATTTATGTTTTATATGTTATTAATTCTCCTTTTGTTGATATGCATAATCAAATTTTAACAGGGTAACAAAATACCCGAACTCTTCACCATTCATTAAGTGAACCCGGTCTCTTAATTCTTTTAAATACTCTTTTTTATCATCCTGTTCAAGCTTTAATATTTCTGTCAGATTTGACAAGAACAGCTTCTTGTTTGACGATTTAAAAAGTTCATTAATAAGGTTACCATATTTAGCTGAACCTTTTTTATCCGATAAACGGAATTCCAATAGCTTTTTAGCTATTTTAGAAGTATAATCCAATACTTCTTCTTTGTTTTTTGTAATCATAGTTATAAGCCAAATTTTATATGTTCTAAATGTTATTAATTCTTCATATTGTTTCTTTTTTGTCTTCTGTTCCCGGGAAACAAAATCTTCATCACTTTCATTATTCTTTTTCTTTGCTGGGTTTGTGAATTTCAGGTTTTTATCATTATTAAAATACTTTCTCAAATCCTTTGGCTCTAATGCTTGTATCCCAATGGAGCCTAATTCGCAAGCTTTCCTAATACTTTTTCCCATTAAAAGCTCATAGTCTTTTTGTTGCTCCATTGCATCAAATTCACTGAATAATTTTTTATAAGTATTTGATAATGATATGGCATCACTAAATTTAAATGGGATAAACCCAAAAGTTTTATTAGTTTGTCCTAAGCTATACACATATCCTGTAATTGTTTGATTTTGCAATTTTCGAGATAAATTAAAAAACAAACGGCTCCATTTTATGGTGTCTATTACTATTTCTATTTCTGATTCCTTAAAGAAATTATTGTCAGACAGCATTGAAAAATCAGGGTTTTCAAAATAATCTTCATCAAAATAATAATTTAGCCATTGGCCGTTCCATGAATTGATTTTATTACCTGCTAATTTTGTAAGGCTTGTATCATTAAGGAATTTCCGGTAAATTTTCCATCCTTCAAAAGTGGCTAAAAGAATTTCGGCATAATCAAAAAGAATTGACAAACCTCCCGAAACTCCAATTCCAAGCGACCCTCCAATCCAGGAATAATAAACATCTTCTTTTAAAATTTCAAAATCAATATCTGTTACCAAACCTGATGTTGTTGCAAATTCTTTTTCTTCCGAGGCAGGATAGCCTATTACGATACTTGCATCTCTAATTCCTTCATTTATTTTTTCGTGAAGATTTGCTAATTTTTCTTTCCTTTCATCAGTGTTTAAAAGATGAGGTTTTTGACCTTTTTTCATCTGCACAAAAGGAGAGTTTGTAACCCATTGCATATATTTGGGATGGTTGAAAAATAGCTCCCAATATATCTCCACAAAAAACTCTTTTGCCGAATAATCTTTATTATATTTTCGATTATATGCTTCAAGAAATGTCCTGCCTATTTTAGATGCTATCATAGTAATTGATTTATAAAAATGAATTATTAATATTGTATCTTGCTGTCTTAGCTGTCTCCGCATCAAAGCCTGTTTCTTCCGAATAAGAATTATCGGGAACGACGAACGGTGCATTACCATAATCTTTAAGTTGAATCAAATCTTTAACCTGCCAGTATCTTGCCGGTATTTCCAGCATCATTCTTTCCTGCATATTTCCATTTATATACGCTTCCTGATCAGATTCCAAAACACAAGACACACTGTCGATTTCCAATAATTCGAGCAATATAGCTTTTCTCCTGTGTGTAAGTTTATCAATATTCCATTTTCCATCCTCTTTGAATATTAAATGTGTATCAATATTCCGCACTTCGATTTCAGGAAAAACAGCGTCAATTTTCTTTTGTAAGTCGCTCTCTTTTAACTCTTTTCCATCCGGTAAAATATCAAAACTACTTTTTAATACATCAACCTGATAAGGTAATGATTCATTACTGCTTTCCGGTGGCTTAATAACATAAACAGGCTTTAGTTTGCCAATGGTTTCTTTCGTCCGTTTCCTATTCACTCTTCCAAATCGTTGAATCAATGAATCCAATGGAGCTGTTTCAGTTATCATTATATCAAAGCTAATATCAAGACTAACTTCTACCACTTGTGTTGAAACAACAATACAAGCAGAATCGGATGTGTTGAATTTATTAAGCGAATTACCATTATCGTCAATACCCAAAAGTTCTTTCTCTTTTTTGTTTCTATCTCCTCGTTTAAACCTTGAATGAAGAAGTAAAATTGGAATTTCGGGATAAGTGCTCTTAAATTCAAAATACCATTCTTGTGCCTTGTGCACCCTATTAGTTACAATTAATACTTTTTCGTTTTTATTGATGGCTTGAGAAATGATATTTTGAGATTCACCCCAATCATTCAATTTATAAACCGTATGACGATTAAATTTTTCTAACTCTTCATCTTTTAACTTAACCTCAAAAACATTTTCTTTTCCAAGAATTTCAAGTATTTTGTTGTATAGACTACTCGGCATAGTAGCAGTACCAATATGAATATTGCATCCTATTTGATTGAGTACTTCAACAATTTTTAAAACTATGGTTCTTGAAACGCCATTATAGGTATGAATCTCATCAAGTATAATGTCATTTCCTTTTAAATCGAGCAATACGGACTCATAACCATTGGTACCAAAAACAACTGATGCTATTTGATGAGGCGTAAGTACTTTTATCGCTGAACCAACCAGATTTTGTAGTGCTTTTTCCTCTCTGTTCTTTCCTGCAACAATTTTTGATGCCGAATGTAACAAACGTATGTCCAATTCCGGATTGGTTTCTTTTAAATCATTTTTCACCCTTTCAAACATTGCATTGATTGATGCCTGAAATGGTAAAGTGTAAAAAACACGCTTATTCGTTCTTCGAAAAAGAAAATCGGTTTTTCCCGCTCCCGTTGGAGCCACAACAATGGTGTGTTGTTTTTTGGATACTGTATTAATTAATGAAAGGGGATACATTTCATTTTTTCTATTATAAAATGAAATATCGGGTATTTTAAATGTCTTTTCTAAATTTTCCGGTGTTGAATAATCCAATGCAGAAGCAAAATAATCGGCAGCATTCATTAATCCTCGCCAAACAGAATAACCATTGAATTTTCGTTTTTGTTGTTTACAATAATTTAAAGTCTTGTAAAAATTCTGTTCCGCTTCATTTCTTGAAATTTCCTTAGTTTCAATCCCAAATGAACTGAGAATTTCAATTGCCGTTTTACTCCATTCTTCCCAGCCAGTCAAGTGATATTGCAAAATATCTTCACCATACAGCTTATTCAAATCTAATATACCTTTTTCTCTTGCATCATTATATATAGATTTATGATGAGCAATTACCATTTCGATTAACTCTGAATGAATATTTTCAGGGAATAAGGATAAAAAGAAGACAGAACCTATTTCGTGACTGTAAACTTTATTAGAATTACTCTTGCCTTTTAATCGTTTCTGAAAAATCGGACTGGTTTTTCCAATGTCGTGAAGAATAGCTCCCTGTTTAGCAATGTTGCTATTCAATGAAAATTCCTTTGCAACTTTTTCGGCAACCAACGCAACAAACTCAAGGTGTGTAACCAATGGCATAAAATCAGGTTTCCCCTTCGCCTTAATATGTTCACAAACAAGTGCCATGTTTAGAAATTATTTCTTACCGGATTACCAACAATTTTAAGCCACCCATACATCGGTTTATTATTATCTAATCTATTGTAACCCACCATGAAAGCATCTTCATTCTTCTCAAACATGAGCTCATAACCTCTGAAAAGTTCTTCATTAGTATCAAACTCCTCTTCTGTAACATCATATATCTCGTCAGTTGCATAAAGAATGTCTTCGTTTCGTGCCAGGCAAATATGTTGTCCTTGTGCAATTTTGGAATCTTCAAGATTATCAAATGCTAAAAACAAAACAGGATTCAGCAAAACACCGCGAGTCAAAATAGCGTAGGGTCGTGAAAATTCTTTATTGGCTCCTCTGCCTTTTTCATTCCAACCTCTGGGTTGAGTTTGTTCTTGCTGTGAAGATATTTGAGAATAACTCAACCTGTGACGCTTTATTTTAAATATCCCAAAATCTTCTTTTAAAAGCTCAGGAAATAGCCTTCTTTCAATTCCCGCTACCATTGAGGGTGTTAGAAATTGCTGACTAAAAGTTTCCTCGTCTCTGACTGCTGTCCAGGGTTTAATAAACCCGAACTGACCAGTATATTTTACTACATACATATCCATCTATTTTAAACATCCAAAACCAATTCCGGTAGAGTGTCCAACTCCGTTATTCCAAAGAAATTCCATTGTTTCAAATTTCCCTTCAACTATAATTGGACAAACCGAAGTTTTATTACTAATACCTTTGTAAGTTATGACTTTTGTTTTTTTTCCTTGGTAAGCTCGGTCGAAAATTATTTTTAAATTGTCATCTTTTATTCCATTAAACTCTAATCGTTTTCTTGTTGCTTCGGTCAAAAGATTATCTGTTTCATTCTCTTCAAAAGTCAAATGTTTTGATGTTTTTCTACCTTCAACTTTTTTCTTTAATAATATTGGACTTAACAAAAGAAACCTTTCTCTATTTCTAAAAGCAGGTTCTGGAATCATATCTATTTCATAAACTTTTAACCCATTAAACAGGTTTGGATCATTTTTTATCCCTTTATAAACTCTTGTTAACAAGCCGTTATCAGTTGACGAAAAATAGAAAACAGAGCCAAATGGAAAATTAAATCCCTTTTCCACTTGCTCTGCATTTTGCAAAAATGAAAATGAAAAATTCGATTGTTTTCCATGCTCATCATTTCTTCCTAACCATTTGTGAATTGTCCCAACCAACTTTTGTTGATAATCAAATGGTATTATTGTTTTACTTTTTGTTAATTTTATTCCTACCCGCATAATTAAATTATTTTTCTAAAATTCTATAGCAAACTTATAATTCATCCAATATACTTAAAATTACTCACTCTAAAATTCCTCTCCAAGATCATTAATATTATACTTGCAATTCCTTTAAACATACTTACTGTTTTGTATAATTTATTATCTCCCGTATCATAATTTTACTTTTAAAATCATTATCAATTTTATATATATCATATTCAAAATCTCAGTACTCCGTTAGTTTGTTTTCCAACCTCTCACTTATCTTCACCATTTCACCTTTCTCCTCATGGCAAAACTTAAAGTTAGTTTCATCTCCAAACATTTCCATCACCTCTTTTCGGGGTAATTTTAAAGAATTCCCCGACAGATAATTTAAATAACTGCTCCATTGATATCCTTCCGTATGGTCGCAAAAACCGTGATGTACCGGATTGTTGTGTATGTATAGCAGAACATTTTTAAGGTATTCTTCGTCTTCAATTAATTTTCTTTTAAAGGGCCGTTCGAAAAGACTGCCATGGCGTTCATATCGCTTATTAAAGGCCTTGGTGTACGCGTTGAACAAATTGGAAAAATATTGGTGGGGTGGTTTTAAACCTGTCCGGTTTTGAAAACCGGACAGGTTTTGCGTCGGAATTTCCTTCACCCTCACCAAAAAATGAAAATGATTGGGCATCAACACCCAGGCGTATGTTTCGGCAATTGGGTTAACGTATTTTTCGTATAAGGAAAGAAAATAGCGGTAATTATCCTCTTCCTTAAAGATATTACAACTATTAATTCCTCTGTTGTACAGGTGATAAGTGTTTCCGTATGTAAAAGGTTCCAACTTCTGCATTTGTTTCTTTTTTTACATTATTATCTCGCCACATCCAAACCCCATAGCATTCATAGCTCCGAAACCGCTGTTAAGGCCGGTACGAATAAGCGCCTGCGGGGCGGTCAGGGTGAAATCAAACATAAAACCCCTGACTTTAACTTCTTCGGGTGTATAAGCTTTGATGATTTGCATTTTCCTTCTGGGTTTTGTTGTCAGGCATTCAAATTTCAGCCCGTTGTTTTCGGTAAACGGGTCTATGCCGGCAAATTCATCGGAAATAATTTTGTGCTTGTCTAAAAGGTTGTGGAAAAGTAAACCGGCATAATGATTGTCCGCAGGCGAAAGATAAGTTTCATGTTTATTTCCGGGTTTATTTTCGGTAACCACAACAGGGGAAAGACATCTTATCTTTACAGTTTCGGATGTTATCTCCGGTTCTTTCTCCGCTTCCACACTTCCTACTTCCATGGTTACCTGCGAAATCCGGTCGCCGATGGGAACTCTCTGGTCTCTGAACAATCCCAAAATAAATTTTTCAGCCTGAACGGGCATTTGGAATGCAACCGTAAGCCAGGCATTGCGCGACCATAATTCCATTCTATCTGATTTAGGAATGATATTATATGTTCCTCGTGGAAAATAAAGTTGCGAGAAAGTAAACATTTTGAAGGTTTTTCCATTTTTCAAATGATACCCTTCATCGTGCATAAATTTTGCAACCACATCATCACCATGTGCTAAAACATTATAAATCCAGCTACTTAAAGGATACTGATAATTTAATGGCATTACCTGCCGGCCTCCTTTTAACTTAAACGAAATTTTCAATCTCATAATTTAATTTTATGGCCTTTTTTTATTTTTGTAAAGATATCTTGCGCAAATGTCAACTAATGTCATTTTGTTATATCTTTTTTATCTTTCTATTTAAATATTCTTTTAACTCGATAGGATACAGCACTTTAATTTCATCTAACAATCCCATTACAAAGCGTCCTACTCCATCAAATGAACACACCATTCCGTTAAAAGTCCATTTTTTATCATCCTTTTTGGAGCAAAAAGTTTCTGCAAGAGGAAACTCTTCAATAAGTAAATTATAGGCTCGTATGCTTAATTCCAATCCAACAGAAATTTGTTTATTACTACTAATCCTAAAAACATCTGTTGGCAATTTTTGATGTTTTTCTTTATTTTCATAAGGGTCTTCCAACACCTCTAAATTAGAAACTCTTGCTGTTTTAAACAGCTTATTAGATTGGCTTTGTGGATCGAAAGCCCAAAATGAAATATAATTTATTGTAAAATCGAAAGGTTCAACAATACGGTTGCTTACTTTATTACTATTAGCAGAGCTATATTTATACAGTTTAACCTGTTTATTTTCCTTAATGGCTTTAATTAATTTATGCACATTTTCAGAGTTTTCAGGTTTCACCACAGTATCGGCAACACGGTCGAAATTATAAAGAGCATATAATTTATTTACCAGATTAGCTTTTAACAAGTTATTTCCGCTAACTGCATGAATTGCTTTGGTAAGCAGATAGGCTTCTTCATCAGAAAAATGCAGTAATTCAGATATATTTTTAAAATCACGGTCCATTTTAACAATGCCATAAAGTCCATTTTCTACTTCTATTACAAAGCCTGCATCCTTAAACGTTTGTATATACCTTTGAATGGTACGAACAGACAAATCAAATTTATCAGCAATTTCTTTTAAAGAATAACGTCTGTTTCCGGACAGAAGAAAGAGGATTTTAAGGGAACGAAGAATTTTACTTTGAGGGTTCATAAATGGTTTTTTAGTAATGAAGTTGTTTAAAGTTAACTATCAAGAAATCAATTAACAAAAAAATGTTGAAAAGAAAGAATGACATCAAAAAACCGGAAGCCGATCATTTGTATCATTCTTTCTAAAAAACAATGTTGTTAAGCAAAAGTATAATAAAAAAGAGATTTGTCCCTATCTTGACTTTGGGAAAATCAACAAGAACACAAAAGTAAAGGATTATCAAGTGGTTATGGCGATATTTTATCGGTTGAAAACGGGCTGTCAATGGAGGCAATTGCCCATGAAACAATTTTTCAGGGATAAATATAGCTGGCGCAGTGTTTACTATCATTTTCAAAAATGGAGTAAAAATGGTAGCTGGGAAAGGGTTTGGCATAATATTCTTAAAAGGCATAAACACCTTTTGGATTTATCAAGTATCCAGCTTGATGGCACACACACTCCGGCAAAACGGGGAGGGGAATCAGTAGCTTATCAAGGGCGTAAAAAGAGCAAAACCACTAATACCCTTATCCTGACAGATAGCCAGGGAATACCCTTGGC
>Ga0256829_1002135_pt1 | contig 15100 bp, 15 predicted proteins | sample 131447metaG_FD_185979 | JGI IMG/M metagenome (GOLD analysis project Ga0256829, IMG submission 185979) | Hydrothermal vent microbial communities from Lau Basin, Pacific Ocean - 131-447 | ecosystem: Environmental > Aquatic > Marine > Hydrothermal vents | place: Pacific Ocean: Lau Basin | collected...
CTCATATCGGTTTCATCACCATCAAAAAGAAAACCGCAACCAAACCGATAAAGGCAGGCCAGCCAAGTACAAACCAAATTTTAAAGAGCTTATGGTAGCGTGCAGGCAACGGTTCTCCGCTTTCCACGGCTTCACGCGCCATATTTTTTAGCTGTATTTGTATCCAAACAACAGGCAACCAGCACAACCCCGCAACAATATAAATCGCATAGGTTATAACGAGCCATAAATCCATCCAGTCATACCCGCCTTGCCACACCAGCCAAGCACCACTAAGCGGCTGAACAATGACGGCAGGAAATGTGAAGAACGTATCCGCCAGCAACGTATTACGCGCAGCGTAGAATTTTTCATGGATATTGTCAGTGAACATGGAACGCAACATAAAAAACGCAATCCCGATACCACAGCCGAATAATATAGTCGAACTAAGAATATGGATGGTTTTGACGATCAGATAGATATCCATGGATGTTTGCCGTGTTCAATTGTACACACAATTAGAAAGTACAATCATAACATTTGGTTAGCAAACGGTATTAATTTTTAACCGGGCTCTGCCGTTGCATTCATATTAAATACGTCGTCTTGATCAACACCATCCATAAACGGCTTGCCGCGTTCCTCGTTGGTTTTGTCCAAAATTGCAGCGACCCAATTCGAGAGAAGTGCGCGCTTTGCTGAGCTCCAGCGGTTCTGAGTATGCTCAACCACCTCTTTATACGTTTCAGGCGATAAGTTCCCCTTATTTTGAGGATCGTAGAATTCACCCTTTCCGACCTTCTGGCGAAAGCTCTCGACCAAATCTAAGGCTGTGCCGTGCAAATAATTATGAGGTACAGGCGTCAGTGGCTCCGGCTTTGCCGTTGCACGCTGGTCTGCGCAAATTCCCAGGTCACGTTGAAATTCACCCAGCAAAGTGTTTGTATTATATTCTGGATGCCCCTGCCACAAAACGGCGCGGAGGCCATCAGGACTGGTCGCCATATGAACCCCTGCCTCACGACTTGCGACCAGAACAGGCATATTATGACGTGCAAATTGATCTTCTTTAATTTCATTCCAACGTGAATGCGGAATATCAAAGACAGTGTCCATCCCATGCGTCAACGGATGACGTTCATTACGCACTTGATGTTCAAACACACCCCATCTTTTCTCATTAAGCGGGCTGCGCTGCTCACCGTGTTTGATAAGCATATAGGCATGACTGGCCAGACAGGAATAAAGGGTTGAGGTTGGGCCTTGTTCACTCTCCGCCCACGCGATAACTTCTTCTAATGGATTATAAAACTTTTGCTTTGTCAGATCGGACCCGGCGACATTGGCGCCCGTTATGATTAAACCATCCATACCTTCTTCTTTGGCCTGATCAAAGCTGATATAATTCTCATCAACATATTTCTGATGTTGTTCATCACGGGCAATCCCGTCTAATGCAATGAAATGAGGAATGATCTGTAAGCCACCGGAGGCATAATGCAGAGGCAAGGTAAATTGCGTCTCTGTTTTCTTCAAAGCAGCGTCAGGCATCATATTGACAATACCTATGTGAAGTTCACGCACGGCACGTGTAAACGCTTCGTCAACACAAATAACAGTCGGATCGACCTTACGCATTCTATCTAGATAATTTCCCTCACGGGCAGCAACCGGCATACTTACTCAGATCTCTTATTATTCAACCCTAAAGACGCGCAGTCTTACATTAAAACGCACGCATTCATCAATACACATAACAATTTTGTATTTTAGAGTACCCGCATACTTTAAAAATATTATTAAAAACTGAGATCCGTTTATAAGAAAGAGTGAAGAATTTGGGCACGTTTATCGTTTCGCAAGACATGATAAACTATGAAAATTCCCGGCATTAATTGTCATAGTCAAGCGTATTGATATTTCCGCCTTGCTGATAAACACGAGCCACATCCTCAACCAAATCAATGTTTTTTGCGAGTGCATCTTTACCGATATAAATCGGCATTTCCTCAATAACTTCATCGGGTAATTGGCTTGCCGCGTATGGCATAATATCTTCAATCGATTTTTCATACTGCTTTACCAGACTATTAAAAAAATGACTGGAAAGCCCGATATCAAAAAGCCCTTCATCACGTATGGCTTTATATCGCTCAACATCATCCTTATCGAGGTAATTTTCACGAATTTTTTGTACCATTTGCTGTGTTAAATATAATGGTGCCCTGTCTTCGCCCTCTCGTGTATCAAACGCCAAACGTAACGGATAAGTTTTATCTTCTGTAATGAGACTATATGCACATGATGCCTCTGCCATTCCTTTATCTGCGGTCGGCACAGATTCACGCATAGAAAAATCGAATGGATTGACGATCACAGTGCTCGGCCCTTGATCCCCTTGATATACATTCGATGAAATAACATCTACTTCATAAGCAGCCAGAGCTTTGATCACTTTGACCAAATTCTCAACAGATTTAATATCCTGATCAAAGCGCGCACCAAGTATACGCGCTTCTCTATGACCATCGGGTAATTTTTCAAACATTTGATCAATTGATTCAGCGTCTGTTTCGTAATCAATATGTGCCAGCGCGACAACAGGGTTTTGCGGCACTCCATCCTGGTCTTGACCACAGCTACGTATAATTAAAGTTACGCACTGGCTGACATTGTCTGTACCTATGCTTTTTCCGTCAGAAATACCGATTTCCTTCTGTTCCACGCGCAGCGCAGAATGATCAAGCTCCCCCTGAATACGCCGTGAACTATGTAACAGCTCAGAAGCCTCAGGCCTTAAACGGTTATAATAATGATATGCCCGTGCACCACTCTCTTCTTCTGAGATATCCTGTACAGGGCTCTCACGATATGCCAGAACAGTTTCGGCAATCGCATTATAACGCTTATCTCTATCGCGATAAGAAAAGTCTTCATGCCCCTGAACATCATGTAAAGCAATAGCCTTATCATAACATTCAATCGCCTTTTCGGATAAAAAACTGCCCTGTTCAAATACATTATAAGGGAAATTGATATAACTCTGCGCCGCCAAAGAATACATATTTGCCGCAGGTTTAAGCATGCCCATTTCTTCATATTGCTCCGCGGCTTGTATGTAATGATCAATCGAGCTTTGCAGCTGGCTATAATCACCATTTCGGCCAAATTCATTAGATGCTTGATACGCGGCATATTCACTTTCTGCGGCCGGCGATGTCGGTGAATAGGACAGGCTTGTTGAAATACGCGCACGATTGCTCAAATTTCCGGGCAAAGCCTTTATCGTATGTAAAATGTCCTCATCTGGCGCATTATGCGGCTCAAAGGGTACCCCACCGACAGTTAGCTTGCTCGGTGCCCCATTATTCCAAACAGATTGTAAATCGTCATTATCCTGCATCAAATTGACCCTAAATAGTAACTTATGGCTTATTAGAACATTCTATTGTGCCTCAACGAGGCTGTAATAACAAAAACATATGTAAAAAGCTATCATTGATCCTTTTCGTATAAAAAAATGTCAGTATGTAACAAACTGACATACAATCTGTGCTAAGACAGATATAATATGCAAAGAAGACTACGCCCCAGCAGGCCCTAAAAAATAGACTTTCGCATAAAAACACTATAATAAATTAAGAAAATAAATCGTTAAAAATCACAATAAAGAGGGGGATAATGAGTTTTTCAAATGAATTTAACGGACAAAAATCCGCTCCCCTCCCCGTAAGTGGTAACACACCGATAGCGCAAGATGATGATCAAGCTTCACTGAAAGCGCAAGCCATCATAAATAACGCGGCTACGATCACAAACTCCGTTCTGGCACAGAGGCAAACCGCCCTGCCCGGCCAAAAAGTAATTTTAGGTATGGGGGAGTTGCATGAAAACGGCCTGCATGTGTTGCAACAAATTGCAATCCTGGATTCATTAAAGAAAAGCGGCCTGAACTGCGCGACCGCCTTAGAATGGCCATCGAATAATATCGACTTGCATATTGAAGAGATATTTAAAGCGGAAACAACCGACAAAACCGGTTTAATAGAAATGTTAGAAGCAGACGATAACAGCTCTCTACGTAATCGCCTATCTGCTGATACAACCCCTATACGCTCTGCCAATGCGCGTTTAAGCCGCGCTTTATTACACGAATTCATGGATGACAACCTAATTCCTGCATTTTGTACGGATGCGCCACGCGATTGGGAGCTATTTATCGAGAACCAACGAAAAGCGCAACACCTACTTACCGACGAACCCAGAGTGGCGGATGCTGTTGATGAAGCAATGAGAATTCTAAATCTGCCCAATGATCACAGAACAGTACCGCCGGTAGATTCCTTAAAACAACTGGGCATGCTGGCAAGAAACATTTATATCACAAACGAAGCAGACAGGATCCTTCAAGAACATCCTGAAATAGATGTTGTCCTGATTGAGGCTGGACGCGCGCATATAACCGGTAATGACCTTTTAAAACCGGAATCAAGCCCGTACGAACATGGAATGAGCAACTTGGTCTCACAGCGCTCTCACCACACTTTTATTGGCGCTCCCTTATATTCTTCGCAAGAAGATAAAGCAAAGAACACCCCGCCTTATGCTTTGACCGATCAACAAATTCTCGATCTTGATTACTTGGATAAATCACCATTTAACACAAACTCCTCTAAGGTTTCTGATTTGAAGGAAGCCGATAACATTCAAAGCCTTAGCCCCCATTTCCCGTTCATTGATGATACCTTACGCGGACGTACCCCGACCGCCTTATACGAAGAACGCAAAGCAACCCTAAGCAGTGATCTTCGTGATCTACGCGATAATAACGGATTTACACTCACCAAGCCTGAGCATTACACACCCGTTTAATAAATTCGCAATCCATCCGAACGAGGATTATATTTTTTGCTTTATGGCGCTTATCACCTCTTCCAGCACATATTTAATGCGCATCGCTTCCACATCCCTTTTGGGCGTTAACGCGCGCACTATACGTTTATGCCCTACGGTATAATCAGGCAAAACATGCACTAACGCCCCTGCATCAAGTTCAGATTTTACAGACCAATCAGACTTTGTAGTGATGCCCGCGCCTGATACTGCTAACTGAGTTAGATAATCACCCGTATTACAAAAAAGATGATTTCTAAGTCGTACCACGGTCTTTCTTGAATCTTTATATAAATTCCATTCTTTTAGATTAGAATAGCTTAAGCAGAAATGTTTCGCTAACTCCTCGGGGGATTGGGGCTCACCATATTCACTTATATAATTCGGACTGGCCAAGAGCAGCGCAGTATCCTCAAATATATCGATGCTATCCATGTTATGCTCATCATGACCGCCTATACGAAAGCTAATATCAACCCCCTCTTTCGTAAGCTTTGTCAGATTATCCTCTAAGATAAGATCAATAGACAAAAGCGGCTGCTTTCGTGAGATATTTTTAATCGCATCTATTAGAAACACGCGCGCAAATGAATGTGGTGCAGATATCCTGACACGCCCCTCAAGCCCCACATAATTTTTATAAACCTCTTTAGGGGCCGAAATAAGCTCACTTAAATCCAGCATCTTCTCAGTAAGGAGTAAAAGCTCTTGTCCTTCCTCTGTCAGGCTTACATGGCGCGTCGTTCGCATAAACAACGTGCGCCCTGTCGCGGCCTCCAAACGTTTAATACGCTGTGTCGTAACCGCAGGTGAATAACCAAGGCGTTCACCCGCCTCACGAAAGTTTAGTGTTTTGCTGATTTCACTAAACAGCTTTATATCCGAAATATATTCCAACATGATTATTAATCATATCAAAATAATATATTTCATATAAAGGTAATTATTAATTTTCCTGAATTGCTTAATATACAAGCTTAAAGAAGCCGAGGTTAGGATTCATGAGCAAACTATTTGATAAAGTAAGCTTTAAAGGTATGAAGTTAAAAAACCGCATTGTTATGCCACCAATGACACGGTGCCGATCCTCACACCCCGGAAACCGTACTGTTGGCTATGACAAAGATGGCAGAATTAGATATCGGATATGTACATTTTGCCGAAGTTGATTGGGACGCAGTACCTGATGTACCGGAAGAATTTCGCGCGCTTGCACGTGCGATTTTCCCAAACCTAATTATGGTTGCAGGTAAGTATGATCAGAACAAAGCCGATTGGGTTTTGGATAAAGGTTATGCCGATTTAGTCGCATTCGGCCGTCCATTTATCGCAAATCCCGACTTCCCGCACCGTTTAAAAAACAACCTCCCCCTTGCGGAAATAAACCATGATTTATTATTTGGTGGCGGAGCCGAAGGATATACAGACTATCCCCCGTATAAAGAAGCATAAAAACAAAAGAGACAGGAAATATAATAAATAATAATATGACAGAAAAAAACACTATCATTGGGATTTGCACATGGACGTTGGGTATCAAAGACCTAAACACCATGATGAAAAAGATATCCGATCTTGGCCTGAATGGCGTTCAATATTGCGAACATCCCAATGACCATAATCCCGCGAAAGTAATTAAGAGTGCGTATAAATACGGCTTGAACATAATTATATACGATCCGTTTGACTGTGGGCCGGGCATAAGAAACGGTGACGCAACAAAAGAAAATGCCATTAGATTTTATCGGACGGTCATTGATTTTGCGGCTGAACTAAAGGTCGGTGCAACGTTACAGGGACTGAGTTCTTGGACACATAATTGCGAAACACGCGCAGAAGGCCGAGAACGACTTGTCGCTTGCGTTTCAGAACTCGCAGCCTATGCAAAAGACAAAAACGTCGATCTGTATTATGAACCAATAAATCTGTACGAAACACCATTTATTCGCACCGCAGATGATTTCGAAAAATTGATCAAAGATGCAGATTGCCCCGACATTAACATACTGCTTGATACCTTCCACATGAATATTGGCGAAAAATGCCCGCTGACAACATTGGGTAAATACGCTTCGAAAAGTACGGTCTTCCACATATCCGATTCAAACAGACAAGGCATCGGACTAGGCCATATAGATTTCGATCAGTATTACGGCATATTAAAAAAAGAAGGTTTTAACGGCTCAATTGTATTCGAATTCGTTCTTGAAACGAATGCAGTAAATATCGCGCCTCAAAACGCGACTGAAACGCATGCCTTAGATCATCAAATTCAACACAGCCTCTCTCTTTGGAGAACATTCGAAGACAATAAAGGAACAATTATATGAAACTATATGTATATGAGCACTGCCCATTTTGTGTGCGTGCACGCATGATTTTTGGATTCAAGGGAGTTGATTTTGAACTCAAGATTATCATGGAGGCCGATATAGAGACGCCAACCAAAATGATCGGCAAAAAAATGGTTCCCATCTTGGAAAAAGACGATGGCTCTTACATGGCAGAAAGCATGGATATCGTTCATTATGTTGACCAACTGGACATGCCAATCCTAACAGAGCCGCATGACAAAGAAATATCAAAATGGGAAGATACACATCAAGACACCATTTACAACCTTGCCGTCCCGCGTTTTACGAAGGGTGACTTTAAGGAGCTGTCGACAGATGAAGCGCGTGATTACTTCACAAAGCGCGAAGAAAAGGCTTTTGGTGACCTGGAGGCGCTGGTTGCAAAAAGCGACAGTTTTATATCCGAAATTGATAATGCTTTAAAAAATCTTGAACCACTATTAAATGAACGCGCTATAGACAGCTTTGATATCAGCGACATAACCCTATACCCATTGTTATGGGCCTTAAGCATCGTTGATGGTATTCATTTTCCGATCGAGGTACGAAACTACATGGATCGCGTATCACGCGTATCCGGCGTACCATTATTATTCTCACAAAAAATGTAAGAGCGCCTAATAATGAAGCAATTAGATAATTTTGATTTTATTTCAAGACTAAACCACTGGGTAGTGGGCTTAGGCTTTATAGGTTTGATAGCCTTTGGTTTTTATATCGCAAATGTTGAGTTCGCCCCCGGTACAAAAGGCCCATATATGATGTACCACAAATCTCTTGGCGTCCTATTTCTGGCTTTTGCATCATGGCGAGTGCTTTGGCGCATATTTCAAGGCTTCCCAAATCCTGCTTCCGACTTAAAGACTTGGGAGCACATACTAGCCAAAGCAACACATTGGCTTCTGTTGCTTTCCTTACTGATTATGCCGATTAGCGGTATCGTAATGAACCTGTTCAGCGGGCGTGATTTAGCCGTATTTAATTGGTTCTCAATTCCGGGCCTGAATAAATCTGAGGGCATTGCAGGTACTGCAAGTTTTATGCATCATAATGCTCCGTACCTGATATCTGCACTGATTTTGCTACACGTAATCGCCGCTCTGAAACACCATTTTATTGACAAAGATGCGACCCTGACACGAATGATTAAAGGCAATCGCCCCAAAGAAGAAACGGCCTAACACACGTAAGGCCAAAGCATAAAACAAACATAACCAATTCATTAAATAAGGATATTTCATGCGCCTGTTATTATTATCACTACTCACTATCTTGGCATGCAGCAGCCCAAAAGCCCATGCACATAACCATAACGATGACAGTGAAAATAAAGTCAAAGCCCCCTATTCCATAGAAGAAATAAAACCGGGAATATATCGGACACAACAAGGCCCATATTACGGCATCGTGCTTGTCGGCGATAGCGGTCTGTTAATCTTTGACACATTCAGCAAAGAATTCTCTCAATGGCTGGATACTGAAATTCAATCTCGTTTTCCGAATAAACCCGTTAAATATGTCGTATACAGCCATAACCACCCTGACCACATATCAGGCGGACAAGTATTTGCGCACCACAATCCTGTTTATATTTCGCATGAATTGGCAAAAAACAGTATGGAGCGCATGAAGGTAGCTACGCACTATCCTTCCGTTACGTTTGATCAGTCACTGCAAATAGATTTGGACGGTAACAAGATCGAATTTAACTATTGGGGACAGAATGATGGCTGGGGCTCAATAAGCATGTACGTGCCTGAACAAAAATTTATAGCCGCGATTGATTGGGCTCTCACAGATCGCGTGCCTTACATGGAAATCAGGCGTTATAATGTAGATGGTATCATACGCTCTCTGTATGAAATAGATAAACTGGACTGGGATCTTATATCACCCGGACACGCGAGCACAGGAACAAAGGCACAGGTTCGTAACTTCAGATCCTATGTCGAAACCATCAGAGATGGTGTTGTTTCAGGCATTAACGCCGGCCATAACGAAGAACAAATCGTTCAAGATATTTTAGGCGACTTAAAAACCAACGCCAACTTCACGAGCTTAAAGATGTTTGATAAATGGTCTGAGCAGAATGTTCGCGGCATTTACAGACAAATCGCAGAAGTTGAAGGCATATTGGAATAGTGCATTCAGTTAACAAAATTACTAAACCATAAAAATCATTAGCTCTTCCTGTATGACAAAGACAATGATAGCTTCATGTTATGAAGGTTTTAATTATTGAAGATGATCAAAATGTCTGCGCCTATATTGCCAAAGGCCTAAGCGAGGCCGGGCATATAACAGATACTGCGGATAACGGCAAAGACGGGCTATTCCTTGCGCAAAGTGAGAAATATGACGCGCTTATTATTGATCGCATGCTGCCTGAATTAGACGGGCTTAGCGTTATACAAGAACTACGTGGGTCTGGTCACCTCACACCGATTTTAATCCTAAGCGCGCTTGGGGATGTTGATGATCGGGTCAAAGGGTTGCGCTCAGGCGGTGATGATTATTTGGTTAAGCCGTTTGCATTTGCTGAATTATTGGCACGCATAGAAATTCTTGCACGCAGAACACAAAGCACAAACAGCAATGGCACAGATACAGTTTTAACCACAGGTGATCTTGAGCTTGATTTACTCACTCGAAAAGTTAGACGCAGCCAAAAAACCATTGAATTACAATCGCGCGAATTTAATTTACTGGAGTATATGCTCCGTCATAAGGGGCAAGTCGTAACGCGCACTATGCTGCTCGAGGCGGTTTGGGATTATCATTTTGACCCGCAGACAAATGTGATCGATGTTCACATCAGCCGCCTGCGTAAAAAAATTGATGATCAGGGCGGAAAAATAATAAAGACGGTACGTGGTGCAGGATATATCATCGAAGACAGTTTCTAGGCGATACGCAAAAAGCTCCAGCTTTAAGATGGCGGCGCTGTTTACGCTTCTTCTTGGTTTATCTGCATGCTTTTTAGGCTATTCGCTATATGATATCGGCCAGAATAACTTCCTGCGTGAAACAGAAGCCGCAATAGATAGCGAAATTGAGCATATTCAAACAATTGAGCAAGCCAATATCTCAAACCAAAGAATACATAGCTATATTCAGGCTCGCTCTGAAAAACATGCTAACCCTATATATTTTTACAAGAATATTACAACGAATGATCAATCAGGGCATCTTGATGCGATGCCTGAAAAAGTCGAACGGATAAAAGAAGGCATTATCAGCTTTCGTCATAACGGGACATTATATGCTGCAAAAATCCATACTTTGGCCGATGGGTCAAAGTTACTTATCGGACGCGACATCACAGACATCACAGCCAGTTATGAGCGTTTAAAATTATTCAGCGTACTGATTATGGTATTCATGCTGGCTGTTATTCTTGTGAGCTTTTTCATAAGCTCTTTTGTCGTAAGCCGCATTAACATGATTGCGGGAACAGCAAAAACAATTATGGATACAGGGGACTTATCTGAACGCATTTCCATCAATAGCTCTTGGGATGACCTAAGCAATCTGGCGCAAGTTTTGAATAACCTGTTAGACCGCATCGAGAGCTTAATGCTTGGCATTCGTGACGTAAGCGACAGCATTGCGCATGATTTGCGCACCCCCCTCACCCGTTTGCGCAATCATTTAGAAGACATCAGAAAAACCTCAGAAGAACCAGAAGACATTGAGGCCATCATTCGTGAGGCCGATGATATTTTAAATACGTTTAACGCGCTTTTGCGCATCGCCAATATTGAAAAATCAGCGCGCCATCAGAAATTTACACGCGTTCATATAAAAACAATAGTTACAGATGTGATTGAGTTATATGAGCCGGTAGCCGAGCAATCCAATATCTCTATTAAACCTGAGCTGAGTGCAGATATACAAATACAGGGCGATAAAGACCTTTTGTTTCAGGCGATATCGAACGTCATAGATAATGCAATAAAGTTTTCACCCGAAGGCGGTGTTATCACAGCCCGTATTGATGGTGCCAATGATCGTCCTATCCTATGTATTAGTGACCAAGGTCAGGGAATAGACGTAGCCAGCAAAGAGCGCGTCTTTGATCGATTTTACCGCGGTGAAAAAAGCAGAACAACAGCAGGCAGCGGCCTTGGCCTCAGCCTTGTGAAAGCCGTATGCGACCTACACCATATAACAATCACGCTAGATGATAACGCCCCCGGCCTAACTGTTTCATTTATTTTCAAAGATTAAAATTTTGTAATCATATCGTTACTTCTGCGTATCCCCGTCTTGCGTATAATGTTGATATTAAAAAGGAATAAACGCATATGAAAATTGCCATTATAGGAACAGGAATATCAGGACTTGGCGCTGCTTACATGCTGCATAACCATCACGATATAACTATTTTTGAAAAGAATGATTACATTGGCGGGCATAGCCGAACCGTTACCGCCAAAACTGATGATGGTGATGTCCCCGTAGATACAGGGTTTATTGTATTTAACAAAAAAAATTACCCTTTGCTTACTGCTTTGTTCCGGCACCTAAATGTTCCGATCAAAGAAACCGATATGTCATTTGGCGCAGATATCGCGCAAGGATGGCTGGAATACGGAACATATCACAAACTTGGCGGTATATTTGCTCAAAAGAAAAACCTGCTGCGCCCAAAATATCTGAAAATGCTTGCCGATATCATGCGATTTAATAAAGACGCACCTGAATACCTTCACAAAGGAACAGATCTTTCGCTAGGTGAGCTCCTCAATGAAATGAATTTGGGCACATGGTTTCGTGATTATTATTTACTTGCGATGGGCGCAGCGATCTGGAGTACACCAACAACGAAAATGACAGACTTTCCCGCGCAAACATTCCTTCGTTTTTTTGATAATCACGGGCTTCTTACTGTAAATAACCACCCGCAATGGTTCACAGTAATTGGCGGAAGCAAAGAATATGTGAAGCGTATTACAGCCCCCTATCAGGATAATATTAAATATAATTGCGCCGTTAAATCTGTGTCACGCAGTGATAAAGGCGTCACCGTTATAGACATTCACAATAATCAGCATATGTTTGATCAGGTGATTTTCGCATGCCATAGCGATCAGGCAATAGAGATGCTTAGTGATGCTTCGTCGCAAGAACAAGACATAATAGGAGCAATCAAATACCAACCAAATGACATGGTATTACACAGTGATTTAAGCTTTATGCCGAAAGCAAAAAAAGCTTGGTCAAGTTGGGTTTACCAATCAGAAGGCAAAACAGATAATAGCGGCAATGTATCATTAAGCTATTGGATGAATAACCTACAGCCCCTGAACACGACAACACCTGTCATCGTCACATTAAACCCCGCGCGGGAGCCTGATCCCGCATTAGTGTATGATCGATATAGTTTTGATCACCCTGTCTTTGATCAAGGGGCAATAGATGCGCAGCCTAAAATTGATGATATACAGGGGCAAAATAATACATGGTATTGCGGCGCATGGCAGCGATATGGATTTCACGAAGATGGATTATTAAGCGCGGTTAATGTTGTCCGTAAAATGGGGATTGAGCCTGAATGGATATAGTCCCACAAATATTCACCGCCAAGGTCATGCATAAACGCCTTTTTCCAAAGGTGAACCAATTTGTTTATAACATTTATTACCTTGCCCTGCCCCTTTCAAAAATGGACGAAGCGGCAAAGCGCGGCTTAAGCATAAACCGCCCTGCACCACTGAGCTTTTATAATCGTGATCATGCCAACCGCAACGATCAAGAAGACCTGCAACAATGGATAAACGATATCCTTAAGGAGCATGACTTAAACAGCCACGTATCCTCTGTCGTACTTGTATCTATGCCGCGTGTGTTGGGCTATGTTTTTAACCCCGTCAGTTTCTGGCTTTGCCTTGATTCTGATAACAATATTCGCGCCGTACTCAACGAAGTAAATAATACTTTCGGTGAAACACATTCATATCTGTGCGCACATAAAAACGGCGCCCCCTTGAATAAAAAAGAGTGGTTGGAAGCTAAGAAACTGTTCCATGTCTCCCCTTTTTTAGAACGCCAGGGGCACTACAAATTTAGATATGAACTTGATGGCGAACGCCTTGGCATATGGATTGATTTTTATAATGAAGAAAGCAATAAAAAGCTTATAACCTCTTTGACAGGCACATTGATGCCTTTAACCAAAAGAAACCTTAGATACGTATTTTGGCGTTATCCCTTGGTTACATTGAAATCAATCTACCTCATACATTGGCAAGCATTGAAACTGGTGCTCAAACGCGCGCGTTACTACCGCAAGCCTAAGCAATTAACACCTAAAATCAGCCAAAATCAAAACCTTACAAAAATGTAATTTTCGTGTAAGGCCCTATTTACAGGCTCAGATGTAGATTGAATATGTATGAAGCAAAAAATGGAAAGATGTTGATGTTTAACAAAGCATTCGCAGATAAAATTCTTAGAACGCTCGAAAGAGCGCAGAAAGGTGCGTTGCACCTAACCACACCTGATGGAAAAACAAGGTCATTCGGCGGCAATATCCCTGGCGCGTCGGCGCAGATGACTATCAAAGACTGGCGCACTTTTACCGCATTTGCGGCAAAGGGTGATACCGGCCTTGCAGAAGCGTACCGCGATGGCTGGTGGTATAGTGACGATATATGCTCTGTCTTTCTTTTTGGCTTGGAAAATGAAGAATATTTGAAACCTGTATTTCATGGCGGCAGTTTTGCAAATTTAACGATGAGTGTTTTTAATGCCCTCAGACAAAACACACTGCGCGGCAGCCGTAAAAATATTCAGGCACATTATGATTTAGGCAATGACTTCTACAGCCTGTGGCTAGACCCAAGCATGACATATTCTTCGGCTCTTTATCTCAACGATAACGAAGACTTGAAAACCGCACAAAATAACAAATATGACAGAATGATTGATCGTTTCGATCGTTTTGACGGTGATATGTTGGAGGTCGGATGCGGCTGGGGTGGTTTCGCGCAGCGCGTTGCGGACCGCAGGGATTGTGATTACCGCCTGAAAGGCATCACATTATCAAATGAACAACATGACTATGCAAAAGTTCGCTTGGGCGAGCGGGCAAATATCGTTCTTGAAGATTACCGTCATCAAACAGGCCAATATGACAACATTGTATCAATTGAGATGTTCGAAGCCGTTGGAGAAAAATTCTGGCCGACTTATTTCGAAAAACTTCAAAGCCTGCTTAGTCAAAATGGCCAAGCCATGATCCAAACCATCACCATCAATGATGAGCATTTTGAAAGATATAAAAAAGGCGGTGATATGATCCGTAATTATATCTTTCCGGGCGGTATGCTGCCCAGCCCTGAGAAATTCAAACATAACGCAGAACAATCAAACCTGCGTGTTGTTGATGAATTCGCGTTTGGGCAAGATTACGCAACCACGATGTTAGAATGGCTCAATCGTTTTGATGAGAATAAGCAAGCCATCCTAACCCTTGGCTATGATGAAAAGTTCATCCGCATGTGGCGCTTTTACCTTGCTGTTTGTTATGCCGCCTTTAAGGTTGAACGCATTAATGTGATGCATATGGAGCTTCGCCATGCGTAGCTTTTTACTAGCCCTCATCCTAATACTCACCGCCCCTGCCTATGCATCTGATGCATTGATTGATACGAACCTGAAACAAGCAGAGCCGGTTGGCTCAGCTCATTACAAATACTTATTTTTAGATATTTATGATGCGACATTATATGCCCCAAATAGTGAATGGAGCTTTTCCGCCCCCTTTGCCTTAGAGCTGAAATACCTTCGTAGTTTATCAGGTAAAAAAATTGCTGACAGATCGGCAAAAGAAATCAGGCAGCAGGGTTTTAACAACGAAGTTAGGC
>Ga0256829_1002136_pt1 | contig 15099 bp, 14 predicted proteins | sample 131447metaG_FD_185979 | JGI IMG/M metagenome (GOLD analysis project Ga0256829, IMG submission 185979) | Hydrothermal vent microbial communities from Lau Basin, Pacific Ocean - 131-447 | ecosystem: Environmental > Aquatic > Marine > Hydrothermal vents | place: Pacific Ocean: Lau Basin | collected...
TAGTAAAATAGAGTTTAAGATTGTACCTTTCCCTTAAACTCTATTTTACTATCTTTATTTAACTCTTTAAACTCTTCTACGGCACTATCTAAAAGTGAATGTATCACATCTTCTTTTTTGTTTGATAGTATCGCACTCACAAAGTCTTCAAGTAGAGAGTCATTATAAACTTTGAACTCATCTAAGGCTTCTACCAAGTCAAACAACTTATTAGGGTCTGTCTTATCTTCGAGTGATGTCATCTCGTAATAGTCTTTAAATGATTGAAATATATCATCGTGAGTATTGTAAAAGTCAAGTATAAATGTTTCATTTTTATTTGGCATAACACGGTTTAACCTTGAGAGTGTTTGAACACATTTCACACCACCAAGCTTTTTAAATACATACATCGTATGTAGTTTTGGTTGGTCAAATCCAGTTTGATATTTATCTGCAACTACTAAGAACTTATACTTATCAGTATCAAACTTCTCTTTTGTCTTGGAGTCTCCAAAACCATTTAGTTTACCTTCTGTATACTCTTCATCACCTATTTTAATAGTCCCTGAAAAAGCAACGATTGCTTTATATGGCTGATTATTCTCTTTTAGGTATCTATTTAATGACATAAAATATTTAACAGCTTCTTCGCGTGAGGGTGTAACTATCATAGCTTTTGCTTGAGCTTTTATCTTTTTAATGACATTATCAAAAAAATGGTCTCCTATAATACGAATCTTTTTATCAATAGTTATCGTTTGTGTCTCCACAAAATGCTTTAGTTTACGAGAAGCTCTTTTTTTATCGTATTTAGGGTCATTTTCTATTGCACTAAGTAGTTTATAATAACTATCATATGTTGTATAGTTTTTTAAAACATCCAGTATAAAATTTTCTTCAATAGCTTGTTTCATACTATAAAGGTGAAAAGGAACATATCCACCATCATCAAGTTCTTTTCCAAACAGTTCTAAAGTTTTCTCTTTCGGTGTAGCTGTAAAAGCAAAGTAAGAGGCATTTTTTTGTAGCTTTTTAGCATTTATTATATCGACTATTTCATCTTCTGTTGTTCTCTCTTCTTCACTCTCTTTGTCACTACCTAAACTTGAACCCATACCCTGCATTGTTGAACCACTTGTTGAACTATGAGCTTCATCTATAATAATCGCAAAATTTTTATCTGATAAGTCTCCTATATCATTCACAATAAAAGGGAACTTTTGAATAGTTGAAATAATGATTTTTTTACCATCTTTAAGAGACTCACGAAGTTGCTTACTCCCATTTTTAATAGGCTCTACAACACCACTCTGAGAGGCGAACGATGCGATATTATCTTGTATCTGTTTATCTAAGATTGTTCTATCTGTAACGACAATAATACTATCAAATATAGGTTTTGTACCACTACTATCCATATGACTCACAAGCTTATGAGCTAACCACGAGATAGAGTTAGATTTTCCACTTCCTGCACTATGCTGTATAAGATACCTTTTCCCTACCCCTTGCTCTTTTGAGTTATCAAGCAGCTTACTTACTACATCAAACTGATGAAACCGTGGGAAGACAATCTTTTTACTTACTTTCTTAGTCTCTTTATCTTTTTCTTCTATATATTGTGTATAGTTTTTAACTATATCTATAAGTGTTTCTTTTTTAAATATTTCTTCCCAAAGATAAGCTGTTTTTACACCATCACTTAAGGGGTTACCTGCACCTTTTTTTAGTTCTTTATCCGCTTTACCTGCATTTAAACCCTTATTAAAAGGCAAGAAAAATGTTTTACCTGCTGAAAGTCTTGTAGTCATATAAACCAAGCTTGTGTCTACTGCAAAATGAACTAAACATCTACCAAACTTAAAAAGCTCTTCTCTTGGGTCACGGTCTTGTTTATACTGTTTTATCGCATCATTAACATTTTGACCTGTAAGCTCATTTTTCAATTCAAGTGTAATAATTGGTACACCGTTTAAAAACAGTACCATATCAAGCGATTTTTCATTGTTAAGGCTAAAGTGAACTTGTCTCATTACAGAAAAAATATTTTTAGAATAGAGTTTTACAATATCTGCATTTAATGTAGAATTTGGCTTATCATAGGCGATGACTAACTTTACACCATTATCCTTTATGCCATTCTTGAGAACATCCACAATCGTTTTAGATTGTATCTGCTTAAAAATTCGTTTTACTATTTTAGTTTTGTACTCACTACTGTGTATAGTTTTTAACTTCTCTAACTCTTCATTTTGAGTATCTTCTAAAAATCTAAACAATAGCTCAGTATCTAAACATAAAGCTCTATCATAATCGTGATAGTTTCGTTTCTCATAGCTATTACTATCAAACAAGTAACTCTCTATAAACTCTTCTAAATTAATTTCTTTCAATTCTGTCATCTCATCACCTTAATTAAAATGTTTCGTTTTTACACATTGCCAAAGTAGTTTTTGCTCATCAGGTTACATTTAGACACATTATAATACAATTCTACATCTTGATATACCAAATGGTATAGAGGAGTATCTCTTAGATATTCACTCGCAGGTGGCTGGATAACATCGCACAGCCGTACCAAAGCGGTGTTAAAACTACTTCTTTTTTTCATATTTATTGAACCTTTTTTGAAAGTCCCTATACTTGTTTCTATGTACTGGATATGCAGTAACCAATAAATTCTGACTTCTTCCCAAATGTTTAATCAGAACCATAAAAAATCTTTTTGTATCCCAAATAAAATGTGTAGGCTCTCCATTGTTTTCAAAAAAATATTTTATATGCTCATCTTCCATATTATCAATGGTCTGCTTTATCCAATGTATTCTTTTTGCTCTTGAAACATCATATACTCTATTTTTCTCTCTGTCATCAGGACAAGGGTTGTTTCTTTTCTTACAATCAAACTCTTTTTTTGTGATGATATGCCAAAACCTTTCAGGTTTTTTATCCTCTGAAAAAGGACAATTACAAACAACATTAGGCTTCACAGTAATGACATAATCGACTGAAGAAATTTTCAATACAGTTTGAGTATCAATAAAATCCTTTTTAAATATCTGATATAACTTCTCTATATCAGTCTTATTGATTTTTGCTTCATTACTAAGTATTAAAGGAAAATCTTGCACTATTTTACCTTTTTAGGATCTTGAATAAATCTATTAAATTTTTCATAACCATAACTTGATGTTGTATTTAGCTGTATGCCTAATCGTCTCTCGATATAGTCTATAATCTCTAACTTTATTTTACTACCATCTAAACCTCTCATCTTATAAGAGACTGCACCAGTAAACAAATCAGTTAACTGGAGTAGTTGAGACTCATCCGCACGGATATGCTGCATAAATGGTATAGGAAGTTCATATGAGTTTCTAAATACATCTTTTAAGTTTGTAAGAGCTTCTTTACCTCGTGTATCTTTTAAGTCCATATACACTTTATAGCTATCATACTCATTCATTATCTTCTTTAACACTAAGTAATATGTTTTATAATAGAACTCACTATGCGTCTGATTATACATAGTGTGATTTAAGTCTTGTTTATTAATGATAGTTACAACCCTATAAGTCATACTTGAGTCGATGAAGTAGTCTATAAGCTCTTTATAGAGAGGCATTCTACTATAAGAAAGTTTTGTCCACTTTATCTCAAATGGATTTTTATGCTTTATCTTTATCTCTTTTATATCATTTTTTATTTTTTCATACTCATCAGAGAGAAGTTTAATAGCTCCAAGTGACATAATATCCCACCCATCGTTTTGTAAGTGACAGCTTTCATCGCAAAATATTTTGTATTCAATCATTAAACAACCTTAAAAAGTATCCATTTTAAATAATCTTTGCTCATTAGTATCTGCAAGTTCTTTTATTAAATATTTTGATTTGCAAAGTTCTAAAAATTCTTTATCATCTATTTCATCTTCAATTGATGTGAAAATATACTGAAGCCCATTTTCAACTAATAAGTTTAGAACAGTCATTATTCCTTTTTTATATTCTATTCCTAAGTTATCAAATAGCCCATCGTGTGCAATAAAATGAAAAAACTTTTGATCTTTATATGTAAGTCCAATTGAAGCATCAAAAATAAAACAAAACATTCTTGAATAAGCTTCACCTTCTTCTTTTGAATTATCCAGAATAACAGTAGTATCTATAGCTTTTGTTTCAAAAACTAAATTATCATTGCTATTAAGTGCAATATTCAATATTGCATCAACACCAAGAACTAAACGAGATAATCGCTTAAATGTCTCTTTTATGGATACTAATATATCATTTGGAGCTTTAATGCTATGGTCAAGCTTCACCACTAATCTATCTCGCCTTTTATTTAGTACTTTTACTCGTCTTAGTTTACATTTATATTCTCTTAACTTTCTATACTTTTCTTCTACCAAACTAATATTTGTTTTTATAGTCACTATTTCTTGTTCAATTTTTTTAAATTTACTAAAAGTATCTGTATCTGTAAGTACCGATAAAAGTTCTTTTCTCTTAGTATTTTCAAGCATTAATATATCATCAATTTCAGATAGTCTCTGAGCTATTCGACTATATTCTGCTTGTAAATATAATTCCCTATCTTTAGTGATTTTATCATTAAATTCAATTACATCTTCATAACTCTTAATCAGCATATCACTAAGATTAATATTAACTTCACTAAAGAGCTTTTGAACTTTTTTTAAATCTATTTCTTGTTCTTTCATTAAAGATTTTTCTATTAATTTTTGCTTTTTGTCTAATGAATATCTCTCTTTATTTAACCTTGAAACACTTTCTTCTACTTCAGATACAAGTTCTTTGTTTATATGGTGTTCTTTCAAATAAAAATCAAAGTTTTTATATAGTGTTTCTTTCTCATTAAGCTCTGCTTCTAAAAGTAAAAGAGTTTCTTTTACTACTTCTATATCAGATAAACTAAAATTACTATTATTCTCTAACGAAGATATTTCACTTTCAAGTTTTTCAATCTCTTTTTCAAGATTATATTTCTTTCTAACGACCGTATCATCAAGTCCAACCATTGAAGCAACAATTGTTTTCCATTCGACATCTTTTCCCCGTTTATACTTATTTAACATAAATGGATGGCTAAAGTCATCTTTATCTCTAAGAAAGTAACTTAAATAATTTCTATATTTATTTATCTTATTACCATTTAGTTCAAAGTCAATTTTTTCTTTAAAAAATGCCAATACATTTGCATACCCATCTATAATATCAAACTCTATATCTTCTAAAGTAGATAAATCTGTTTTGGCATTGTGAACTTTAATTGCTATTTTTGTTCGCTTTTTAACTTTTCTTCTTATTGTTATATAACTATTATCTGCTAATTCAAGCTCAAGATAAAAAACAAAATCCTCAAATATAGAAGCTTCAAGGAATTTTGGTTTACTCTTTTTGATAAGACAATAATCAATCAATTTAAAAAGTGTTGTTTTACCAACAGAATGAGGTCTCTCTCCAGTTGCTAAAATAGCATTAATATTATTAGTATTGAATATTATTGCTTCAAAACGACTATCTGAAGAATATAATTTGCTAAGCTTCATTATTTAACCTCAATAAATCATTTATTTTATCGTACTCTAATGCTCCAATCATAAATAGAAAATTCAATGATAAAATAACTTTATCATAAGAAATTTGCAATTCATTTTCAACAATAGATATAACTTTTTCAAACTGATTTATCTTTCTATTAGCGATAATATCTATTACTCGTGCAGAGCTATTTAATACACTCTTTTTTGTATCTTCAAATGGATTAGCTAAAATCATTTAAACCTCTTTTTTACCTATAAAGCAAGAAAAGTACATAAAATGTATTAATCTTTCTGCCTTGAGTTTCTTTTTAAAATCCCAACCCTGTTTATAAAATTGACCCATAATTTTATTTATTTTCACTGGTGTCAAATCTTCTTTACTATCAATAGCAATAATTGCTCCCTTTATTGTTCTAATGATGTATTGAAACCTATCTGTGAAATCTTCATCATTTAGATATAAAACTTGCTGTATCTCTTTAAAATAAACAATATCCTCTTCTATTTTAGCTTTAAAATAATCTTCCATTTGATTTAATGTGTTTTTATCTTCAATCTTTATTCTATCGTATGTAAAGTCTTCTTTGGTGTCTATGTCTTTAGATAGTTCATATAAGTCAATGATAATTTTCTCTGTTTCTACTAAGTCAAAACTAATATCATCATCATAGTGTTTGTGTGTCGTATTGTTAATATCTCTACCAGCTTGTTGATTCTGCTCTCCCTCTTGCTGTTGTCCACTATTCCCAAACATCACTTTATATCCCTACCCGCTTGTTTATTTTTCTTTCCACTTTGCTCTTGATGAACACTTTTGTCAATTTTTTTGACCTTGCTTACAGCAAAAAAAGCCATACTAAGAGAAATTATACTTGCTAATCCTGCAAAAAGCAGAAACCAATCATTCGTAACTATTGTATGTATTAGTTCCATATATTCTATCCCTTGTGTTGTATTATTATCTAACATCAATCTGTCCAGTAACAACTTCACTTATTAAGCTTATTTTATACTCTTTGATTAAATCTATCTCTTTTTGAATTTGCTTTATAACTTTATTTATTTTAGATAGTTCTGTTTCTATATATTTAATAAGTTTAATTTGTTCATTCTTTGGTGGTGTTTGTATTCTCAAGGACTTGATTATATCTTGGCTAATATTTGGCTGTCCTCCACCAATACCAAGATTGATAATATTTTGTTTATTAACTAAGAACCAAAAGAAAGCAAACTTATTTATCATTTTACTACTATCATCTAATACGCAACAAGCTTGATTTACACTTGCATTAACATCTAATATACCAAGTTTACCTATTGTTGCACCATACATTGCAATAATTAATGCACCTTGCTTATACATTTTTAGTGATGAAACCTCATTGATGGCTTTTTGTGTTATTAGTTTAGATGACCTCTCTACAAAGCCATTATTTAAGTCCCCTGAATTAACCCAATATATAGTGCCATCATCATAATAATCACTATTGCTTGTTAATGGTGTGGTGCCACTACCAATTTTATTAAAAAGATGTGTAACTTTCAGCATATCCCAATACTCAGGAATATCCCCAATCCACTCAATTCCACTATTTTTCAACTCTACGTTTTCATCTAAGCCTTTTGTAACAGCTTGATTTATAATAGCCTCTTTTTGCTCTTTAAGTAGTGTTATTTGATTTTGTTTATCTTTTATGAACTCTTCTATCTGTTGGTTTTTTGTGTCTAAAAAGTTTGCTATTTTTTCTTGTTCATCTAATGGAGGTAAAAGAACAATAAAAGATTTAAAAAACTCATTATTTAATATTGCTAAAGTTGTATAACTTGCTAACTGTAAAAAAGTTAATTTAAAGTTTTCAAAAATATAATAATAATATTTATTACAATTTTCAAAAGAGTGAAAACCTGTTATCTGTTGATTAAATGTTGCTTCAATATTTAGATATGCTGTTTTTCCAGATGTAGCACCAATGCCAACAACAAGAATAGAATCTTCTTGAAGCATTTTCACTTTGTTACTTTCCAAGGCAAACTGAGTAACTCTTTCAGTTGCAAAATTTAGGATAGATTCGTTTAAATTTTCAGGTTTAAACCAATTAATATCTCCATTAAAATATTCTTCATTTTTTGTATCAGGAGTAGTTCCAGTTCTAATTATATTCATTATATATTTCAACTTCCGAACTTCCCAATGCTCAGGGATATCTCCTATAAACTCTACACCTGATGGCTTATAGTTCTCATACTTTTTCATTATTTGATTATCTCTTCTAAAAGATTTTCAGTTTTAGCTTCAAGAGCTTTTATGTCTTTAAAAATATCATCCAGTTTTCTTGGTGCTTTATACTCATAGAAGTATTTATTGAAAAGTATCTCATAGCCAACTTTAACACTATCCCAAACTATCCAAGCATCAGAAACATACGGTTTTACCTCTTTGTCAAAATACTCTTGTATATCTTGTTTTAGTGGTATCTTCTCACTATCTCTTAAGTCACTATCAGCAAGTAGCCCTTTTTTAATATCAAATGGGTCTACATAAACTTCCCTGGCTTCTTTAGTAACTACACCAAAAATATCTCGTATGAGTTTTACCTGTCCCTTTGTAGGTTTAAAAGAGAGTTCTTTTTTAAGTACACTAAAAAATTCTGTATCATCACTACTCTCACTTGAGCTTAAAAGTGCTTTCAAAAATTCAGATGATTTATCAGTATTTAACTTTTTAAACTCTTTACTCTCTTTAAGTAACTCTATCTTAGAGTCTATATCTTTATACTCAAGCCGTAGAGGTCTATCTATTGTGATTTTTGAGTAGCCAAAATCTTCATTATCAAAAACTTTAACATACTTACTCGCATTATCGCTCATAAAAAGTTCTGTCAGTTTAGTGATTTGTTCAGGTGTCATCTCATTTCGTTTTTTACCTAAACTACTTCCCATAGGTGTATAAAACTCTTTACTACTTGCACTTATAAGTTTTACACTACCTTTATTCTTTTTATTATTAGTTACGAGCCAAATATAAGTAGAGATATTAGTATTGTAAAACATATCTTTTGGTAGTTCTATAATGGCTTCGAGCATATCATTTTCTATGATATGTTTTCGTATATTACTCTCTCCACTTCCTGCATCTCCACTAAAGAGACTTGAACCATTGTGAATAGAAGCTATATGACTTCCAAGGGGTGTTGCTTTTGTAACTCTCTTCATCTTTGAGAGCATATTTTGCATAAACATCATCTGCCCATCGCCAACATCTGTTATACCTATGTTAAATCGACTGTCATTACAACTATCTAACTTCTTTTCTTGTCCTGTTCCCTCTATCCCTAAAAGTGCTTGGTCTTTTTTCCAAGGAGTACCAAACGGTGGATTTGTTAGCATAAAATCAAATGTCATATCTCCAAGTTGGTCACTTGAGAGAGTAGAGCCATACTTGATATTGTCAGGATTTTCCCCTCGTATCATCATATCTGATTTACAAATAGCAAAAATCTCATCCGAAGCCTCTTGACCATAAGTTTTAATAGTCGCCTCTGAGGCTATGTCCCCCTCTTTAGCTGTTATAAACTGCTTCGCTTCACTCAGTATTCCCCCTGAACCACAAGCATTGTCATAAATAAAGTAAGTTCCTTGTTTTATCTCATCTTTGATAGGTATAAAAACGAGGTTTGTCATAAGTGAGATTATTTCTCGTGGTGTAAAGTGCTTTCCTGCTTGAGCATTTTCATCCTCGTTAAATCGTCTTAAAAGCTCTTCAAATACATAACCCATACCAAGATTAGATAATCCGTGATGAATAGTCTTACCCTCTTCATCTTTTATGACATTGGGCGAAAGGTTTATAGTCGATGAGCAAAATTTTTGAATAGTGAGATAAAGATTACCCGTTCTGTCAAGTTTAGCCACTTGATTTCTAAACTCAAATTTTTCTAAAATATCTTGAACATCAGCACTAAAGCCATTAAGATAATTTTCAAAGTTACTTTTTATATTAGATGGGTCATCAAGTAGAGATTTTAGAGTAAAGTTTGAGTGGTTATGAAAACCAAGGTTTGAAGCATTTTTACCACCAAGTAAATCATCCATATCATCAAGTTTGTCTTTATACTGATTATATACTTCAACTACTTTTTCTTTTGTAGGCTCTAACACTACATCAAGGCGACGAATAACTGTCATTGGCAATATAATATCTTTATACTTCGCTTTTTCATAGTAGTTTACTAAAACATCATCGGCAACAGAGTATATAAAATTTACAATAGGTTGTAGTTCTTTGATTTCCAAATTTTCTCACTTAAATTATTTAATACTCTATTATATCTAATAATGGCAATATGAAGATATTTTACTAGAAAAATCTATTAATTCTACTACAAAGAAAGTCTCTTATACACACCCTAAAATAGTATCAGCTTATAACAGTATTAGAAGATATTTACCTTATCTTTTTACTTACCAAAAATATATAAATTTTATGATAGACGATACAACAAATGCTATTAATGGAAGAGTATTTTTTCTTGTTAGTTATCATAAAAAGTTATGAACAGAACTCTCAGTTTTTTCATTAAGTACATTTTTAAAGACTTTTAGGCAATTGTATGGACTTGCATGAAACAGTTACAGGAAGGAGCTTATTATTAAGTTTTCCTGCTAATTCTTGTGACTGTGATGGCCAAAGGTTCATATGAAATTTCATTGGAAGGTTTGGTATTGGTGTTGGTGCCCAACTTACACGTGAATGAATAATTTTTCCATCTACAAACCATTGTATTTTATTTTCTTGCCATTTTATTGCATATATATGAAATTCCTCTGTAGCATCAAAATCAAGTTCAATCAAAACAGGAGTACCCCAATATCCATAATCAAATCGTGATCCTTCGCTACCAGGATTATAGTAAACATTAAGTAATAGTTTTGTTGGATTATTACCTAAAAATTCTATATCAATTTCTTGACGTGGAGAATCCCGATGTAAAAATATCCCAGTAACAACCCCTGCAATTTTTGGTGGTTTAATTACAACTTCAAAATAACCAAATAAAAATTCTTTATTTGTAGTCACGGCTCCTGAACTATATTGTCTAACACCCATATCTTCATGACGAAGTATAATTTTTGCAAGATTTACATCATTTATAAAAAAATTTGATTCTCTAAATAAAGCTAGGTTACCTTGAAATGTATCTGTTCGTAAAAACCATAGAGATTCATCAAAATCTTTGAAAGTATCTATCACATATGATTGTTTGTCATCAACTAATTGTAAATTATTTTTAGAATCATTTATTTCTATACCTTTCCATTCATCATCTAAGTTTATAACCCAAGGCGAAATGTCTGATTTGAGCCACTTTTCATTTAGTTTCAATTTTTGTGTATCTTTATTACCTAAAAGATTTAAGTGACGCTGCCCATGTTCTACAAGAGTAGGATATTCAGCAACAGGAGGAGATACACGTAAAAACTCACAAAGTAATTTCCATTTAACTACACTAGATGAGGGTAAAACAAGAATTCTTCCGGACCATTTCAAACCTAAAGTAGCAGCTACCTTTCTACTTTGATAAACTTTTTTTTCTACTAATATTTGTTCTAGACTATCTGTAATATTAAAATTATCATTTATAAGCAATATTAACTTTCCAGTTGGATATAAATCTGCTAATACTTCGAGATATTGCTCAAGTTGTTCAATATTAACGTAAGCATTAAATATACACTTATCTTTATTCAACAGCTTTTCTTTCTCTAAATTAGGAAATAAATTAAGATCACTACAACAGCTATATCCTAGCATAGACAATGCCATAGCTAAGGATGTTGATTCACTATCAGGCATACTAATTGCAAATATTGGATTTATTAAAGGTTGAGAATGGAAGAGACCCGGTCCTTCACTATTTAAAATACCAATTTTAGAAAGTGTTGGTAAAATTGAATATGAGTTCTCTGATCTTTCATCTAGGCGCTGTGTAATAATTGATTTTGAAGGTAGAAAAGCATTAATTTTATTGAACTTATGATTAATCCATAGGTCTACTGGTCCTTGTATAGGAAGTAGATTTAAGAGTTTTTTTGCTCCTTCCTTTGATAATACATAACCAGATAAATACCATATACCACGAAAGAGTTTAAAAATATTTTCAGAAATTTGAACTTTATCTGCACCAAGCTCTACTTCGTGAAAAGAAAGAAATAAAATTTCAAAGGGAGTCAAGTTTTTATGTGATTTGAAAAGCTGATTCCATATTCTATCTAGGTCATTGCCAAAACTGTGTTCAAAATATACATCATCTTCTAGAACTAATGAATATTCATTATCAGAAGCAACTATTTCTTTCCACACTTTTATATGAGAAAGTGCTACAGCAACTTCCTGACGACTCATTTTTATCTCTTCATCTAAATCAAGTTTTGGAGGTAGCAATCGGCGAGGATCAACAAATAATTGCTGCCCAAGTGAATATATATTTATAACATCATCTGCTTCCGTTGTTTTGTCAAATTCTCGTGCATCAACTGCAGATATATGGCTTGTACTTCTACTCAAAGGTATTCTTGATGCATCAAGAATATATGATAATTCTCGTTTCATTTTATTCCATCTATTCACTTGACGGTCTAAATTTATTACATATATATGTGAGACTTTATTCTCTTGATATTGATGAAAAGTCTTACATATTTGTTTACCAAATAAGTATCGTATATTTAATCTTGCCCAGTAAATTAGTCGATCAATTATTCCTTGTGCTTCTTTAATATTCATTACTTGATCCCTTTTTACCTAAGAATTGTTTTTGATTTGAAAGTCTCCAGTTTCTACTATCTTCTCGATAGTCTAAAAACCAAACAGTTTTTGCATATATTTCCCAATCTAAACAAATAATAAAAGTTTCTTTTTGGCTTTTCGCTGTTAAATCCACCATATTTGCTACAAGACTAGCTGTCAAATTTCCAGGTCCAGTAGTTGATTGTATTTCTGGATAATCATGTTCATTTACTCCGATTAAAATATTTGTTGCTCGCTCTAATGCATGTTTAATAATAGGATTACAGGGGGGGGGGAAGCTATCAGCGGACTATTATTAAAATAATAAATCCAACTATCAATATATTCCTCCGTATTCATAAATATAGTTGGATGAATCATCATATCTGTTTCAATATCGTAACATAACGGTTGCAATTTAAGTCTTCTATCTTTAAAGAGACCTTCAATTTCAGAACCAGTATAGACATCATCTACATCAACATAGCACCCTCCAGATACAAGAATATAACAAAGACGAAAATAATCACTTTTCATCGCAGGATGATAACATCTCTTATATGCCTCTGAATATTTGAATGCAAAATTTTTAGCAATAAATTCTTGTGCACTCTCATCATTAAATAAAATATGTTTATACTCTTTATCATCTAAGGTCTCCCAAGTTTTAATACACTTTTGTACATCTACTGGGATACTATCTTTTATATTCCCAAAATTGAACTATTATTTTTGGGATTCCCTTCGTAAACTTATCTACTAATACTGATGGTTCACTAGTTACTTGTATGAAAGAACGTACAAAATCCGAACGTAACTTATCATCTTTAGAAATTGAAATTGCATTATCAAATAATTCACGCATCTTTTGTAAAAACTTTCCTTCTGTATTTTGCTGCAAATACCATATGATACATCACAAGAGTTTTATTATGATTTTTGAAAATATATTCACTCATTCCATATCATATTGTATGGTTCCTTAAATTTTAACTCCAACCGGCCCAAGGGTCGTGGAAATCTTTTCGATTATGGCTTTTTACTTCCAAATAGCCTCAATCATCCCCTTCTCATCACTCCTCGCATAAATCATAGTAGTCTGTATATTCTCATGCCCCATTAGTTCTTTTATAGTTGAGAGATTAACATTCTTTTTTACCATTCTCTTTCCGAATGTATGACGGAGTATATGAACACCTCTCTTTTTAATATATAATCTACTATATAGTTTATCAAGCATTGTATAGAGTTCAACTCTGTGCATCACCCTTCCCTTCTGCGTGACGGCGATATATTTATGCACATTGTTTGTATGTAATATTTCATCTTCTAAAAAATGCTCTTGTAAAAAATCTAATTCATAAGAGATGCGTGTTACTGGTATATAGATATATCTGTATTTGGAACCTTTTCCAAATATATTGATTTTATAAACATCATCTTTTTCTAAAAAAGAGATATCTTCAAGTTTAATTGCCAGAAGTTCACTTGCTCTGATACCTGTATAGTAAAGCAGTTTTACAAGAAATCTGTTTCTTACATTTAAAAAGTTCTTTTTATATCTTTCATTTAAAAGATATTTCTCTAAAACTGCACTCTCACTCTCAGTTAGTGATTCACTCTCACTTTTTACATTTTTTGCACTGAGACCTTTCAACTTTTTTGTGAGATCAATATTATCATTATTATTTTCAGAGATATAGGTAAGGAATGATTTTATAACGGTTATATGGAGATTCTTCGTATTTACAGCTATATCTCCTTTAGAGTTGAGATATTCTAATATAAAATCTCTATCTATCTCATAAATGGACTCTATTGTATCTTCTTCATCTTTTTGTGCAAAAAACTGATAGAAAGAATCTAAAACCCTTGTATAGTTCATAATTGTATTTTTTGCAAGATTGAGTGTTTTTTTCTCATTTAAATAGTTTTTTATCCATTTATCTAAAATAAATAGTTGGTCTTTTTCCATAATATCTGCCCTATTCTCTTTTCTATATACAAGTTATAATATAAATATTATGATATAATACAATAGTTTAAATGCCTAAGTCAAGGGACTTAATTATTTTAGGTAAATTATACAATATACATGTAATAGTAGGATAATAGAGACAGATGGTAATAGAAATTGAAGATGGAATGTTTGATATCTATATTAAATTAAAAGGTATTGTTGTTTCTCCTGCTAATTTTAAGAGATGGATAAAGCTTTTAAAGGATAATCGTAATTTAAAGTATTTAACTTTGAAACGGTATTCGCATGCCATGAATAAATTTATTACATGGACACTATATAGACCAAGAGAAGTGCAAGAAAGCCTTTTAAACTATTTACTTCGCTATCGTAAGGATTTTCTTTTAGAGTGTAATTCAATTATTACAGAAAATGAATATAATGATGGAGAAATAAGCTTTACGATTGAGCGTATCATACTAACCAATTCCACAAAGTCATTCAGTTCCATTAATCTTGAAATGAGTATTATTGAAAGCTACTTTACCTTTTTAAAAGAGATAGGAGCATCTAATGATTCTTTGCAAAGTGATAAGATAGATTGGTTGTATGAAAAAAACAAAAGCTCTTCCAGTGTGCATTCAGGGTATGGACTAGCAATGCGTGACTCACTACTAGAAATTTATGGAAAGAAGAAATCTATTTTAAGACCATTAAAAACAAATAATAGTGGAAATGAAGATAAGTTCTTCCCTTTTTATTTTTTTTATGAATTACTTGATATGTCCGAACCACAAGAGAAAC
>Ga0256829_1002137_pt1 | contig 15097 bp, 11 predicted proteins | sample 131447metaG_FD_185979 | JGI IMG/M metagenome (GOLD analysis project Ga0256829, IMG submission 185979) | Hydrothermal vent microbial communities from Lau Basin, Pacific Ocean - 131-447 | ecosystem: Environmental > Aquatic > Marine > Hydrothermal vents | place: Pacific Ocean: Lau Basin | collected...
TAATAACACTAATAGCTGCAATATATCGTCTTCTCATTTTTCTACTTTTTGTATGATTTTATCATATTTACTGCAAAAATAGTTTTAAAACTCATAATTTTCTAGCCCATTTCAGAAATAGTCTATCTGGCGATACAGCACTATCTATATCTTTATCTTCAAAAATATGCTCGTATAGCCATTTTGCCATTAGTGGGGCAAATACAAATCCTCGCCCTCCTAAACCATTAAAAACATACAAATTTTCAAAATGTTTTAGTGGAGCTTTGTTGTAGCCTTTTTTAATATTTGGGTAATTCTCTAACATATATTTGGTATCTATAATTTTGCCAATAGTTGGAAAGTGGTCTCGGCTAGAGCTTCGCATTGCGCAAAATGTCTCTTTTAATTTTAGCTCGCTAATCTCTGCAAGCTCTTTTGCATTGGCAATTAACTCTTTAAGTGGCTCACCATCGCAAGCCATACATGGATTTTTAGACCTAACATGTGTTGCACCTATTTTTATTATGCCATTATGCAGTGCACTTACCGAAATATTTTGGTGCATACATACCTTTATATCGCTATTGGTATAAAAGTCCCCCCTACTTCCCCAAACTCCGTTAATTCCCATATACTCTAGCAAATCTTTATAGCCAATATAGCCAGTTGCTAAAACAACATTTTTTGCTTGAATTTGGCTGTTTATTGTCCAAATATCTTTGTTGTATTCTATATTGGTAACCTCAGCTTGTAGGTACTCTATATCTTTTATCATCTCTTGGCATAGGCTTTGTGCATCACAAACTCCGCCATCTCTAAAATACAAAGAGTCAAATTGACTTTTAACACCAAATTGCTTTAGTTCATCTGGTGTTAAAATTTTAGAGTTAGCATCTATAATGCTTTTGTAGTATTCAAAATTTTTAGCATCTTTAGCATCTTTTGGAAGCCTAACAATACCGCTTTGGTCAAAATATTTAGGAAAATTAGTTTTGTAAAAATTGCTAGAGTAGCCAAAGGCTAAATTAGTTAAGTTAAGTAGTGGACTCTCAATGCCAAGTTTTGGCGAAATAAACGCCCCAGCCGCTCCGCTACCACCAGTAGCAGGTGTAGAGGCTTTGTCGATTATTAAGACTCTTTTATTCTGTTTTTGTGCAGTGTAGGCGATTGAACAACCCGCTATTCCGGCACCTACAACGACTAAATCGTAAACTTTTTGCACAGGGTTTAAACTGTTACCTCTTTAATATCTGCAATATCTCTAAAGGCTTTATAGACAGAGGCGATTGTATTTTGTCTGTTTATTTTTAGCTTCTCATCTTCAGCATTTACAAGCACACTATCGAAGTAGTTATCTAAAAGCTCTTTTAATCCAAATAGTGCTTGTAACTTCTCTAAATATGTGCTGTACTCTTTGCTGTTTAGCTCTTTAAATTTACTATAAAGCTCACTCTCTTGTGGCTCTGTAAATAGGTTTTCATCAACTGTTAAATCACTGTTTAAGTCTAAATCTTTAGAGATATTAGCCACACGCTTAAATGTAGTAAACAGCTCTTTAGAGTTTTTATCGCTTACTATGCTATTTAGTGCATCTATCTTTTTGAATAGCTCGTTAATATCGTTCTCGCCAGATGCAACAACTGCTGTTACAACCGATGGATTCACTTTTGCTAGTTTAATAATTCTATCTAAGATAAACTCTTTTAATTTAGCTGTGTTAAACTCTGCATATATTGGCTTAAGTGCTTCTGTAAGTTCATCTATATCCAAGCTTAAATCGTAATTTAGAGCACTTTTAATAATACCATTAACCGCACGACGAAGTGCAAATGGGTCTTTAGAGCCAGTAGGGATTTTACCAACACTAAATAGCCCATAAAGTGTGTCTATCTTAATGCTCATTGCTACAAGTGTGCTAAATATAGAGCTAGGAAGCTCGGCATTATCACCAACAGGCATATACTGCTCTTTAATTGCATTAGCTACTAACTCATCTTCGCCAAGTGCTTTTGCGTAGTAGTAACCCATAAGCCCCTGAAGCTCAGTAAATTCATAAACCATTTCACTCATAAGGTCTGCTTTTGCTAAATCTACAGCTCTAATTAGTAACTCTTTTAACTCCGCTTCGCTCTTGCCACTCTCTTGTATTAATTTATCTTTATGAGTCTCAAAAAGGTACTCTACCACCTTTTTCTCTCGCTCTATCTTATCTTTTAAAGAGCCAAGCCCATCGATAAACTGTACAAGCTCTAAACCGTCAGTCTTAAGCCCTCTTTGTAAGTCGTTGTGGTAAAAGAATAGTGCATCTTCTAATCTTGGGCGAAGTACTCTCTCGTTTCCTGCAATAATTTTGCTATAGTCATCTGTTACAGCGTTACTAACAACTACAAATTTGTTAATTAATTTACCATCTTTAAATACCGGAAAGTATCTTTGGTGCTCTTTCATAGAGGTAATAATAACCTCCTGCGGAAGCTCTAAGAATTTTTCATCAAACGAGCCTAAAAGTGGCGTTGGATACTCTGTAATTGCTACAACTTCTGCTAGTAAAGAGGCATCTTTTTCTACCTCTACAGAACTATCTGCTTCGATTTTAGCAATGCCATCTAGTACTATGCTCTCTCTAGCTTTTGCATCTAGCACTACGCTATTACTCTTTAGCTTATCTTCGTAATTTTCAAAGTTTACTTCGCCCTCTAACTCATCTGCGAAACGGTGAAAACGACTAACATTTCCAGATTTTACACTAAAAATTTCTAAATCTACTACCTTATCATCCAGCAGGGCAACAACCCAGCGAATTGGGCGGATAAACTCTTCGTTTAAACTGCCCCAACGCATCATTTTGCCAAACTCCATAGATGCTAGCCACTCTTTTACCATATCTTGTAAAACTTCAGTAGTAGCTTTACCCTTTTGCTCTTGCTTAAAGTACAGCACTTCGTTAGTACCCTTAGTAGCACGCTCTAATTGGTCGAAATCTACACCACACTTTCTAGCAAAACCAAGAGCAGCACCTGTTGGCTCGCCATCTTTTAGAGCTATCTTTAGCGGTGGTCCATACATCTCTATAGTCTCATCTGCTTGCGAAGTAGGGAAATTGCTACTTCTTACAACCAAGCGTCTAGGAGTATAATCGAAACTATACTCACAATCTAATTTATACTTTTTTAAAAGTTCACCCCAAGAGCTCTCTATTTTACTTAATATCTTCAAAAGTGGAATAGCCGGAAGCTCCTCTACCCCAATCTCTAATAAAAAATTTGCCATTTCTTAACCTATCTGATTAATTTTTTGATATTTTATCGAAACTTTGTAAAATGCAAGCTTTTATTAGAAGTCTAATTACTTATTCAGCAAATCCATCAAACTAAGCTTAGGCTCTTTTCCATCTAGTAATGCTTCTACTTCGCTAGCTATGGGTAAATAAATATTTTGCTCTTTTGCTATTTTGGTTAATGCTTTTGTTGTTGCGACACCTTCTGCTACTTCACCTAACTCCTCTAAGACTTCATCTAAGCTTTTACCTTTTGCTAAACCGTAGCCTACACGGTAGTTACGAGATAGATTACTGCTTGCTGTTAAAAATAGGTCACCAGCTCCGCCTAACGAGATAAATGTCTCTAATTTTGCTCCAAAATGTAAACCAAAGCGAGTCATCTCTACAAGTCCGCGAGATATTAAAGCAGCTCTTGCATTATTGCCTAGTTCTAAACCATCACACACTCCAGAAGCTATGGCTATTACATTTTTGTACGCACCACTAACTTCCGCTCCTGCTACATCACTATCGCTATATGCTCTTATATAGCTTGGCATTGCATTAGCAAAAGTTTTTGCTAACTCTAAATTAATAGAGCTAACAACCAAAGCTGTAGGTAGAGATTTCATAACCTCTGCTGCAAAAGATGGACCAGAAAGAAACGATATTCTCTCTTTAGGTAAAAAATCTTCATAAACTTCGTTTAAAAATTTGCCACTGCTAACTTCAATACCTTTTGCTGCAACTAAAATTTTTTGACCCTTATCTTCAAAGTGTTCATTCATAAACTCTCTAACAAACTGTGTAGGTATAGCCATAACCAAATACTCATAACTCATAGCCTCTTGTATAGGTATAAAGTTCTCTATATCTCGACTATTTCGAGAGCTTATTACAACACTATTTTTTTGGCTATAAGCATGAAAAAGAGCACTACCCCACTTCCCTGCACCTATTACTGCTATTTTCATAAAACAACTCCCATTATTTGCTCAAATCTATCTATATCTTCATCTTTACCAATACAGACTAAAATATCTCCACTATCTACTTTATGATTAAAGCCTACAGTACTAAATATAAATTGATTGCCTATCTCTTTATCTATCATACCTATAAATATTATATTATAACTATTAAAATCTATGCTATCAAGCATAACTCCATTTAATTTAGAATTTTCTGTTATAGTTATTTCCCTAAATCTATAATTATGAGACCTATTCATAAAACCTTGTAAAAATTTAGTAGCTATAGGTATTTTTAAAATATTTTTAATCATATTACCGCTAACAGTATATATATCTATAACTCTATTAACCCCTGCCATTCTAAACTTATCGGTTAAATGTATAGAGTCAGATATTGCCATTATATAATTAGACTTATAAAGACCTCTTAAAGTTAATGCTAAAAATAGATTTTCGTGATTATTATCCATAGCACATATCAATTTTGTATCTTTTTCTATATTTAATTTTTCTATAGATGCATCACTCTCTACATTAAATTTTCTAACATCCATACCTTCCATTACTGCAACTTCATACTCTTCGTCACTATTAACAACAACCAAGACATTGGTATTATCTTCATCTCTAATAGATTTGGCTATAGAGTTACCAAATTTACCATATCCAAATATAATTACATTTTTTAAATAACTCATCTATAACTTCCCGCATTTACTGTAGCTTTAAAATACTCAATACTTATTTTGTGACCCATTACTATTACAATATCATTCTCTTGAAATGTATATTCTGGCTTTGGATTAAATTTAAACTCTCCTTTAATACCATTTTGTACACCAAATATTACTAATTTATACCTATTAAAATCAGCATCTTTTATGCTCTTACCTATTAAACTACACTCTATAGATATATAAATTTCATCTAATGTAGCAACATCTTTTGAATGTAAAATTGCATTAATAGCTTTATACATTCCAGGGTGTACAATAGAAGACACCAACATTGAAGAGGCAATTTCATTAGGTAATACCACTCTATCTGCACCTGCTCTAATATATTTATTATATAGCTTATAACTTGTTGCTCTTGCAATTACTTCTATCTCTTTAGAGATACTTTTAGCATTTAAAGAGATATAAATATTTTCTATATCACTACCAGTTAAAGCTAATACTTTTATTTTTGCATTTTCATTATAAAATCTTTTCATAACTTCATATCTACTTGCATTATCACAAATTGCATCATGCCCATCACTTAATGCCTCTTGTACTTTTTGGGCATTTACATCTAAAACTATATATTTCTTACTCTCTTTTACAAAGCTCCTTAAAAATACTTTTGCAATCTGTCCATATCCACATATAATTAAAAACTCATTACTACTTTTAAGTTGCTCTGCTACTCTATCTTCTTTTAACTCATTTAACTTTTCTGAAAATGCAGATACAATAACTGATGTTGCAAAAGATATCATAGTAATACCTAAAATTACTATAACAAAAGATATAGCCCTACCAATATCTGTAGCAGGAGATATATCACCATAACCAACAGTTGTAATTGTTATAAACGACCAATATAAAGCATCAAAAAGCCCATTTATCTTATCATTTTGCTGCTCTTCTGCAATATATATGGCAATTCCACCAATAAATACAACAAAAATTAGTAATGCAAATAGAGTAATAAGTTCAAATTTTCTCTCTGTTAATACTTCAAAAAATTGATGAATACTTTTAGCGTGTTTAAATAGTTTAAGAAATCTAAATAGTACAAATATCTTTAAAATTCTTAATGACCTATAAGCAGGTAAAATTGCCAATAAATCTATAATTGCAGTAGGAGTAATAACATAAGATAATTTTTGACTCAAAGATTTCATTAATATTTTATAATATTTACTCTTTCTACCTACAAAATTTGATTCATAATACTCTTTTGCTATATCTGTATGTATATCGTTATATACCCAAAGATTGAGCAAATACTCTATTGCAAAAACTGCAGATGTAAAATATACGGCATAAATTTCTAACCAAAATGGGATTTTATGTTTAACTTCATCAATAAAAACAGCAACAGAAGTTACAATTAAAAAAATTAAAAAGTAATCTATAAATTTTTTATATCTATTATCTGGATTATGCAGTAAATCTTTTACTACAGATTTTATATCTGAATATTTTTTAGAATTTGCAAGCTTTAGAAAAAAAGAGACAATAAAATTTGGTTTAGTCTCTTTCTCTGGCATTAAGATAGCCTTTGTTTTAAAAGTTCGTTTACTTTTTGAGGATTTGCAGAACCTTTACTAGCTTTCATAACTTGCCCTACAAAGAAGCCAAATAGCTTATCTTTACCACTCTTATACTCAGCAACTTTATCATCATTTGCTGCTATGATAGTATCTATAATCTCTAAAATAGCACCGTCATCACTAACTTGTTTTAAACCTAATTCTTCAATAACACTATCTACTTCACTACTATTTTGCATTAAGTAATCTAGCACATCTTTAGCACCCTTACCAGATACTGTACCATCTTCTATTCTAGCAATAAGTGTAGCTAAAGTTTTAGCTTCAACTGGAGAGTCTGTAATCTCTATGCCACTTTTATTAAGTCTACCTAAAAGCTCGCTTGTAAGCCAAGTAACTGCATTTTTAGGTGTTACATCAGTCGAAATTATCTCTTCAAAATAGTTAGCCAACTCTTTATCTGCTGTTAAAATTAAAGCATCTACCTCTTTGATTTTAAGCTCATTTACATAACGCTCTACTTTTGCATCTGGAAGTTCTGGAATTTTTTTAGCCTCTGCAATCATTTCGTCTGTTACAACAAGTGGGCGTAAATCTGGGTCTGGAAAGTAGCGGTAATCTGCACTATCCTCTTTACCTCTCATAGATTTTGTCTCACATTTGTCAGAATCAAAAAGTCTAGTCTCTTGCCATACTTCATCTTCGTAAACACCATCTTCGTATGCTTCAATTTGTCTTTCTACTTCATAATCTATAGCTTGCTTTACAAATCTAAAAGAGTTAATATTCTTAATCTCTACACGAGTTCCATACTCTTTTTGCCCATTTGGACGAATAGATACGTTTACATCACATCTAAAAGAGCCCTCTTGCATATTTGCATCACTAATATCAAGGTATCTAACAAGTGAGTGTAGTTTTTTTAAGTACTCTACTGCTTCATCTGCACTTCTCATATCTGGACCAGATACAATCTCTAACAGCGGAGTACCTGCACGGTTTAAATCTACTTTAGATATATTTCCCTCGTGCATACTTTTACCTGCATCTGCCTCTAAGTGTGCTTGGTAAATTGTAACTCTTTTTTTCTCACCTTTGCTGTTCTTTATAAATAGTTCGCCATCTTTAACAATAGCTTTATAAAGTTGCGTAATTTGATAAGCCATAGGACTATCTGGGTAAAAATAACTCTTTCTATCGAAATTTGATACTTCATTAACAGTTGCATTTATTGCATAACCTAAACGCATTGCTTTAATTACTGCTTCTTTATTTACAACAGGCAAAGCCCCTGGTAGTGCTAAACATGTAGGACAAGTATTACTATTTGGCTCTTCATTAAAACTTGTAGCACAAGAACAAAATAGTTTAGTTTTAGTATTTAACTGAACATGAACTTCTAACCCTATTACAACTTCAAACATTATAAACCCTTAAAAATAATAGACATCTTGCTAAATTATACACGATAAAGTAAATTATGGTCTGGAATGGGTATTACCTATCATTAGAGTTGCCCTTAAATATATAACCCTACAAGAAGTCCCATAAAAAATTAAAGAGATTATACCAAAAAAAACTAAGAATGCTATTTATTGATTAGACTTAGTATATATAGAATAGGAGTTATTATAAACTTCTGTTATAAAAATAACGAATAGAGGCAAAGCCAAAAGCGTTAGTAGAATTTATTTGTTCTATATGCTCTTTTGTTATAATACCACCTAGTGCTATAATCTTAATATCACAACACTCAACAGCTTTTTTAAGTTCTTCAATACCTTTTGGTTTACCCTTATTAGGTGTATTAAATATTGGACTAAGTGTTGCAACATCTGCACCTAAGTTTCTAGCCTCTTTTATATCATTTATAGAGTGACAACTAATAGCAGTCCATAGTCCTAACTCTTTAGATTTTTGTATATCTTTTAATTGATTAGAAGCTAAATGTACACCATCAGCTTTTAAATTGAAAGCTAAATTATAATCTCTATGTAATATTCTTTTAAAGCCCATACCTTGACTCAAAGTTAAAAATATCACAGCTTGTTCTTTATAATTTGAATTTATTTTATCTCTAAACAGAACATACTCTGCTTTTATGTGACTTAAGTAATTTTGTTTTTCTTTTGTAGTAGTAAAAAAAGATGGGTCAGTAATTGCGTATCGTATCAAGACTCTTTCTTTAATATCTCTCTAAGTAATCTATTTGTTTTTTTCTGCTCTTCATATCTTTTAAATTGAAGATAGATAACTTCTACAACCAATACAGCAATAAGTCCTAAAAACATATGAACTAAACCACTTAAAAACTTAACAAAGATATTAGCATCTATTGAGATAAAACCATTAAAAAAGCCATAAAAGGTAACGGCCCAAGCCGCACCCAGAAGAATATTAATTATTATATTAATATATTTTGGAGTTAAATGCATATCTATATTGTAGCAGCTTCTGCCATCTCTTCTACAATATCATCTTTCTTATGTTCATGCTCTTCATCTACAATCACTGCACCTGCAAGGTAAACATAAGTAAGAATCATAAAAATAAATGTCTGTAGAACTGCCATAAATGTTAATAAAACCAAAGGCACAACAGGAACAATAAACCAAGGAACTAACATTAATAGTACCCATAAGAAAAGATCATCACCTTTAATATTACCAAATAAACGGAAAGATAAAGAGATAATTCTTGAAAGATGAGAAACAATCTCTATAGGAAACATTAATGGTGCCAATGCAGGTACTGGACCCATAAAGTGTGCAAAGTAATGTACAACACCATTTTTCTTAATACCCTCATAGTTATAGTAAAAGAATACTACTAAAGCTAAAGGTAAAGTAAAGTTAATATTAGCAGTTGGAGATTCAAATCCAGGAATAATTCCTATCATGTTAGCAACAAATACAACTAAACCAATTGTAGCTACAAGTGGCAAATATTTTCTAGCATACTTTTCACCAACAACATCTTTACCCATAGATATAACACCACCTAAGTAAAGTTCCATAACATTTTGCATACCCTTAGGTACTACTGTTAAATTCTTAGTAGCCATTCTAGCTAATAGTACTACAATAATTGCAACTAAAATAACATGTGCAACAACATTTGACTCCCCATGCCCAAATAGTGAGCTTAAAAAGGTATATACGGTTTCTTCCATAACCTCTCCTAAATAAAAATTGTAGCGATTATACCAAATAGTAGTTAAAAAGGCTCTAAATAGATGCTAGAAATTGACAATTAGGTTACAATTTGTTAACTTTGAGATAAGTGAAAATTATATATGTTACAAAAGGTAATATTCTTACCAAATCACTACCCACTACTCACTAACCCCTAATCACTAAACTAAGCCAAAGACTCTTGTCCTAGTCTATAAAGTGCGAAATCATACTTAACAGGGTCGCTCGAATCAAAAGATTTTAGAGTCTGTGTTAACTCTAAAGATGCCCTTAAATCACAATTTTTTCTATCTAATAAACCTAAGCGTCTCGAAACATTAAAAGTATGAGTATCGAGTGGCATTATTAAATCTTTTTTATCTATCTTGCTCCAAAGTCCCATATCTAAACTGTTTTTTCTAACCATCCAGCGAAAATACATAAAATATCTTTTATAAGTACCTGCACCCATAATTTTTTTAGCTCGTTTTAAAAAGTAAAAATTAAAACCATGTGTAGAACTCGGATGAAACGAACGCAAAGTATCTATTAAAGCCCAAAGACCATCTAATAAATTCTCCTCTTTTTTATAACCACTATATACAATATTCTCTATACTATCTAACTCTTTTAATCGTTTAATAGTTAAAAAAATATCTATAACATCTTGTGGTTTTTGAAATCGATAATAGTGAGAACTTAACTTTTTAGATATAACATCTTCGCTTGCTTCTAGTAAATCAAAATCTAAGGAGTCTAAAAATTTTACAATCAGTTTAGCATTGCCATATGCAAATAGTGCACAAATTAAGGCGATATATTCATCGTTATATCTTTGTGCAACCATTAAAGGGTCTGGTTTATCATAACTTAACTCTTCTAAATTGTCTCTATTTGCAAGCTCTTCTTCGAGCCTTTTTTTAATATCTTGCAATTATAATTTACCCTTAAGTCTATACTTATATGAAGCAGCAATTAGTACAAATACAGATGCCACTGCAAAATATACCCAAGTTGGTACTGGTACAGGGTCGCCTGCTGCGTATGAGTGCATTCCACTTAAATAGTAGTTTACCCCAAAATATGTCATTATAACACTAAAGTATCCTAATACAGCAGCAACATTAAAGGCGTAAATAGAGTTAAATTTTGGAATGAATCTTAAATGTACAACAGCTGCATATACTAATATAGTAACGGCTGCCCAAGTCTCTTTAGGGTCCCAGCCCCAATATCTACCCCAACTCTCATTTGCCCAAACTCCACCTAAAAAGTTACCAACACTAATCATTGCTAAACCAATTAAAAGAGTAATTTCAGTAATTATAGTTAATTCTTTTATCGATTTCTTTATGCTCTCGCTCTCTTTAGGGCCATTTATTATCATTAAAATCAAATTAAACATACCAAGAAGTGCACCTAAACCTAAGAAACCATAACTAGCAGTAATTACTGCAACATGAATCATAAGCCAATATGATTTAAGTACAGGTACCAAGTTTGTAATTTGTGGATTTAATGAACTTATATATGCTACCAATAAGAATATACCTGCCAATATAGATGTCGCTGCAAACGCCAACTTAGATCGTTTAGCAAATACAAATCCTGCGGCAGCTGTTGCCCATGCTATATATAATATAGATTCATAAGCATTACTCCATGGTGCATGCTCTGCAATATACCATCTAAGCCCAAGTCCAAAAGTATGTGCAATAAGTGTTAATACTAACATTAAAACAACTAACTTACTAATAACTTTTAAATTAAGATTTGGATTAACAATAGAAACAAAAGCTAAAACCAGCAATATTAATCCAATAGTGATATAGACGAAACTAAGTTTATCAAATAATCCTAATCTGTTATAAAAAATCTCTGCTTCTACCTTTTTACTTGCAGGTATAATTTTAGAACCATAAAACTTTTGGAAGTTATGAATAACATCTAAAGCTTCATTTGCTTTTTTCCAATCTCCACTTTTTATGCCATCAGTTGCACTTCTAAGATAACTACTAATTATATATTTAACAACTTGTCCCTCTTTAGTTGGAAATGCTTTTACTGCATCTAAAGGGTTATACCAAGTATTATTTGGGTCGTTTGGCTTAGGGAAAAGTTTAAGCAGATATCCTTGATCAGTCATATACATTACATTTAATTTTTCATCAACTTTGATTAACTCATTATCATATTTACTACGATCTGCGGCTCTTTTTTTCTTTGCTTTTGACACATCTACCGCTATTTTGTAATTTCCTTGACCATTATTAGTAAAAAAATCATTAAATGATGCATACTCAGCACCCTTCTTTAAACCAAGTTTTTTTACTAATAGAGGATGACCTATTTTAACCATTCTAACTTTATGGTAAATTTCAGGCTCAACAATCATACCTATAAATATTTGATTATAGTTAAGTCCTAAAAATCCTTTTTTGCCAGATATCTTTCGTACAACTTCTAACGCCAAACTATCCATTGGTTCCATTCGTCCACTGCTATCTTGAACAATTAAACGAGCAAACTTTTCACTATGATTCAAATCTATTTTCTCAATTTTATTTAACTCAGATTTTGTTATAGTCGAACTATCAATAGAACCTGCTTTTAAAGGAGTACCTAGCGTCAACACTGCAAGAATAGCAACAGATGCAATAGCTTTTTTATCTAATTTATCTAATTTTCTAAGTAGAGTCTTAATTCGTCCTTTTTCAGAGAGGAAACTCCATAAAAATCCTAATGCTAACATAATATATCCTATATATGTAGGTATTGTTCCTGGGTCATGGTTTACACTTAAAATAGAGCCCTTTTCATCTCCATCATATGATGATTGGAAGAATCTATAACCTCTATAATCTAATACATGGTTCATATAAATATGATACTGAAAGTTTTTCTTCTTTTCATTATCTATAACTGTAACCCAACTAGAGTAAGAAGATGGACTCATTGAACCAGGATATCTATCTAACTTAAATTTATCTAACTTTACTTTAAAAGGTAGTGGTATTACTTTTGCACCATATTGTAAGCCAATATCCATACCATTTATATTTAAAACTTTAGTCTCTCCAACTTTTTCTGAGCGTCCAAATAGTCTTACAATTTTGCTATCTTTTCCACTACTAACTTTCAATTCTATCATTTGTGGTAACATAGAAGTACTTTTTAAAGATGTACTTATATAATCCAATTTTGCATGAGTATAGTTATTTTTAAAGACAAACATAGTTCCATCTATTTGGTTAAGATGTCGTTTTTGCAATATGTTTTTACCAGCTTTTAGAGTACTATCTTTCATAGTATCCATAGATTTAGATAATATATCTTTAGTACTTTTCATAACAAAAGTACCATTTTTATCTTGGCTTATATATATTGTATCTTTATTAAATTTTTTATTGTTATCAAAAGCTAAAACAAGTGAGCCTAAATCTACATAATCACCCTTTTTTAAATAGACTAAACCACCTCTAGCACCAGCAGATGATATCATAAACTCTAAATAATCACTACCACCATTTTTAACATGTACTATGCCTTTTTTTGCACTTGGTAGATACTTTAATAGTTCAATCTTTATCTCTTTATTACCTACTTTGATTTTATCTTTTACTCTATTTTTAGTCATAGAAGATAAAACCAAATTTCTATCAAATATATAACTTTTATTACCATCTTTTACACCAACAGTCAATACCATATGGTCACTAACCATTTTATTAGATGATTCTCCCTGTCTTAAGTGCAAAACACCTTCATAACCAACATATCTTGTAGTTACAGCACCAATAGCTATAAGAAGAAAGGATGTATGTAATACCAATTGCCCCCACTTTGCCCGTTTATACATTTTAAAGGCAAAAATATTATATGTAACAATAGATATAAAGTAAAATAGTAGTATTTCAAACCATCTTGCTTTATATACCAAAGCTCTCGCTGTTTGTGTACCATAGTCATTCTCTATAAAAGTCGCATAACCTATAGATACCGCAAAAATTAGCAATACTGCAATTGCCATCTTCATTGAAAATAGTTTTTTAATCATTTTATACCTTTTTAATATTAGACTTCTTACAAAAATATCGTAACTACCTAATCAAAATTAATTTCAAAATATTGGAACCAGTCACTTTAGAGTCTAAACTCTCCAAGTCCCAATGAATATAATGCCTATTAAGCATATAGTCAATTTCTGCTCGTATTATATTATTATAATTTATTATTGCAATAAATTATAAAACTGTAAATTCTACTTAAGTTTTATTTAAGCTTATCCCAACTCTTAGCAATAGAGACAGAACATTCTAACTTTACATCTAACGTGTAGATATTCTCCATAATATATGTAAACCTCTTAGCCAACTCTTCGGCTCTCTCCTCTTTTGCCTCTAGTATCAACTCATCGTGAATCTGCAGCAGTAAGTTAGCATTTAAGTCCTCTTTGCTAATTACTCTATCAATATCTAGCATCGAAAGCTTTATTAAATCGGCAGCACTTCCTTGGAAAACTGTATTTACAGCCTCTCTTAAAATTGCAGCCTTACCCATTGCATTTGCACCCTCGTAATCAAAGACTCTTCGCCGTTTAAGCAGAGTCTCCACATAGCCCACATTTTTAGCTCTCTCTTGAATCTGCTCTAAGTAATTTTTTACAGTAGGAAATGCTGCAAAGTAGTTTTGTATTATCTCTTTTGCCTCAGCAGTTGTAATACCCAACTCTTGGCTAAGCTTTCTCGAACCCATACCATAAAGCAAACCAAAGTTTATAGATTTAGCAAAGTTTCTCTTCTCTTCTGCTTGCTCTTGCCCAAACAGCTTAATTGCAGTCTCTAAGTGAATATCTTTACCCTCATTAAATGCCTCTTTAAGTGCCCTATCTCCACTAAAATGAGCCAATAATCTAAGCTCTATCTGCGAGTAGTCTATCGAAATTAGGCTATATCCATCTTTTGCAATAAACGCTCTTCTTACTCTTCTACCTAGCTCACTTCGTACAGGAATATTCTGCAAATTTGGGTCTTTAGAAGCAAGCCTTCCAGTTGCCGTACCAGTTTGTAAAAAGCTAGTGTATATTCTATGTTTGCTATCGCTCTTAGCAAGCTTTAAAAGTGGCTCTACATAAGTGCTGAGCATCTTTTGACGCTCACGATAAAGTAGAATATCTTTAATAATCTCGTGCTCATCTTTTAAACTATTTAGCACCGCTTCATTTGTGCTATAACCTGTTTTTGTCTTCTTGCCACCCTTTAACCCAAGTGTCTGAAATAGTACTACACCCAACTGTTGAGTAGAGCGAATATTAAACTCGCTCCCCGCGTGCTCATAAATTTTACTACTAAGCTCTGCCAACTCTTGTGTTAAAACCTTTTTAAGCTCTTCTAAATGATCACAATCTACCTTTATCCCCAAACTCTCCATCTTAATAAGCAGTGGA
>Ga0256829_1002138_pt1 | contig 15079 bp, 7 predicted proteins | sample 131447metaG_FD_185979 | JGI IMG/M metagenome (GOLD analysis project Ga0256829, IMG submission 185979) | Hydrothermal vent microbial communities from Lau Basin, Pacific Ocean - 131-447 | ecosystem: Environmental > Aquatic > Marine > Hydrothermal vents | place: Pacific Ocean: Lau Basin | collected...
ACCATGTACAACAGTCCATCATTGCCATCGGTTCAGGCGGTTGGAGTGGTAAAGACAAAGAAGATGCAACACAAACGCAGATGAAATTCCTGCCAATCGCTACAAGTGACTTCATCTTTGCATTTGTGGTTGAGCGCACTGGCTTTTTAGGTGCACTTGGGCTTATTACTCTCTATGCATTGCTTATTTTACATCTGCTGAGTCTGAGTATATTTAACAAAGATTATCTCATTAAGGTCGTTACCGCCGCCATTGCGTTTATGATATTTATTTATATGGGTGTCAATATTTCCATGACCATAGGATACGCCCCTGTTGTAGGGGTACCTCTACCGATGTTTAGCTACGGGGGCAGCAGCTTTTTAAACTTCATTGTCCTCTTTGCCATCATGCAAAATCTCATTACTTTTCGGTACAAAGATATGTATGACAAAAGCGGTAAAAAAAGTTTTGTTTAGGATATAAAAGATGAATGTACTAATAATAGAAGATGATACACTCACGGCAAAACAGCTTCAAAAACTTCTCAAAAATGAAAAATATGCCGCAGACATTGCCTTTGGCTACAATGAAGCAAAAGAGTACATCGACAAAAATAGCTACGCTATCATTTTACTTGACTGGAATCTTGGCGATGGTGATGGACTTGAACTCCTTAAAGAGATACGCGACACACAAATAGATGTTCCAATTCTTATGCTCTCAGCAAACTCAGAAATAGACGACAGGGTCAAAGTTCTTGACTCTGGTGCGGATGACTACCTCTGTAAACCCTACTCCAACATCGAGCTTTTAGCGCGTATACGTGTCCTGTTGCGAAAAGATGCCAAAGAGAAATCAGCGACCATACAGGTGCAAAATGTCCTACTTAAGAGTGCAACACATCAGGTATTTGTCAATGATGCAGAGGTCAGCCTTACATCAGCAGAGTTCGACCTTCTCGAACTCTTTATGCAAAATCAAAACATAGTCCTCACAAGATACCAACTTAGCGAACACATCAACAAAGATAATTACTCAATTAAACAGAGCAATGTTGTTGATGTTCACATAAAAAATCTACGAAAAAAATTGGCCAATAAGAACTTTATAGTAAATATTCGCGGTGTCGGGTACAAAATCAACAAATCTTCATAAAATCTTCATTTTCATCTTCTATCATTCCTTAAAACAAAGGAGATGTTATGAAACATGTTACAATTTTCACATCCGCACTTCTACTTGCGCTCGCTGGTTGTGGTGGTAGTTCAGAGAACTCGGATGGAGGCAATACAGCATCGGTGTCAAGTGTAGGAATCTTTTTAGATAAAGAGGTGGAAGGTTTAGAGTATCAATCAAACTCCTATAGTGGTAAAACTGATTCAAAAGGATATTTTAAGTACAAGCTCAATGAAGATGTTACCTTCAAAATAGGCAACACTACGCTTGGAACAAAAAAGATGGAGTCAACTTATAGTGTGATCACTCCACTTGAACTTGTCGGGACAAACGATGTAAATGACATTCGAGTAGTCAATATTTTACGTGTTTTACAAACTGCAGACAGTGACCATAATGCAAGTAATGGAATTACTATTACGAAGCAACCCTCTAATGACATCATTGACATCTCAAAAATTAATAAAGATTTTAATAATAGTGAAGTCGCACAGGTAACGCAAACAAGCGAAAATGATGTTGTTACAAAAGAGGATGCGAAAAAGCATTTTGAAGATTCTCTAAAAGAGAAAGATCAATATAAAAAAGATCTTGAAAAAGATGGGAATAACAATGATGGTGATGGTGATACATCAGGTGGAGGCACTACTAGCGGAGGAGGAACAACAGGTGGTGGTACAACAGGAGGAGGAACAACAACAAATGGTTCTTACACACTTCTTGCATGGAACGACTTAGGTATGCACTGTATGGACGGAAGTGATTTTTCTGTATTTACGATATTACCACCTTACAATGACCTCAATGCACAGCTTATTAACAAAGCAGGCACGTCAAACAAGCATGTAACAAGTGGTGTGACACTTACTTATGAATCATACAAATATAACAACCATATCAATACTATAAGTAGTACAAAAACAAACTTTTGGAGCTATGTGACACAACTTTTCCCAGGTAGTTCAAACACACCTAATGTAGGACTTACGGGAAATAAGGCACCATCATTAACACCACAAAATCTGCAGTTTAACGCTACACACAACTGGTTTGAAGCAATGGCATTGCCAGTTATCAACCGTGATGATGACAACACAACCAACTACTATCCTATGATTAAGGTGATAGCAAAAGATACAAGCGGAGTGACGCTTGCATCAGCAAATATCGTGCTGCCGGTAAGTGATGAAATGGACTGTGCGAAGTGTCATGCAAGTTCATCAACATCAACGGACGCCAAACCAATCGCAGGTTGGGAAAACAATCCAGATAAGATAAAAGACTTTAAATTTAATATCTTAAAACTCCATGATGAAAATCAGCTTATTTCGCAAACCGATCTTGATACACTCAAATCACGAGGATACACATACCAGACAAGCCTCTATGATACCGCAAAAGCAGGCACACCAGTGCTCTGTGCAGCATGTCACAGTTCCAATGCACTTGGGACAAAAAGTATTGGAAATGCCGAAGCGCTTACAACGGCTCTACACTCTAAACATGCAGGTGTCACAGACCCAGCAAATGGAATGAAACTCAATGATTCTGCTAACAGAAATGCATGTTACAGTTGTCATCCAGGTTCTTCTACACAGTGTCTAAGAGGGGCTATGGGTGATGCAAAAGATAGTAACGGCAAACAGATAATGCAGTGTCAGAGTTGTCACGGAACACTTAGCGATGTAGGAAACTCAAGTAGAACAGGCTGGCTCGATGTACCAAACTGTCAAGCATGTCATCAAAATGGTAACCGTTACACTTCGGCACTACAAAATGGAATACTTAGAAATGCCCTAGATACAAGATTTGCAACAAATCCAAATACACCACAGGCAGGTGTAAGTATGTACCGCTACTCAACAGGTCACGGAAAATTACAGTGTTCAGCATGTCATGGTTCAACCCATGCAATATTTCCGACAAGTCATCAAGTAGACAACTTGCAAAGTATAAATGTTCAAGGTCACAGCGGCACTATTGCAGAGTGTACTTCATGCCACTCTACTATGCCACAAACAACAACAGGCGGACCACATGGAATGCATACAATTGGTCAAGACTGGGTCAGCCAACATAAAGATGTAGCAGAGCATAACTCGGCACAGTGTAAAGCATGTCACGGAAGTAACTACAGAGGTTCCCTCCTTTCAGAGACTTACAATGCAAGAACATTAACAATAGAACATGGAACAAAAAGTTTTGCCAAAGGGCATCAAGTAAGCTGTTATGATTGTCATAACGGGCCAAATCCATAGGTATAATTTATTCTTAACACATAAGGTGTTATTATACTTAAAAGTAATATAAAGGGGCTTTGTGAAACTTCTATTCATCTTTCTTACGCTACTTATAACTCTCTTAAATGCAAAAGAGAGTTATACTCTCGGCGATGGGATTCAAGCAGGTTCACTCCCCATATATTTTGGTGCTTACACTTCGGCTGAATACAAAAAAAGCAATAAAGAAGTAAAATACAGCATAGAAGACCTTGCTTTTTTAAGCTATGGAAACTATCAGCGTTTCTCCTATATGGCTGAAATTGAATACAAGAATCTTTACACGCAACAAGTAAAAGATGATGTTTCATCCCAACAAAAAGATACACGTTTATACCTTGAAAGGCTCTATTTTAACTACGCTTTTAACGACAATACTGCTCTGCGTGTAGGAAAATACATCTCACCTATAGGATTCTGGAATTTATTACCAATTAATGTTTTAAGAGATACAACATCAGACCCAATTAGTACAAATATTATATTTCCTGAATTTACAACAGGCGTGTATGGCTCATTTACCACTATTGAAGAGGATGAAATCAAAATTGATGTAATGCTTCAAAACAATGATGATTTGGATAACAAATACAATAATTATAAAATTAACAAGCATTATGGAATTGGAATTACTTATAATCATAATAATTTCACTTCAAAACTCAATCTCGGATACTTTAATAAACTCTACCGTCTAATAGATGAAGAACTCCAAACAGAAAAAACTAATGAAACAGAAAAAACCAACGAAAATGACAATGACTATGAAAAAAAATCTCAAGAAGAGCAAAATCTTTACTATATAAATCTTGCCCTCAAATATGATACTCTTAACTATCAAATTCTCTCAGAGCTTGGACATCAGAACTCTTCTAATGGTGCAGCAACTACTTATGCTTTATACATTCAAGGACTCTACAGAGTCACACCAAAACAGAGTGCCATAGTCCGCTTTGAAGCCTATGATGACAAAGTTTCAAATACAAATGATACTTTTGGTGTTTTTGCCTACACCTACAGACCAACTTACCCTGTAGCCCTCAAAGCAGAATACCAGCTCCATTCACTCTCAAAATTCAACAAAGTACTCATATCTCTTTCGGTGCTGTTTTGATGAAAACAATACTCACACTACTTTGGCTGCACTCCATGACACTTCTTTTATATGCAAACGAGTATGCCGTAGTGACAAAGACAGAGTTAGGTAAAATCACAAAAACACAAATGAAAGCAATCTACCTCAAAAAACTGCACTACCTTAAAGGAAAAAAACTGCTCCCCATCAACCTTGAAGCCGACAACTCCATACGCAAAAGTTTTAACAGACACATACTTCACATGAACTACAACAGACTCAAAATATACTGGATGAAACAGCACTATCTCGGACACCGTCCACCGCTAAGTCTACATTCTCAAAAAAGTGTCAAAGCATTTTTGAACAAAGTAGATGGAGCTATTGGCTATGTTGAGATGAAAAATGTCGAAAAAGATATGCATATATTACTAGGATGGAGTGACTAAATGATTGCAAACTCTCTGCGAAAAAAACTCTTTTTGAGCTTTTTGTTTATTGGGCTTTTCCCTTTTCTCATTTTACTTTTGTACACCATGTTTCTTACAGAATCAAAACTCCTCAAACAGAGTGTTGATGAGCAATACAACCAAATGCAGATAACCCTCAAACTGATGAACAAACATCTCTTCACACTCCAAAAAGATGTGGAATTTTTAGCTTCTCTTGATGTTATGGATGAAGTACTCTCAGATGACATAGATAAAAAAATATCAAGACTTTTAGAAAAAAAAGCACACGACATTACTACAACAACAAATTTATTTGTAATAAACAGTCATAAAATAATTACAGCTTCTTCAAACGCAACACTCTTACTCAAACCATTTCACACTTCCATAAAACTAGATAAAAATGGATATTTTTTTAAACAAGAGAAACTCTATTTTTATTCACAGATTCAAGCGTCATTCGATGCCAAAAAAATACTTGGTTATCTCATTTTAGAGTATGATTTAAACAATCTAAAGCCATTTTTAATAGACAAAGATACTATTTACTCTTATATTTTAAATCCACATCGTCCAATATCTATTGGTTATAATCTGCATTTAAAAATTCATTTTAGTAATAATAAACATAGCATTATTACAGATAGATATGTTACGGTTTATAAAAAAATATCCTTCTTTAAAGAGCCATTTTATCTTATTTACGCGGTCAATAAAACGACAGCACTCAGCAGTCTATATGATTTTGTCCGCTTTATTCTTTTGATGTCGCTTTTTGTTTTTATCATCGTTTTATATTTTGCATATAAACGTTCAAAAGAGATTATTCGCCCTATTGAAGAACTGACAAGAACAACAAAAGAGATAACAAAAACACAAGACTACTCTAAAAAGATAGTTACCACATCCAATGATGAAATACAAATCCTAAGCGCTGCGTTTAACACAATGCTACAAACAACATCTTGCGCACTTGTAGAGCTTGAAGCTGAAAATAAACGCAGACTTTCACAGTTCATTGACCTTATCAATCTCTTTAATACTATTATCCAAACGCAGGATGAGCATAGTTGTATAGTAAACTCTTTGGAGGAGATAAAAACACTTACATCTAATCCAAATCTTGCATTTTCAGAACAAAAGAGTAACACAGATGAAAATATAAGCATTGATTTGTATGTAAATGATTTTACGAACAAGCAAAAGATTTACTATGGTTCTATCGTCTTTGGATTTGAGCATTTTTATGATGAGAATGAGAAGCGATTTTATGATGCCATCGCAACTATGATAGAGTTGCAGCTAGAGAGAATACGACTCATTGAAAACACAATGTCCGTCTCAAAAGCAAAATCAGCTTTTATATCAAATATGTCACATGAGCTAAGAACTCCGCTAAACGCAATCATCAGTGCAACACAGCTTATGATAGCCTATGAAGAGCTCAGTGATGAACAGCAAGACAGCATTGCCAACATTGAATCTTCTGCGCACTACCTGCTTGAAATGATAAACGGCATTTTGGACATTACAAAAATAGAAGCTGGAAAAATGGATGTCCATTATGAAGATACAGACTTAATAACACTTGTAAATGAGAGCATAGACATCCTAATGCCACTTATTCAGGACAAGAACCTGCAACTCAAACTTGAAACACATCAACTTGAGTACCTAGCTTATAAAACCGATATAAAGATCTTCCAACAGATCATAATCAACCTTCTCTCAAACGCAGTCAAGTTTACAAATAAAGGCAGCATTACCATCGACATAAAACGTGAAAAAAGTTCCATCGCTATTAGCATTACAGACACCGGAATAGGTATATCCAAAGAAGATATAGAACTCCTCTTCTCTGACTTTACCCAAGTAAAAAATGTGATGCAAAAACAGCACAAAGGAACAGGATTAGGACTCTCTTTGAGCCAAAAAATGGCTCGTCTCATTCACGGAGATATTAAAATAGAGAGTAAAGGTTTAGCAGAAGGAAGTAGTGTTTCCTTTTATTTGTTCAATTCACGAAACTGCTAACTCTTTATAGGCAGCTCTGTAACCATTAAGCGCAGCCTGTTCTAGGTAGTATCTTTTCTGCTTTGCATCATCTGTAAGTTGCGATAAGTTGTAAAAAGAGCGTGCATGGTCATGCGCAGCCACCTCTTCAAAGAGAGTTCGTGCTTTTGCTAAATCTTTTTCACACCCTTTTGCATAGCGATAACACAAACCTAAGTTAAATTTCGCTTTTAAAAGTCCTTGCTCTGCTGCTTTTTCATACCACTCAAACGCAGTGAACGAATCTTTTGTCACACCCTCACCCTCTTCATAAATAAGCCCTAAAATATTTTGTGCATAGGCAATATTTTGTTCTGCCATAAACCTATAAAGAGCTAATTCATCAGAAAAAGTAGACTGTTGATTTTCCAAAAAGTCTACCTTTGTATCTGCTTTTTGTGAAGATATAATAATTCGTAACTCCTCAATAGTTGCACGAGTCTCGGGGTTTTTATCTATCATTCTACTTATAAGATAAGAGAGTTTTTCATTTTTTTGTGGGTATAAAAAAAGATGTGCGTACATTTTTTGACAAAAGAGCTGCTTTTTATCTATGGCATATATATGCTCACCATAAAGCAGATAGTAAAGCATACAAGCAAGTGAGTAGATGTCAGAAGCAAAACTCTGTGTACCCTTGTAGATCTCCGGCGCTGTAAAATCATCATCATTTAAAATATGCAGCGTTTGATGCAACTCTCCAAATTGAGCCGTATCAAAATCTATAAGTTTGTATTTTCCATTTTTTTAGTACATTCTCAGCTTTAATATCTCCATGAATAATATTGTGATGCTCTAAGAACTCCAAACTATCAAGCATATCTGTTATGACTTTTAGAGCTTCATTTTTCGTAAAGGCTTTTTGACGCACCATTTTGCAAAGATTTTTACCCTCAACATAATCCATCAGTATATAGACCTGAGAACCCACTTTTTTCGTCTTATAAACATTCAAAAAAAGAGGAGAGGTATTGAGAATTTTAAGCACATCAACGTAGCGTGAAACCTGTTTTATATTGTAAATGCTTTTTAGGAGTTTCAGCGCATAAATCTTCTTGCTTTTAACATCTTCAACTTTATAAACAATCCCAAAAACACCCTGACCAATCTGCGTCATCAACTCTCATCTACATGAATATCGGTACTAATTTCTAAGGTAACAGAAGAACCATCATCTGCGACTCCTGTGACTTCTTGATACTCTTGACCTGTTTCAGCATCTGTTTGGAAATCACCCAATTTCCACTCACCACTTCCATCCGTATCTGTATTAAGAGTGATACTATCAGAAGAATCTCCATCGATACGAATAATATTATTATCATCTGTCATATTTAAAACATCATCAACATTTAAAGAGGTGATATTTTGCGCACCATCATCAAGATTTATACTCTCAAGGTTATCAATATTATCTTTTAGTGCATCAAAATTAAGATCCATATCATTACTAATAACTAAGCCATCTAACCCTTCGCCACCATCAATAAGAGAATCATTTCCTTTAAAATCTCCATCTTTAAAATCATTCGAGTCAATTTTAAAGGTATCACTACCAGCTTTGCCATAAGCTTTAAAATCACTACCAGCTACATCTATAGTATCATCACCTGCTCCACCTTCAGCTTGCTGTTGCTGACCTGTACCCATATAGATAGTATCATTTGCATCTGTTCCTATTGCCGATTCTTGATCACTATCCGACATATTTATTGTTTCACCCATATCATATACAATAGTTGTAGAGGCATTACTTGAACCATCTGTTGCTGTTGCTGTCAGGCTAATATCATCTGAAGCAGATAATGGAGTATCACTTACAAGTTTTAATCCATCTAGTTGAGTAGAAGTCAGAACAGCTTGCCCATCTGCTACTGTTATATTATCTCCAAGACTATTGGTTAAAGTTGTACTATCAGGCATATCTACAGATATAGTTAAACTCTCACTTCCATCGGTATCACTTAATGCTGTATCAATATTTAGATTGTACGAATAGTGAACAGAAGAATTTACATTTTCCCCACCAAATGCAATATTTTCTATATCTTCAAGTTTTGTTACTGCATTAGTTGCATTATTCGTAACTTCTACTTTTCCATCACCCTTATCATCAACGGTAAAGTCATCACTTGTTCCTTTAAAAATAACAGTATCATTACCATCTCCACCTTTGATCTCTTGCCAACCCGCACCAACAGTTACCACATTATCACCATCACCAGTATCAATAAGAGCCTTATCGGATGAGGCATTCCCTACATTTATAATATCGTTACCATCTCCACCTTTTATCTCATTCCAATTATCCCCTAATATAATATTATTATTACCATCCCCTCCAGCATCAAATTTAGACTCCCCATCATTTGAACCATCGCCAGCAAGAATTGAATTATTACCATCTCCCAGTTTTACATCTTTCCAATTATCACCAAGGATAATTTTATTATTACCATCACCTGCATCAAATTGAGAATCATCAGCAGCATTACCTACAATAGCCGTATCATCTCCATCATTAAGCTTAATTTGTTCCCAATCATTACCAAATACAACTTGATTATTATTATCAGATAAATCTGCATCCCCACCATTTCCATCTTCATAGAAATGAACATCTGAAGCGTTCATTTCAATGCCAGTATTTGATTCACTAATAACCATCTCACCTAAATCAACAGTTACAGTAGGAGTATCAGCTACAGCATCAACATTTATGGTAGTTTGAGCTTCATTACTCCAATCAGTTCCATTATCTGAAACTTTAAAGTTAATGTTTACATTAGTATCACTATTTTCTGCAGGAGTAAATACAAGCTTTCCATCTGTAATATCACTAGCACTTATCACATCACCATCACTGACAGCAGTACCATTTAAAGTCAAACTTCCACTATCAGGAATATCTGTAATTGTTACAGAATGTAAAGCATCTCCATCTGTATCGCTGTATCCAAAATCATCTGTTGTAAAGGTATAATCGCTATCTTCATTGGTTATTACACTATCATTTTCTGCTGTAGCATAACTATTTAATGTGTCACTTTCGATATCATACTTGCCATCTGCAAACGTAATGGTCTCAACATCTTTAAATTCAACAACATCACCATTTTTCACACCATCACTAATATCAGTAACTACAATGTTTCCATCCTCTTTTACAATAGAATAATCAGCAATATTACCACTAAGTTTAGCAGTGTCATTTCCTAGTCCTCCATCAACAAAGAGATGGTTATTTGCATCATTAGCTCTAATTTGTAATGTATCATCATCTTTACCCATCAAAACAAAATCATCCGTAGCTTCCGTTGCTGCTGATGTATAAGTTCCATGCCAATATTGAGTAGAATCTGTATGTGCCGTAACATTACCTGCCGCATCTGTCTCTGTAACATTAAAAAATTCATTATCATTTACAGCAGTATTCTCAAGATTACTAATATCAACACTCCATATACCATCATCTCCTACCGTAGTAGATGCAACTGCATTATTGTCTTCATCATAAAGTGTAATAGTATTTCCGACCTCTGCACCTGTACCTTGCATAGTCACTGAGCTATAGTCACCTGATGCATCTATAACATCCGTAATTGCCAGTTTTGTGATATCTGGCGCTTGTAAATCAGATATTATATTTCCCTGAGCATCATGTGTTGCTACTGTTTTGTCTGCAAACTTGATATTCTCCACATCATCATAGATATATTGAACCTCTTGAGTATCTATATTTTCTATTGTAAATCTTCCGTTTGCATCTTCATGATTTACTGTGTAATCATCTCTATTACCCTCAAATACTACGGTGTCATTTCCTTCACCGCCTTTTACTACTTCATAACTCGCTCGACCATCACCCTCTGTAATATTTACAGTATCATCACCTGCACCAGCATTGATTGAGTTTCTTCCCTCTCCTCCGGTGATGGTGTCATCGCCTACCGTACCAACAAGATTATCATTTCCGCTTGTTCCTACTATTTGTTCATTACTACCTGTAACATCCACAGTAACATCAGCAGTAGCCTCACCACCTTTACCATCAGAAACTGTATAATCAAATGTCACATCTTTATGTTCACCATCATTCATCTCTTGTAAATGTTCACTCGGTGTAAAGTTTACTTTTCCATCATCTGTTAAAGTTGCAGTTCCTAAAGTATTTCCATTTTCATCTGTAATACTCGCAGCTTGTCCATCGCTTACATCTTGCCCATCTATCTTAGTGATTGCCAGTTTATCACCATCTGCATCTGTGTCATTTGCTAGAACATCTATTGTTATTGGGCTATCTTCGCCTGTTTGTAGATTTCCTGCTGATCCAGCATCTTCTACATGCGCATCACCATGGGCTACAGCATCATTACCATTGCCTGATTTATCCGCTAAAGGATTTTCTCCCTCAAAGTCATAGTATGCTATAAGATTATCACTGTTTGTATCTATTTCAGTGGGTGTAAGCCCCGTATTGAAGACTTTTACATCATCTATTGTCCCAGTAAATCTTGATGCATCATCCCAAACACTATTATCGTTTGAGTAGTCAAAAGCACCTATTCTGACATCATTATCAACATGCACAACATTACTTGAACTTCCTCGTTGATATGAAAGATCCATCTCCTGTCCATCTATAAATATCTTATTACCAGACTGAGACATATCACTTTGACTTGTATTGTCAAAAACCACTGTCACTTCATGCGTTCCCTGCAATACTTCATCTGCGTTAGCAATTCCAAACACATCACCCTTGGCAGTATTAAATCCAAATTTTGCATCACCACCTGACTCAGCTAAACTTACATCATAATTTTCAAAAGAGAAAAGAGTTGCCCATTTTTGGCCTGAAGTTGTCTGCATAGACTCCCCATCCCAAGTCATTTTAAATGAAACAGTTGTTTGACCATCATTTACAGGCTCAAATGTTCCAAGATGTGCAGAGGCGTAGTCACCATTACCATCAAGACTTAAAACAGTGTCACTTACATCATTATGAAGTTCTGGAGCACTGTTCACATTAGAAATATCCAGAGTAGCAGTAACATTTTCTGATGCACTCCAGTCATTGACAGTATAGTTTATTGGCAGGTCAGAGATATCTGCATTTATTTCAGTAGGCGTAAATGTATATGTACCGTCATCATTTTCTGTAAGAGTTCCATATTTTGGATCTACATTTACATTACTTACAGTAAGGTCTGAACCATCTCTTGCACCATGCACTGCTGTTGAGTTTGCAAGCAGATCTTGCGCACTAAAAGTAATACTTGCATCTTCTGAAACACTCCCAAGATTAACCCCGTGTGCATCAGTTGTATCTGCCGTATGCAGTTCACCACCGCTGAGTTCATCTTGTAGGTTTACAGCATCTTGTAGCGTATCGCTCAATCCTGATGGATTTGTAAAATCAAACCCTGACAATCCACTCGTGGCATCACTCACAATATCTGAAACAGTATCTTGCACATGATTCATCATATCTGATTCTACCTGCGCTGCGTTGTCAGCATTAAACGAATGTACACCCTCTACACCCGCATCCACAAGAGAATCCAGAACATGTGCTACATCAGATTCTCTCACATCAGCAGACGAGAGGTCAAGATGTGTATCTTCAAGTGCTTCTCTTGCTTCATCTGAGACTTGAATCCCATTACTCGCGTCACCATCACTATCGAGTGATTGCAAGAACATCGCCATATTTTCTACCTGTTCATTGTCAAAGTTATCCAGCTCTACACCTGCGAGATCTTGCAAGAACATAAAGTTACCATCACCATCATCAAAGTTATGAATAGCATCTGCGCTTGCACTTCCAATTGTCACGCCACCTATACTAAAAGTAACAGTATCACCATCATTGTATGTAAAGTTACCATCTGCATCTGTCACACCATGAACACCAGAACTTGTGTTAAATTCACATCCGGCTATAGCACTATCTTGAACACTACCTGTATTTGAACCACTCGTATCTTTATCTATTGTAGTCTGTTCACTTCCTTCATTGCCGGCTGCATCTTTTGTGCTCATATCTACGGTCAATGTTCCATCATCAAGTGAACTTAAATCTTGTGTCGTACTCCAACTGCCATCATCATTTATAGTAATGTCATCACTCGATACATTTATGGTATTTGTACCGTCCGTAACACTTAAGGCAGTTATAGTCCCTCCAGATTCAAGCGTTCCATCTATGAGAACAGAGCTTGCTTCATCCTCTTCTATAACATCATTATTGTCACTACCGTCGTCATCATGAATGGCAAGTGTCGCTTCTGAGAGTTCATCTACATTTATGATATGTGTCGCTGTTTCAGATGCATTACCCGCAGCATCGCTTACATCTGCATCTACCTGGTACGCAGTAGCATCATTAAGATCTTTTACATCATCAGAAGGAACGTCCACACTCCAGTTACCATTGGCATCCACATCAGCACTATATGTTTTATCATTGAGTGTCAACGTAACGCTTTGCCCCTCTTCAATGCCTGTCGTAGTACCATTTACTGTTAAAGTATCATCAGACTCAGCGGCATTCACAATATCATCATCTGAAATCGTATTTATAGCAATAGTCCCTGCCGTATCATCAATATCATTTACATTAACAGTAACACTTTGTGTAGAGCTCGTTCCATCAGCACTCGTGGCAGTCACATCAAATGTATAGCTCTCTTTGTTTTCAAAGTCTATGGCATTATCACCATCTACGACCACTCGTCCATCATCTTCCACTCTAAAAGGCACATCATCATGAAGCGAATAACTCACAACATCACCATCGACATCTACTGCGTTTAGAGTAACACCCGTATATGTTCCATCTGCTACATTTTCATCTACTGCATTTGCTGTTGTATCGCTGTCGGTTACTTCTGAAATTCTATCATTCGTAGCACCAGATTCCATCGTAGTCTGCACCGTTTGACGGGTATCATCTACAACTTTTACATTATCTGTCGTATCTACATTCTCATTTGCTGCGTCTGCTGCTGCCTTTAGCGTGTTTATTGCTGCATCAAGAGCATTCGCAGCATTTGAAGCTGTTGTTGCCGCTGCAGTAGCTACATCCTCAGCATCTTGCGCCGCTGTTAAATTCTCCTCTGTTGGCGTATCATCCGCTTTAGCAGCTGCATTATCTGCTGCAGTGGCTGCATCTGTTGCAGTTTGTGCTGCATCATTTGCTGCGTTTGTAAGGTCTGAGACATTATTTGCTTGGGTTTGAATTACTGAATCTGTTGTTGCTTCACTTGATGTTGCTGCATCTGTGGCAGTTGAGGCTGCTTCATTTGCGGCTGTTGCTGCGTTTGAGGCAGGAGTTGTATCTACTGTTTCATTTGCTGCAGTTGCTGCTGCATTTAATGTGTTGATTGCGGCTTCTAGTGTGTTAGCTGCGTTTGAAGAAGCAGTGGCTGCATCTGTTGCTGCTGCTTGTGCATCTTCTGCGGCTGCAAGGTTCTCTGGAGTTGGATTATCTTGTGCTGTTTTTGCAGCATTATCGGCTGTTGTTGCTGCATCTGTTGCAGTTTGTGCTGCATCATTTACTGCGTTTGTAAGGTCTGAGACATTATTTTTTATTTGAGAAAGGGTGTCAAGAAGTGATTCTCTATTTATATCTAAAGGAGTCTCAACAGTATGATCAACTACCGTTTCCACCGTAGGAATTGCAGTATCTCTTATTACTGTATCGGTAATACTATTATTTGTATTGTTATCAACTGCAACATCTATTGTCTTAAAATTTGATGCTAAGTCACCGTCCGAGCTATCAGTCGCTGCTACACCAGCCGCTGTTTGCATTGCATCAGCATCATCATCATTTACATTATTTGGATTATTGCTATCGCTTATTAAATCCTGTAAGGAGTGAGTATCTGTAACAGTTTCATCTGACGAAAATTCCACATTTGAAAGAGATGAATCAAAAAGTTGCTTTTCATTTCCAAGAACAACCAAATCTGTTCCATCATTCATTGTCAAAATCAGAGAATCTAAATCACTGTTTCCATTAGCTCCAACAACAATTTCACCCTCATAAATCTTGT